>Ga0157374_10003965_pt1 | contig 12445 bp, 10 predicted proteins | sample M25metaG_FD_115308 | JGI IMG/M metagenome (GOLD analysis project Ga0157374, IMG submission 115308) | Miscanthus rhizosphere microbial communities from Kellogg Biological Station, Michigan, USA - M2-5 metaG | ecosystem: Host-associated > Plants > Roots > Rhizosphere > Soil | place: USA: Michigan...
GAGGAGTGGCAAGCCTGCATGTGGATGCCGCGATACCGAACTTCCTGTGTCAGGAAATTTGTGGCGCGGTGCAATCGAAAGAGATCAACAGTGTTTGGGAAGACATCATGGGGTTCCCGGCAATGCGGATGGTGGACGGGCGCTATCCGCTGCCCCAGAAGCCGGGCTTGGGATTTGAGATCCAAGAAGCCGTGTTGAAAAAATATCCGTTCCAGGGAACACGGCCATTTCCGCCGGCGTTTCACGCCGACGGTTCGCTCGCCTCTCAGTAACCGGTAGTTCGGGGGTGCTTTCGATGGTGAAAGCGGTTTGTTTCGTTTGTCTGTTTTTCGCGTCTGGAGCGGTATCTCTGCTGGACGCGCAAGTGGAGCGCGCATCAATCGTGGGAAATGCCGTCGATAATTCGGGCGCGGCGATGGCAGGTGTCGAAGTCACCGTCACCAACGAAGCGACAGGCACGAGCGTGAAAGTGCTGACTGATTCGGCGGGTGCTTACACGGTGGTGAATCTGATTCCCGCAACCTATACGATCTCGGCGACGCTGAGCGGTTTCGGGCCGGTGGTGTTTCGGGGACTACAACTGCAGGTCAGCCAGCAAGCGCGGCGGGATTTCACGATGCAGGTGGGCGCGGTAACGCAAACCGTGGAGGTGAGCGGCGCGGCGCCACCGCTGCAAACCGAGAATGCATCAGTAGGTCAGGTGATCAATAGCACGGCTGTTTCTTCGTTGCCTTTGAATGGACGAAATTTCGTACAGCTTGCGATTCTGGCGCCGGGCGTTTCCGGATTGGATTATGCGCAGACGGCAACGATCAATTCGGGGACGCGGCCGGACGAACTGCGGCCGGGAGGCACGGCGCTACAGGCGAATGGTGCTTCGAATTATTCGAATCAAGTGCTGCTGGATGGGATTGACGATACCGAGATGATCTCGCATACGTTCGTGGTGAGACCACCAGTCGAAGGCGTGCAGGAGTTTAAAGTGCTCACGAACAATGCGGGCGCCGAGTACGGCCGGGCCGGCGGAGCGGTGGTTGTGGTGACATCGAAATCAGGTACGAACCGGCTACGCGGATCGCTGTTTGAATATTTACGAAATGAAACGCTGGACGCACGCAACTTTTTCGCGCTGGCGGGCGGACCGAAGCCGCCATACAAGTTGAACCAGTTCGGCGCGAGCCTGGGCGGTCCGGTGATGCTTCCGCACTACAGCGGCAAGGACCATACGTTTTTCTTTGTCGATTACGAAGGGTATCGGGAAGTGTTCGGCTCTCCGCTGGTAGTGACGGTGCCAACGGCCGCGGCACGCAACGGGAATTTTCAAGGCATCACGGCGAACGGAATTTACGATCCGCAGACGCTCGTCCGCACACGATTTGCCGGCGATAGAATCCCGGCGAGCCGGTTTGACCCGATTGGAGCGGCGCTGGCGAACCTCTACCCGCTTCCCCAGACTTCGGCGCTGGTGAACAATTACACGACCACGCCGGTGAAGCGAAGCAGCGTACACCGTGGCGATGCACGAGTGGATCATCAGTTAGGGTCCAAGGATAGCTTGTTTTTCCGATACTCGGTGGACTGGGCCGGCATTCAGATGCCGAATACGTTCAACGACGCCATTGGCGGCAACGAGAACAGCTTTGCAGGTTTCGACAGCGCGCAAGGGCACAGCGTGGTGGGCGCATGGACGCGTATTTTTTCGCCGACGGTAGTGGCCGACTTTCGTTATGGCTACACGCAGTACCACATGGGCCTTCTGGCACCTACTCTGACGGATCCGGTGTGGGGCAAGATCCCTGGTCGCAACACTGCGGACCCGCTGCAGCCGAACGCGCCGATTATCGGCATGACTGGATACGCGGGCTTGGGCGCGCCGCGCTCAGAACCGCTGATTCGCGATGAATACATGCACGAGGCGATCGCCAATGTGAGCGTACTGAGGGGAAATCACGCATTCAAGTTCGGAACGGACCTGCATTTCCGTGGCGTGGGGGAGACGGCCAGCCCACCAGGTGAGAGTCCGTTCGGGCGCTGGAACTTCGACCCAGCCTACACACGCAATACGACGGCGCCGGCCGGTACGGGCGATGCGATCGCATCGATGATGCTTGGCTATCCGCTGGCGCTGCGTCGCGATTTCTTTCTGCCAGGATCGGCAAACATGCGAACGGATGAGCTGGATTTCTACGTGAAAGACGACTGGCGCGTAACAAAGACGCTGACGGTGAACCTTGGACTGCACTATGAAATCAACACGCCTTTTACGGAAGCAAACAATTACTGGGCGAACTTCAATCCGGCGACCGGGCAGCAATTGATCGCGGGACAAAATGGTGTGAGCGCTACGGGGAATATCAATACGGATTACAAAGCGATCGGGCCGCGCGTGGCGTTTGCCTGGCAGCCGACGGCGAAGATGGTGATTCGCGGGGGATACGGAATCTTTTATGACCCGCAAGGCAATGCAGGCAGCAACGTCCGGCAAGAACGCCAGCCGCCTTTCGATTTCGTATTGAATATCGCGAAATCGGGTAACGACATTCCGAGCTTGTTTGTCGCACAAGGTTTTCCGATCGTAACTACGGCGCCCAATCTAACGCAGGGCCCAGCGATCTATGCGCTCAAGGGTGTGACGCCGGATTATCGGAACGCACAGGTGCAGCAGTTCAATTTCAGTGTGCAACGGGAAATGAGTAACAGCGTGGTCGCAACGCTCGGCTACGTTGGGTCGGCCGGCTCGCATCTAACCTGGGCGCGAAATATCAATCAGCCGATTCCAGGACCGGGCGCGATCGATCCGCGGCGGCAATACGCAAGCGTGCTGCCGGGTGTGTCGGCGATTACGTGGCTCGAGAGTTCGGGGAATTCTTTCTTCTCTTCCATGCAGGCGAGCATGGAGAAGAGATTGAGCAAAGGATTCTACCTGCTTGCGAATTGGACCTGGGCCCATGGATTCGACAACAACGGCGGGGACGGTGGGGCGAACGGGCCAATACCGCAGGACCCGACGAACCGGCGGGCCGATTGGGCGACTTCGAACAGCGATATCCGCCAGCGCATTAATATCGCGGCCACGTATCAATTACCATTTGGACCCGGGCGGCGATTCGCCAACGGAAGCAGCGTGCTGAGTTACCTCGTGCGTAATTGGGAAGCAGGGGGGATCGTAGTGCTGCAAAGCGGTTTGCCGTACACGGTGACGGTCTCGGGTTCGCCATCGAATACGGGCGCAGGCAGCCGGGCGAACCCAGTACCGGGTGTGAATCCGATTCCAACGCAACAATCGATCGCGCAGTGGTTCAATCCAGCGGCATTTACTACGCCGCCGGCTTTCACATGGGGCGCACTCGGCCGCAATACTTTGACGGGGCCTGCCATTTACAATCTGGACGCGACGATCAGCCGTAAGTTCGTGTTTGGCGAGCAGCGGGAACTGGGATTCCGTTGGGAGTTGTTCAACACCCTGAATCATCCGCAGTTTGGGTTGCCGAATTCGACCGCCGGCGTTGGGGGCGCCGGGACGATTACGACTACGCAGCGATCGAACCGGCAGATGCAGGTGGCGGTTCGGTTGGGGTTTTGACGGGGCGAGCCGTCCGTCGCCAAACGATCAGGAAAAACAGGCCGGTAGCCACAAAGCCGAACGAAAATGGCTCCGGAACGGAAGTGGCGAAGACAGCGAGGCTACTTCCCTCGAGCCGTCCGTTGGGATTGTCGGACGATGCGTTGACGAACCGGCCTAATCCGGTTGCCGGATCCTGAATCGCCATGGAAGTCGAGCCGCCGCCATCGAGGTTGAGCGCGTTGTAGACGCCGTAGTCCTGAATCAGGAGATTGGCCACTTCGGTGACGGTCATACCTCGGCTTCCGCCGGCATTGTCGACAGTAAAAAGGACAAGAGTTTTTCCATCCTGCGAGAGGCCGATCGCGGTGCGGGCGTTGGTGAGTTCGTACCAGGAATTGTTGTTGGAGTAGTTTCCGGGACCGCCAGGGGTGAGCAGGCCATCGGGATGCGTCGTATCGGCATATACGGGAACAGTGTTGACTCCGTTGGTGACGATTTGCGCAGAGCCGGCCAAAGCGTTCCCTACCGTCACGTTTTCGAGCACGTGCTTGCCATCCGCGAAGGTGGGATCGTTGTGCACGATGCTGGCATGATTGGACGCATCGATATTTACGGCCGGAGCATTGGTGACGATCGCATATGACTGGACGGGCGCCTCAAAGGACGAATACACGTTTCCATTGGACGCGGCGAAACCGACAAGCATGGAGTTCGGATCGGTTGATGGAAACGGAAGGAAGAACATACCGTTGATGGCCAATTGCGCGTGCTGCTGGTTGAGGTAGTCCAAGGTGGTTTGTCTTACCGTCTCCAGCGGTCCACCGGGAGGAGTGAATTGGAAGCCGATGCCGGGCGCCGTCAAATCGATCTCCGCAATGTGCATGGTCTCGGGCCGAGGCGCGGTTTCGGTTCGTGTGATGAGCGTCATCCCGAGATACGGGTTTTGGACGATCTGATCGGCCCACAATTCCGCGATGGAGCCAGATATAAGAGTCAAGACGAGAATGCGAAAGCTTGGAGAACGCATGAAGACCTCACCATCGGCATAGATCCTCGGCGCGGCGAAGGTATTTCCTATATTCGCAGCGAAAGCAGCGAAATTGGGTCAGTCCCACCAGCTTTCGCCAGCCGCCAGATGTGCTTTCACAATATCGGGATTGAGATCCAGACCTAGGCCCGGTTTATCGTTGACGTAAACAAATCCGTGCTGAATGTAGGGCCCGTTGAGCGCTAACAACTGATCCATCCAACCGCCTTGCCCCGTGACGGTTTCACATGCCATGTAATCGCGGATCGCGGCCGCCTATTGGCAGGTCGCCCAGGTATGCAACTGGCTTCCGGTATTGTGATTGCACAGCGGCAACCCGAATACGTCGGCCATATCGGCGATGCGTTTGGTTTCAAGGAATCCACCGCTGTTTCGGAGATCGGGATTCAGAATATCGGCACCCTGATTGATGATGAAATCCTTAAAGCCTTGGCGTCGCTCCAGATTTTCACCGGTGCAAATCGGGACGCGCGAAGAGGCAACCAGTCGTTTCCAGGACTCCGAGTAATCCACGGGCAGCGGATCTTCGAGCCATAGAGGCTTCATTGGCGCAACCGCTTCAGCGATCTGAATGGAGGTCCGCAGATCATATTCCCAATGGCAATGAACCATGATGTCGTGATCCCAGCCGACCGCTTCCCTACAGTTCTCGTATCCTTTGCCGATATGGATAATTTCTTTTGTGGAAAGCACACGGTTTCCCGGATCACGCCCGCCGTCTTGCGCCTGAGACGTATGTGGAAAGCCGAACTTATGGGCCGTAAAACCGCTTTTGTCCTCTTTGACCTTCGCGGCCCACTCCTGGCATGACGACTTGTCGAGCATGTTCTTCGGGGCTTCATGGTCGTAAACACGAACGCGATCCCGAAATCTTCCACCGAGCAGGGTGGTGACCGGCTGCCCGAGCAGCCGACCGGAGAGATCCCAGAGCGCCATCTCGATGCCGCTTGCAGCGCGCATGAGTGAATGGGCGGAGCCGTCGGTGCGCGTCCCGCTCAGACTCTTGCCGCCTTCGCCCAAATGAGTGTAAATAACGTCAATCGCGAGAGGGTCCTTGCCAACCAGCAAAGGCTTCAGGCCAAGAATCTGCTCCTTTACACCGATTGCAGGAGACCCATAAGCTTCCGCAATACCGCCAATGCCATTGTCGGCCATAACTCGTACGAGTGTGTAAGTGCGCGGCCCCGAGATGACCATGGATTGGACATCGCGGATCGTATAGCGACCCTTCTCCGGTTCGGCGAGCAGCCGATAGGCTTCCGGGAGGACAACGCATGCTGCCGTCCGGATAAACTCGCGTCTGGTAAGCCCGAGCATATCAATGCAATATTAATCAACTCTTCCACCAGGGTGCGTTCAAGATGTGGAGCAAGATAACCACGCCCGAGGCCCACCATGCGTGCCCACCGAAACTCCTTTGGCGGCGCGCGCGGTGGACGTAGTAGGCGCAGGCGGCGGCAATCACGGCGAGTTCAATCCACCACCAGCCGTGCGGCAGCCGGTTCCACAGGCCGAAGCCGAGGTGCGTTGCCGCGTGCGGCCATAGCGCCAGATCTTTAGGATGCATGGGCAAGTCGAACAGGAAATGCGAGAAGACGGCGAAGGCGACCAGAAACGCTACCGCACGACCTTTGCGCCAGAAGATCAGCCCATAAAGCGCAGACCAAACGAGTGACATGACGAGCGAGTGGGACCAATCGATGAAATCGAGGGAAAACCCCTGGCCGACATGGGGTGTCATGGTGACTCGCTCGATGCCTAGCATCACGAAAATGCCGAACAGGACGTCGAGGAAGCCTGTTCCGAGAAGAATCGCCCAAGTAGGTGCGGCCGGACGTTTTGCCTTCAAGGCAAGTCCCACTGCAAAATGACCGGCGTACATTACGATTTCTTTCCAACTCGGTGACGATCGAGCCAAGCGAGGATCGGGACCGGGACGGCGAAACTCAACAGGCAGAACAGTCCGAATTGGAAGCTGGTCACGCGAAGACCTCCCGTTATTGCGAGAAGTCTAGCACGCGCTGCGCGATAGATTGATTCGAGTGAGACGAGCAGCGGTGGTCTTGTGCAGCCTGGCTACGATCTGGGCGGCGGCAGCATTGTGGTTCGATTTTCCAATGAGCTGGCTCGGATGCCTATTAGCGTTGGGATACGTGACGTTTGCTGCGACAATGGGCCGCAAGCGAATTGCGATTTGGCTCGCGAGCCTAGCCGTGATAGGGATCTGGTGGCTCAGTCTGAAGCCGAACGAGAATCGCAACTGGCAGCCGGATGTGGCGCACGTGCCCTGGGCGGAGATAGAGGGAGATCGCGCCACCATTCACAACATTCGAAATTGCGATTACGTGACCGAGACCAACTATACGCCGCATTGGGAGATAAAAAAGGTTCGACTTTCCGATATTCGCGGAGTGGATTTGTTCTTGAGCCACTGGGGAATGGACTGGATCGCCCACGCGATCGTCAGTTTTGAGTTCGCGAATGGAAGCCATCTGGCAACATCGATTGAAGCGCGGAAAACGGTCGGACAGCAGTATTCAGCGATCCGCGGATTTTTTCGCCAGTTTCAGACGATGTACCTGATTGCCGAAGAACGGGATGTAGTGCGAGTGAGGAGCAATTATCGAGGCGAGACGGTTTATCTCTACCGCACAATGACAACTCCCGCCGATGCACGCGGAGTGTTCAGTCACTATTTGGAATGGATGAACCAGGCACGGCAGCATCCGGAGTGGTACAACGCAGTCACCGCCAATTGCGCCACGAGCTTTGTCCGGTATCTGGCCGAGGCGAAAGTTGGCGGCATCTCGCGCTGGGATTGGCGAACGCTATTCGTGGGCGAAGGCGATGAGTTGCTTTACGAAAAAGGCGATTTGGTGGCAGATGGTTTGACCTTCCCGGAGTTGAAGAAGCGCGCCTTGATTCACCCCACCGGGGAGGAACATTTTTCGCGGCAGATTCGCGTGAATCGGCCGGGGTTTCACTCCACTCCCTGACGGTTCTTTTCGTCTTCTCCGGGAACAGGGAATATACGGGCCAGCTTTGCGGATTTCACCGAATCGAGCGCGGCGCGGTACCGGCAGTACCGCGCTTTTTTGTGTGTGCGTGATATCTTCTTGCGGAGGGGACACGGGTGACCGCGGAGGATTCTCTGTCAGAGCGCGAGAAGCGCTGGCACGTCTATCTGGAAGCGGTAGCGGGTGGAAACGCGGAATCGCTGGCGGCTCTATACGACGAGGCGAGCGGTGCGATCTACAGCCTGGCGCTGCGCATTCTCGGCAATCCGGCGGATGCCGAAGAAGTTTTGCTCGAGGTGTTCGAGCAAGTCTGGCGGCGCGCGCGAAGTTTCGATCCGGCGCGCAGCGGCGCTCGGCGCTGGTTCACAATGTTGACGCACAGCCGGGCGGTGGACCGGTTGCGGGCGCGGGCGAACAAGCAAAGGCGTGAGGAACCGGCGCCTTTTGATGGATGGGATGTGAGCAGCCGAGAGCCTTCGCCGGACGAAGCGAGCATGTTCCGGCAGCAGCAGATGCATATCCGGCGCTCGCTAGAGGCGCTGCCGCGCGAGCAGAGAGAGGCGCTCGAGCTGGCTTATTTTTCGGGACTCACGCACGTGGAGATTGCGGCTACACTGCGGGTTCCTTTGGGTACAATCAAAACCAGAATTCGCATGGGTATGGATAAGCTGCGCCTGGCGCTGGGAAAGGGTTCTCGCGTGGCGACGCGACAGGCGCGATGAAGACGAGCTCGGAAGCGCGGGAATGTTCGGCGGCCGCGGCGCTGTACGCACTAGGAGCGTTGCCGGCCGAAGAAGAAACGCAGTTTGAGCGCCGTCTTCGGAGCGCGTGCCCGCTTTGCACCGCCTGGTATAGCAAGTACGCTGCGGTGGTGGATCAATTGGCAGCGAGCGCGCCGGAAAAAGAGCCCTCGGCTTCCGTGCGGGCGCGGCTGTTGGAGCGAATTGCGCCGGCTGCGGCCGAGAAGAGCGGAATGAGGCTGTTGCGGGCAAGCGATTCTCCATGGACTGCGATCGGCGTTCCAGGCATCGAAGTGCGGCTGCTCGATGGGAAGAAAACCCTGCTCGTGCGCATGCAGCCGGGCGCGATCTTCCCCGAGCATGAGCATAAACAGGTAGAGCAATGTTACGTGATCGAGGGCAGCGTTACGGATTCCGACGGCGTGACGGCGTACGCGGGGGATTTTGTTTCTATGCCGGCGGGGATTACACACCGGCCGATACGCAGCGATACGGGTTGCGTGTTTTTGATTGCGTATACGAATTGAGTCGCTGGCGCGCCGCTCTTTGAGCAGTCCCGTCATAGCAGTATTAATCCATCCAACCGGCCATACGGACTTCTCGCGGCAGCTTTGCTTAAACCGACTGAAATTCACTTCATAAATCCGCGGGGGCGGGATGGCTCGTATATGGTTGGTGGAGGCTATACATGGCGCAGGTTGATGACAGCAAGAAGTTGGTCCAGAGTCTTTATGATGCATTCGCGCGCGGCGACGTCGGATACATTTTGGATCGGCTGACAGACGACGTCGAGTGGGTGACGGAAGGACCGCAATCGATACCGTATGCCGGGAGCTTCAAGGGACGCGCGGGAGTGCAAAGTTTTTTTGAGAAGCTCAGCGCCGTGGAAGGCGGGAAGGTAATCGCCCCGGAGCTGATTGCGGCCGAGGACCAGGTTGTGGCGCTAGGGCGTTTTGCGGGTACAGTGAAGGCGACCAAGAAAAAGATCGATTCGGCCATTGCGCATGTGTTCACCATTCGCGGCGGGAAGGTTTCGCGCTGGTTAGGATACGCGGATACCGCGCGGGTGGCGGAAGCTTTCTCGGCCCGATAACGGACTGGGGCTTTAGTCAGTCCCCATTTTTTGATTATCGCGATTCTTTTCGTCTTCTTCGGGAAACAGGGAGTATCCGGTGGGCGGTGTGTAGAGCGATTTCAGAAGGTTAAGACGCTTGCGTAAATAGCGGCTGGGCAACTGGCGGGGGCCAGTCTCGACATCGATGTCGCAGCACAAGCCGTGAAGATAGAGTGTCAAGGTATCTATAAAAGATTGGCGCACGTAATCGGCGAAGGCGGCGCTATCGCGCTTGAGGTTGGATTGATGGCGCAGCAACGCTTGTTTGGCCTGCCAGCTTTCGTCGTCCACTTCGCCGTGCACGCTGGCCATGAGCTCTTCGCGAATCATGGTCTTATAACTCGAGGCGGCTTCCGTAGACCATTTTTCGGCCACGAGCGCGGCAAGGCGGCGGTATAAGCGGTAGTGGTATTCGGCGACATCCTGTTCTTTGAGTGCGAACAGCAGCACGGTTTCGTTCTCAAAGCTGATTTGAGAAGCCCAGGACTGACGGCCTTCGGCAGGCCGTTCGCCAACGACGAAATCGCTGATTTTTTCAAGCGCCGGGCGAGTCTTACGGCTGGCTTTCGCGGCGCGACGTTCGCCGGAACGTTCGAGGTAAGGAACTAACAGGATCGAGATCCGCGGGAGCATGGCGGCTATGGCCGGCGGAAGCGCGGCGACAGGCTCCTCAAGGTATTCCTTGAGGACCTCTTCGCTCATCGGCACGGAGGCGCAAAAATACGCGAACGTGTTGCTGAGGGGGATTACTTCGGCGCGGAAACGCTCCGCGAATTGGCCGACGCTTACCCTTGAAAGACCGCTCGGCGCGGCGGAAGCCTGGCTGGGGTCTCGTTGAGTGGACATGCTGGGATTTCGACCTCGATTCTAGCAAAGAGGCTCCGCCGTTCCCGTTGATACACTTGAGCTTCGACGTGCAGTTTCTTGTTTCCGCAGGCGAGGCTTCCGGCGATATGTATGCGGCTGGAGTGGTCGAGCACTTACGGCAGCGGCTGCCGGCCGCGCAGTTTTTCGGATGCGCGGGCGCGAAACTGCAGGCCGAAGGCGTGGAGCCGGTCGTAGATGCGGCGGATTTGTCGGTAGTGGGTCTGGCCGAAGTGGTGCATCATCTGCCGCGGATTTACGGCGAATACCGGAAACTGGTTGCTGCGGCGCGCCAGCGTAGGCCGCAGGCGGCATTACTAACAGACAATCCGGATTTTCACTTGCGGCTGGCGCGGCGTTTAAAGGAAACGGGAACGCCGGTGTTTTGTTTGGTGGCTCCCCAGGCCTGGGCATGGCGAGCCGGACGCGCGCAGACGATGCGGGCCCTCATCGATAAGCTTTTCTGTTTGTTTCCTTTTGAAGAAGCCTGGTTCCGGGAGCGAGGAGTAGATGCTACTTATATAGGTCATCCCCTGGCAGCGCGGGCCCGCGTGCGGCGGTCGCGCGACCAGTTTTTGGATCGATATGGGCTACCGAAGGGCCGTCGCGTGCTGGTCCTGCTGCCGGGAAGCCGGCCCGGGGAAGCGCGGCGACACCTCCGAACGGTGCTGGAGGCGGCGGCCGCGCTCCGGCGAAAGTTCGATCTGAGCGTGGTGCTAGCAACGCCGGACGGGTTCAGGGAACGAGGCGTGCTCCAAACTTTTCGGGAGCCCATCGAAGCGGAATCCATCCAAATAATAGAAAACGACACGTGGGATGCGATCGGCCACGCGGATCTGGCGTTGGCGGCGAGCGGCACGGTGACTATCGAAGCGGCCGTACTGGGCACGCCGATGGTCACCTACTATAAAGTCACTCCGCTGAGCTGGTACGCAGGACGGCGTCTGGTCAAAGTTCCCTTTTTATCCATGGTGAATTTAGTGGCCGGGCGCAGAATCGTGCCTGAGCTGATGCAGCGGGAAATGACGGGCGAGCGGCTGGTCGAGGAAGCCAGTAAATTGCTCGCGGACGAAACGCGGGCCGATAGCATGCGTAAGGATCTGGCCGAAGTGCGAACGGCGCTGACGCGAGATGGCGACCCGCTCGAGCAGGTAGCGGCGACCATCGCCGGCCTCGTGGGGAGACAATAAAGAATCAGATGTGGCGCGGTTTTATTGGCACGGTTTTCGTCCTTGTTCTAGGCGACATCGCCTGGGGACAGGCGGGGCGCGCGGCGCCCACGATTGAGGTCCAAAAATACGCGATCGAGGCGAACATCAATCCACGCACACAATCGGTGGAAGCGACCGCGAAGATCGATTTCACGCCGCTCGAGAACTCAGCCGATGCGACGTTCGAGCTGAATAATGCGCTGACGATTTCCAAAGCGGTGGACGCGCAGGGCGCGGCCGTGCCAACATCGCGCAATCCGGATGGAACCGTGCGGGCGATTTTTCCTACCGGTCTGCAAAAGAGTAAGCCGGCGGAAGTTGTGATCACTGACGACGGGAAGCTGACTGGGAATGAAGATTCACCGGTTCCGGGAATCCGGTTCGCCGCCTTGCACCCGGATTTCGGATATCTGCTCTACCCGGCGCGCTGGTTCCCATTGAGCGGCTACACCACAAACCGGTTTGCCGCTGATTTGAAGATCACGGTCCCGGCAGGATATCGCGTTGCTGGAAGCGGCGATTTAAAAACCAGCCCGGCGGCGGGCGGAATGAGCTATTCGTTTCATTCCGAGAAATTGGGCTTTCCGGGGAGCATCGCGATTTTGCAAGGCGAGCCAACCAAAGTCAGCTCGCAGGGAATCGCAACGGATGTTTTCTTTCGCGACGACAAAGCGCTGCATGCGCAGGCGTATGGGGAAGAGATCGGCAAAATCATGACCTTCTTCACGGGCGAGTACGGGTTGGCCCCGCAAGCGAACCTGACGCTGGTTGAGACAGAAAACGGCGCGGTGAACGGTTACTCGGCGCCGGGAATTATTTTTCTAGCTCCCAGTGCGATAACGAAGCAAGCCAACTGGCGGGTGCTGGCGAATCAATTGTCGCGGCA
>Ga0157374_10003968_pt1 | contig 12441 bp, 6 predicted proteins | sample M25metaG_FD_115308 | JGI IMG/M metagenome (GOLD analysis project Ga0157374, IMG submission 115308) | Miscanthus rhizosphere microbial communities from Kellogg Biological Station, Michigan, USA - M2-5 metaG | ecosystem: Host-associated > Plants > Roots > Rhizosphere > Soil | place: USA: Michigan...
CGCGCGGTGCCCAGCCGACGGCACGCAACGCCGGCCGAGCTCGGGCATCCCAGAGGGCCAATGATCCAGGAAGGACAGCCCGCTCCGTCGTTCACCCTGAAGGACGCCTCCGGCAAGGCCTGGTCGCTCGACACGCTGCGCGCGAGCGGCCCGGTGGTGCTGTTCTTCTACCCGCGTGACGAGTCGCCCATCTGCACTCGCGAGGTCTGCTCCTTCCGCGATGCGCACCAGGACTTCGACGAGGCCGGCGCGACGGTGGTGGGGGTCAGCTCCGACGGCGAGGCATCACACGAGGCGTTCGCCCGCAAGCAGCACCTGAACTACCTGCTCCTCAGCGACCCGGGCGGGAAGGTTCGCCGGGCCTTCGGAGTCCCGAAGACGCTCGGCGTGCTCGACGGCCGGGCGACCTTCGTCATCGACCGCTCGGGCCTCGTTCGCATGGCCTACTCGGCGCATCTCGTCGCCGAGGGTCACACGACGCGCGCGCTGGAGACCGTCCGCGCACTGCGCGGCGCGCCGGGAGCACCCGCGAGCCGCTGAGTCTGCGGCGCGTCGCACCGCAACTCGCCTGCTTCTATCTCGCGGCCAGTGCGAGACGCCGGAAACGAACGTTGATCGCTCCAGCGTGCGGAATCGCCCTACCTCCGTGCCGCGAAAGGTGTAGCTGGCGACCGCTCCCAAACCGAGGGATCTGCGGGGGAGGAGCCCGGCCGGTGATCCGGTCGAAGAGGGAGGACTCATGCACAGGATCGGTTCCGTTGCGGGGATGCTGCTCGTGGCATCGCTTGGCATTTCCTCGGTTGCGCTCGCCGAGCGTCCACCGGCAGCCCTTGCTCGTGCGGGCGTCGCACGCTCGGGCATGTCGGACATGGGGAAACGCGCCGCGGCAGTGGTCGCGCGCATCCGCGCCCGAGGTGGCGTGACGATGCAGCTCGCGATCCCCTCGACGAAGCCGGTCCCTGGCCCGGCCCGGGCGACCGCAGCCCCCCGATCCGCATCGGGCTCCACGAACGCCGTGAACCATCCTCCCGGAGTCGGCCCCATCCAGTCTGACGACCAGGAGGAGGACGAGGGTGGGGAGCCGGACTGCAGCGTGGACCCGGCGTGCCTCGACGAGGGTGAGCTTCCCGCCGGCACCCAGTCCGAGACCTCCATCGCCATCGACGCCACGGGTCAGCACCTCGTCGTCGGCTTCAACGACTTTCGCGGGTTCGAGACCGCGACGACCAGCCTCTCCGGCTTCATGTACTCGGACGACGGCGGAAAGACCTTCGTCGATGGCGGGCAGCTGCCCACCGGCCCCGTGGACCAGTTCGGCTTCCCGCAGGTCTTCGGCGATCCCGACGTGAAGTACCTGGGCAACTGCAACTTCGTCTACTCCTCGATCATGTTGGTGGTGAAGAGCTTCCCCGGCGGACTCGCCGTGGTGCAGACGATGAGCGTTCACCGCTCCCGCGACTGCGGTCACACCTGGGAGGGGCCGTTCGAGGTGACCGCGGCCTCCAACCCCAGCGGGCTCCTCGAGGACGGCTTCCCCGTCGATGCCGCGGACAAGGAGTTCATGGACGTCGACCGCCACACCGGCCGGGTGCTGATGACCTGGACCAACTTCACCGACACGTCGATCGCCCCGGGCGGCACGCAGATCCTGAGCACCTACTCGGACGACGTACTCTCCGCGACACCGCCCACCTTCACGCCGGCGAACGTCATCAGCTCCACCATTCGCGAGGGAACCGGCTCCATTCCCAGGTTCGGTCCGCAGAAGAACCAAGCCTACGTCGTCTGGCGGCGCCTCCCCGGCGGCGTGACCAACTCCATCGCCTTCGCCAAGACGGATGATGGGGGAAAGACGTGGAGCGCGCCGGTGGAAATCTCCGCGCCCTTCTTCCTCATCGACCAGATCCTGGGCAACGACCGTGTCCACAGCTTCCCCTCGATGGCGGTGGACAAGTCGTCGGGGAAGAACCGGGGCAACATCTACGTGGTCTACGCGGCCAACGATGCGCACGACGGTGCGGACGTGATGCTCCTGCGGAGCAACAACGGAGGGAAGAGCTTCATCGGCCCGGTGGCGATCACCAGCAGACCGGGGAACGATCGGGCCCAGTGGTTCCCGGCGGTCTCGGTGGACAACGACACCGGTCGGGTGTTCGTCCACTACTACGATCAGGGGATCGCGGACTCGGGTGACCTCACCAACGCCTCGTACACCTTCTCCGACGACGGCGGAAAGCACTGGAGCCCGCCGCTGGCGCTCAACGACCGGCCGTTCCACGCCGGCTGGGGCAACGACACCAGCCAGCCCAACCTCGGCGACTACAACCAGTCCGTCGCCCAGGGCGGGAAGTACTACCCGGTCTTCGCCCAGGCGACGCGGCCGCCGGCGGGCTTCGTCGACGGCCAGCCGGACCTGAGCATGACGGTCCCGGACGTGATCGTGAAGGTGCTCCCCGCGCCAGACCACCGGTTCCGCGCCGCGCAGCTCGACTGGCAAGGCGAGTCGTTCCTCGACAGCGGACGGAACGGCCACATCGATCCCGGCGAGCTGGTCTTCCTCTCGATCGACCTGCGGAACTACGTGACCAACCCGGACAGCAAGGGGCAGGTCAAGGACGTCTTCGGCGTGCTCCGGACGAGCACTCCCGGAGTCGACGTGATCCTCGGCCTCTCGGCCTGGCGAGACATCAAGCCAGGCGACACCGAGACCAACCGGTTCCCGTTCCTGCTCTTCACCCGGCGGTCGTTCGTGCCCGGCACGCCGATCGATCTGGAGCTGACGATCTCCAGCGACGATCACCAGCCCACGGTGCTTCGCCAGACGGTGTTCACCGGAACGCCGCAGCCGACGACGCTGGTCTCGGAGAGCTTCGACGGCTCGAGCTCGATCCCCGCGGGATGGACGGCGGTGGCCCTGACCGGAGACCCGACGATCAACTGGCGGATCGCGCCGGGCAGCCAGTCAGCGCCCGGCTTCTGCGGAACGACCTCGAACGGCGCCTTCCACGTCAACACGGCGGGCTCGGCGTGGCAGCGGCTGTTCAGCCCGGCCTTCAGCGTGCCGGCCGATGCCGAGTACGTCACGGTGGACTTCGACGTCTGCTACGACACCGAGGACGAGCCGCTGCTGAACGTCTGGGCCTACGATGGTCTCTTCCTGCGGGTGACCGACCTGACCCCAGGTCACTCGGTCCGCTCGGTGCTGGCCGAGGCGTTCGAGGACCGGTTCACGACCGACGGCTTCTTCGGCTACCCGAAGCACTTCCCGAGGAACAACGACCCCGCCTACTTCGAGGACATGTCGGTGTGGGCCGGCGCCTCGGGAGCGTTCCAGCACGTCCACATGAGGCTCCCGGGGATGGCCGGCACCGTTGCGCAGCTCCGCTTCGAGTACGCCCAGGACGAGCTCGGCACCTGCGCCGACGTGCGCCCCGGCCACTCCTGCGGGGTCATCGTGGACAACGTGAAGGTGCAGTGGGTGAAGTCGGCGCCTTCACAGCCGTAGCGATTCGCCGAGGACCGGGGCGGGCGAGGTGCAACGCCCGCTCCGGAGGACTCTCGTCCGGCCTCGACCGTCAGATCTCCGGCGACGCCGGGGTCGGGCTGAGCCGTCCGCCACCGCCACCGAACTCGGCTTCGCGTGCCTCGGCCTCGGCGCGGTGGTCGCGCGCGATGAGCAGATAGATGACCGGCACGAAGAAGAGGGTGAAGAACGTGCCCACCGCCATGCCCGTGACGAGCGTCCGGCCGATGCTGTTCCGGGCCGCGGCGCCGGGGCCGCTCACGTAGGTCAGCGGGAAGTGACCGGCGATGGTCGCGATGCTGGTCATGAGGATCGGCCGGAGCCGGGTCAGCGACGCTTCCTTCACCGCCTCGAGCTTCGTCTTCCCCGTCTCCTGGAGCTTGTTGGCGAACTCGACGATCAGGATGCCGTTCTTGGAGACGAGTCCCACCAGCGTCACCAGTCCCACCTGCGAGTAGATGTTGAAGGAGGTGGTGAACTTGTCGGTGAAGAAAGGGATCTGCGGGTTCGGCATCTGGAGGAACGACGGGATCATCGCTCCGAACAGCGCCAGTGGAACCGACCCGAGCAGGATGATGAACGGATCGCGGAAGCTGTTGAACTGGGCGGCCAGCACCAGGAAGATCAGCACCACCGCCAGCGCGAACGCGGGGAGGAACTTGTTCCCCTCCACCCGGAGCTGCCGCGACTCGCCGGTGTAATCGATCTTGTAGCCCTGGGGCAGGATCTTCTTCGCTTCGCCCTCGAGGAACTTGAGCCCATCGTCGATGCCATTCGCGGCCACGCCGCTGATCTTCACCGCATTGAGCTGCTGGAAGCGATTCAACGATCGCGGGACCACGCTGTCCTTCACCGAGGCGATCGACGAGAGCTTGATCAGCTGTCCGTTCGGCCCCGTGACGTACACGTTCTCCAACTGTTCGGGGTTCAGCCGCTCGGTCCGGAGTAGCTGGGGGATGACCTTGTAGCTTCGGCCGGAGATGCTGAACCGGTTGACGAAGTTTCCTCCGGCGGCTGCGCCCAGGTCCTGACCAACCGACTGCAGATTGAGGTTCAGCTGGGCGACCTTCTCGCGGTCGATGTCGATCTCCGATTGCGGCTGGTCGACCTTCACGTCGATGGGCGGAGGGAACCAGAACCTGCCGCTCTCCGCAGCCTTCTGCTGTAGCTGCTTGGCGAACTCGAGGATCTCGCTCTCCTCCGCGGTGGAGGCGATGACGAACTCCACCGGGAAGGTACCGCCGCCGGGCAGCGCCGGAGGCAGCACCGCGAACGCCTCGATCCCGGGGATGGCCGAGATCCGGTGCTGGATCTCGGGAAGCACCTGCGCAGTCGTCCGCTTTCGCTGGCTCCAGGGCTTGAGCCCCACACCCCAGAACCCGCTGCTGGGGGTGGTGAGCTGGAAGGTGAACTTCGACTCCGGGATCTCCATCACCGTGTTGTGCACTTCGGCCGTGGAGACGAGCAGCTGGTCCAGCGTCGAGTTGGAGGGGGTGTTGATGATGCCGAAGAGGAAGCCCTGGTCCTCGGCCGGAGCCAGCTCCTTCTTTGCCATCTGAAACATCAGGACGGTGAGCACGGTGAGCACGGCCCAGGCGGTGTAGACGATGGCCTTGCTGCCGAGCACCAGCTCGAGGCCGCGCGCATAGGCCTGTCGGATGCGCTCGAAGCCGCGGTTGATGATCCCCGCGAAGCCCTCGTGCTCGCCGCCCGCGTGGAGGAGGTAGCGGGACATCATCGGCGAGAGCGTCAGTGCAACGACCCCGGAGATGGTCACCGCGCCGGCGAGGGTGAGCGCGAACTCGCGGAAGAGCGAGCCGGTGAGGCCGCCCTGGAAGGCGATGGGCACGTACACCGCCGCGAGGGTGATGGTCATCGCGATGATTGGCCCGACCAGCTCGCGGGCGCCGATCAGCGCCGCCTGGAGCGGTGTTCTTCCCTCGGAGAGGTGTCGCTCGACGTTCTCCACGACCACGATCGCGTCGTCGACGACGAGACCGACCGAGAGGACGATGGCGAGCAGGGTGAGGAGGTTCAGGGTGAACCCGAACACCTGCATCAGGAACACCGCGCCGATGAGCGAGACCGGGATCGCAACCACCGGCACCAGCACCGATCGGAAAGAGCCGAGGAAGAGGAAGATGACGATGACCACGATGAGCAGCGTGTCGCGCAAGGTGCGAATCACGTCATCGATCGCGCTCTGGATGTACTCGGTCGCGTCGTACGCCATGGTGGCGGTGATCTGAGAGGGGAGCTCCTGCTGGATGGCCGCCAGCTCCACCCGGATCTTCTTGATCACGTCGAGGGAGTTGGCGTTGGGGAGCGACCAGATGCCGATGAAGACCGCGGTTTCCCCGGTGAAGGCCACTGCGGTGTCGTAGTCCTCGGCGCCGAGCACCACGTCCGCAACGTCGGAGAGGCGAACCACCGCTCCCCCGTTCTGCTTGATGACCAGCTTCTTGAACTCGTCCACCGAGCGGAGGTCGGTGTTGGTGGTGAGGTTCACCTGGACCAGCGCGCCCTTGGTGGTGCCCACCGCGGCCAGGTAGTTGTTGTTTGCCAGGGCCTGCCGCACCTGTGCGGGGCTGACATTGAGCGAGGCCATCCGATCAGGTTTCAGCCAGATCCGCATGGCGAAGGTGCGGGCCCCGAGGATGTCCGCCTTCTGCACGCCCTCCACCGCGGTGAGCCGCGGCTGCACGATCCGGACGAGGTAGTCGGTGATCTCGTTCTGGCGGAGGAACTTCGAGGAGAAGCTGAGGTAGGCCGAGGCGATGGTGCTGTCGGCGTTCTGGATGTTGATGACCGGAACCTGGGCCTCGGGCGGTAGATCGTTGCGGACCTGATCCACCTTGGAGCTGATCTCCGACAGCGCCTTGATCGAGTCGTAGTTCAGACGGAGCCGAGCGTTGATCGTCGACAGGCCCTGGGCGCTGGTCGACTCGACATAGTCAATCCCGTCCGCCGAGGCGATCACCCGCTCCAGGGGGGTGGTGATGAAGCCTCGCACCAGGTCTGCGCTGGCTCCGACGTAGACCGTGGTTACGCTGATGGTCGCGTTCTCGCTCCGCGGATACTGGCGAACGTTCAGCGTCCGGATCGCCTGAACCCCGGCGATGATGATGATGAGGTTGACGACGATCGCGATCACCGGCCGCCGGATGAAGAGGTCGGTGAAACTCGAGCTCGGCTGGACGGGAGACTCGGTGCTCATGGGGATGTTCCTGCTTCTCAGCGATCGACCGGCGCGGGAACGAACTGCGCAGGCGGAGCAAGTGAGTTGTTGATCATGATGGTCTGCCCGTTCCGGAGCTTGAACGCGCCGTTGCTCACCACCGTCTCATCGCCCTTGAGGCCGTTGAGAATCTGGACGTAGTCACCCCGCCGCTCGCCGAGGCGAACGAACTGCTGCTGGGCGATGAGCGTCGGCTTGTCGCCCGGGGCCTTGGCCGGTGCAGGGGGCGGCTTCTTCGCCGGCTCGGCCTTGGCCGCCGGGTCGGCCTTGGCCGGTTCATCCTTCTGCTCCTCCACCAGGTACACCGAGTCGCCGAAGGGGGCGTAGATGACGCTGGTGGCGGGGACGACCAGCGTCTGGCTCGGCTTGCCGGCCTCGACCTCGACGCTGGCGAACATGCCCGGGTTGAGCCGGCCGTCGGCGTTCTCCACGGTGGCGCGCATCCGGACGTTGCGGGTGGCGGGATCGACCTCGGGGTTGATCGTGGTGACGGTGCCCTCCCAGCTGGAGTCGGGGAACACGTCGACCTTCACCGTGACCTTCTGGCCCAGCTTCACGGCGGAGAGCGCCTGCTGGGGGAGCTGGAACTCGGCGTAGATCGGGCTCACCGTCTGCAACGAGACGAGGGGCGTCCCCGGGGAGACGACCTGGCCGAGCTCCACCGCGCGGATGCCAGCGCGACCGTCGAACGGGGCCCGGATGATCTTCTTGTTGATGATCGCCCGGAGGTTCACCACGGTTGCGCTAGTCTGCTTGTCGCGCGCCTGGGCGGACTCGAGCTCGGCCTGGGTGTTGACCTCCTGCTTCCGGAGGCTCTCGTTGCGCTCGAGCGTCTGCTTGGCCAGCGCCAGGTCGGCCTGCGCACTCTGCAGCTGGGCCTGCTCGGCGGTGGTGTCGAGCCGAACCATCAGCTGGCCCTTCTTCACCACCGAGCCGTTCTCGAAGCCGATCTCGCGGACGGTGCCGGTCAGCTCGGCGCTGAGCGTCGTCCCGCGCAGGGCGATGAGCGTGCCCACCGCAGGGCGCAAGGGCTGCCACTCGACCGTCTGCACCTTGGCGGTGGTGACGGCGATTGGCGGGGGAACCATCTTCTTCCCCGCCTGGATCATGGTGAAGATCTGCAGGAACTTGGTCCCGGCGAGGAAGACGACGATGACCACCAGCGCGGCGCCGGCGATCAGCCAGCGCTTGCCCCGACGCCGGGTCGTCACCTCCACGCCTCCGGTGTCGAAGGCTTTGTCCTCGCGGGTGGAGACTTGGGCATGCTGGAACATGAAGGTCTGGTCCTCGCCGGGTGGCAGACGATTGGAGGGCGCGGTGAATTACCCGGAACTCGGCCGGAAGGCTCGGGAAAGTGCAGGAACGTTCCATGAAGTTCCGTGAACGTCCTGCTCCCAGGGTCACCCCATAGGGGTTCCCGGGAGTTACCCCCTCGGCGTCGCAGGGGAGCTAGCCCCCTGGACGGTCGGTGGGGGCAGGCGCCACGGAGGGCGCGGGACCCGCGGGGGGAGCGGCGGTGCCGGTGGCCTGGACCACGCGCGGGGCCTTCTCGGCGGCCATGCGCTGGCTCAGGGTGGCGTCGAGCTCGCGGCCGAAGGCGGCCACGGTGGGGTCGGTCGAGGCCATCATCTTGCGAACCGCCGGCCAGAGCGGATGGTCCGCGTCTTCCTGCTGGGCCACGCCCCGGACGAGGAGGACGAGGGCGGCATCGCGGTCGACGGGGGTCGCCCCCCGGAGGGTGACCAGCAGCTCGTCCGGGGCGGTCCGGGCGACATCCGCGAGCGACGAGGAGACGGTGCGCTGGGCGCCGGGGTCCGACGCCGACGGGCGCGCGAGCTCCAGAAGACGCGTGAGCGCCTCGCCGTTTCCCTCGGCGGCGAGCGAGGTGAGGCTGCCGACGCACGGCAGCTCGACCTTCAGCTCCCGGGCCAGACGGCGGAGTCGGCCGTAGACCTCCTCGGTCGGGGTGAAGCTGTCGAGGAGGGCCCGGGTCCCGAGGTAGTCCCGGGGGTCGCTCTGGTAGATGGAGTCGGCGAGCACGGCGCGCACGGCCGGGTCATGCTCGGTGCGCCAGGCGGTCCTCAGGAAGGGGAGGTTCCGCTGGTCCCCCTTCTGGGCCACGGCGAGGTAGGTCCGGATGCGGGTCTTGGCCTCCTCGTTGGAGCTCGGGGCCAGCGACGACGGCTGCATCAGGGAGGCGACGGCGCGGTCGGGGCCACCCGGGGCGCCGACCGCCGCCACCGCGGCGCCGATGGCGTCGATCCCCTGCACCACCGGGGCGGACCGGCCGGTGTGGTCGTTGACGATCACGCTGAAGGCGAAGCGCTCGCCACCGACGGACTGCACGTAGCCGCTGAGCGCCGAGACGTTCTCCAGGGTGCCGGTCTTGGCACGGAGGCGGCCCACGGCCTCGCTGCCCTCGAAGCGGTAGCGGAGGGTGCCGTCCTTACCGGCGATGCCGACGCTGGAGAGGTACTCGGGGGCGAGCGGGAAGCGGTCCCACATCACCTTGAGCAGCTGCGCGAGCTGGCGCGGGGTGAAGCGGTTGGTGTCGTTGAGGCCCGAGCCGTTGCGGAGGATGTACGAGCCGCGGGGGATGCCGACCTCGCGCTCGAGGAACTCCTCGGCGACGGCGACGCCGTTGGCGGTGGTCCCCGGGGCGCCCTTCACCTCGGCGCCGAGTGTCTTGAGGAGCTGCTCGGCGACGAAGTTGCTGGAGAACTTGTTCATCCGCTTGAGGACGAGGTCGAAGGTCTCGCTCTGTGCGACGTAGAGGAGGCGAGCCCGCTCGGGGACGACGCCGAGCTTCACCTTTCCGCGCACGTGGATTCCGTGCATCTCGAGGACCTTGCGGAAGGTGGATCCAAAGTACAGCGGCGGGTTGTCGATGCGCTTCCACACTGCCCACTCGCCGGAGACGGGCACGGTGCCGCGCACGGTGATGCGCTGAGCGCTGCCGGTCCACTGCGAGGCGACCGAGGCGCGGCGGGCCCGGCTGGAGGCGCCGGCGGCCTGGTTGACGACCTCGAAGTAGTCGGAGGGAGGCTCGAGCTCCACGACGGCACGGCCACCGGGCGCCGAGGCGCGGAGGTAGATGCCGACGGCGTTGGCGTTGAGGCTGAGGGCGCCCGTGGGAGCGGTGTAGGCGCGGTCCGAGATCTCCTGCTCGAATCCCGGGGCGAGACGCTCCGCGTCGAACCAGGTGTCGTCGAGCACGAGGTCGCCCACCTCGCGGAGGCCGAGGTGAGCGAGCTCGGAGGCGATGGCGTGGAGTCGCTCGGTGGTGATGCTCGGGTCGCCCTTGCCGCGGACCCAGAGGGTGCGGACGCGGTCGGTAGGGCCCGGCTCGACGAGGAACTCGGTGTCGAACCTGTACTCCGGTCCAAGTCGGGCAAGGCTGGCGGCGGCGGTGACGAGCTTGACGTTCGACGCCGGGTTCATCAGCGCGTCGGCGTCCTTGCTGAACACGACCGTGCCGTCGTCGAGGCTGACGAGCTGGACGCCGAGGCGGGCGTCCCGGAAGGGGGCGCGCTGGGCAAGGTCGAGGAGGGTCTTCTTCAGGGCCTCGCGGTCGGCGCCCTTCGGTGGGGCTGCAACGGCGGAGCCGGCGACCAGGCTGGTGGTGAGGAGCGCGGCGAACAGAAAGGGACGACGGGAAGACAAACGGGCTGCACTCCGGGGCGAACGGCCGATGGACGGATCTTCCCCCGCGCATCTTCATTGCCGCAAGGTGGGCTGGGCGCTCACGCGGCGGGGCGGACGGAGGCCTGCAGGAGTGAACCGGAGCGGACAGTGGGGCCCTCAAGGGGGCCGGCCACGGGCGTCATCGCGGTCCCAAGCGGAGGGCCGTGGGGCCGAGTCCGCGCTATCGGGCCACACCTGGGGGATGGCTCGCCGTGACCGGGCGGGCACATTGGCCGGGAGGACAGGGAGTGGAGGGCGGTCTGCGTCGAGGAGACACGGGCCGGGACGGGGCCGGGCGTCGACGCGGTCCCGGCTGGCCTCCGCGGCCCGCGACCTCAGGGGAGCTCCGAGGTCGGGGCGGGACCTCGCCCTGCGCTCCTGAGGCGTCGCTCCAGGTGCAGAACCGGCAACCCGATCGGGACGGTTCCGTGCTCGCGACTCGTTGAAGTGGTTCTGGCCCCGATCTTGCCCGGCGCAGATCCAAGGCGAACCCGGACGCGCCCGGCGACAGCCCAACGCGCGTGACGCCCCTGAGCAAGGTGTCTGGCACCTCGCACCGGCATCGCCGCCCGGGCTTCGTCCCCCCAAGCGCGCCCCCTGAGCGATGTATCCCGTCAGCGAGGTGTCTGGCACCCCGCCGGAGCACCCCGCCGGAGCGACAACCTGCCGGGCCTCGAACCGAGGCCAGCGTGGTCCGGGCAGAAGGGCCTGACCCCGTCCGCACTCGCGTCCCATCAGGGCGAGGTCTCGATGCGAGTTGTCCCGGACGAGGTGTCCGGACGAGGTGTCCCGGACGAGGTGTCTGGCACCTCGCTCCGGCATCGCCGCCCGCGGCCGCCCCGCTGCCGCCTCAGGCCGCCGGGCTCGCCCGCGCCGGGACCGCCCCGTCCCCGGGCTCGGGCAACAGCCACAGCACGAGCATCCCCGACACCCCGGAGACCAGCGACCCGACCAGCACCCCGAGCCGTGCCTGGTCCAGCAGCTCCGGATGCCCGCCGAACGCCAGGTTCGCGATGAACAGCGCCACGGTGAACCCGATCCCCGCCACCATCGCCACCCCGTAGACGCGGCTCCAGGGCGCTCCGCCCGGCACGTCCGCCACGCCCACCCTGACCGCCGCCCATGTGAAGGCGAAGATCCCCAGCTGCTTCCCGACGAAGAGTCCGACCGCCACGCCCAGGAACACCGGCGCCGTGAGGTCCGCAGCCGTCATCGCTGCCACCGAGACCCCGGAGTTCGCCAGGCCGAAGAGCGGCATGATGAAGAACGCCACCCAGGGGTGCAGAGCGTGCTCGAAGCGCTGTAGCGGCGGCACCGCCTCGCGGAGCCCGTCGCGCACGTGGAGCAGATCGCCCGTGTCGAGCCTCTCGCTGACCTCGAGCGTCCGTCTCGAGTGCTCACGCAGCTCGCCCAGCACCTCGCGGACCGGCCGCCGCGTCACCGCCGGGACGAGCAGCCCGAGCAGCACTCCGGCGATCGTCCCGTGCACCCCCGCGTAGTGAAGCCCGAGCCACAGCGCGACGCCGGCCACCCCCCACACCACCCAGCTCTGCACCCCGAGCCGGGCCACCGCCCAGATCGCTCCCACCAGCAGCACCACCCGGACCAGGCCCATCCCATCCAGCCCACCCCCATAGAAGATCGCGATCACGAGGATGCCGACGATGTCGTCGAAGATCGCGAGCGCGGTCAGGAACACCAGCAGCGGCCGCGGCACGCGCTTTCCCATCAGGACGATGCACCCGATGGAGAAGGCGATGTCCGTCGCCATCGGGATAGCCCAGCCGGCTTCCCCCGCCGTCCCCCGATTCAGGACGAAGAAGATGGCGGCCGGCAGGACGACCCCGCCCGCGGCGGCGATGGCCGGCAGCAGCGCCTGGCGAAGCGTGCGCAGCTCTCCCTCGATGAGCTCGCGCTTGATCTCCATCCCGACGACGAAGAAGAAGATCGTCATCAGCCCATCGTCGATCACCTGCCGCAGGCTGGCCTGGAAGCC
>Ga0157374_10003969_pt1 | contig 12438 bp, 16 predicted proteins | sample M25metaG_FD_115308 | JGI IMG/M metagenome (GOLD analysis project Ga0157374, IMG submission 115308) | Miscanthus rhizosphere microbial communities from Kellogg Biological Station, Michigan, USA - M2-5 metaG | ecosystem: Host-associated > Plants > Roots > Rhizosphere > Soil | place: USA: Michigan...
AAGCGTGTGAGGCACGGGCATCTTCAGGAGTGAACGGTCGAGCTTATAGGTTAGCGAAAATCGCACGACACTCATTTTTCGGAGTACGGAACACGGCGGCCGCCGGGAGCAATGGCCTTTATAATTTTGCCCGCGCGAGATAGGGTTCACCAAATTTGCAGAAAAAGCCGGAAACTGGTGCCAAGACGGGAAGGCAGCCAGGCTTGTGCCTTAAGGTTTAAAGAGCAGCGTATGATTTTCATTATGCCTTTCCGAGGGCTAGTGCGGTTTCTGAAGGGGACGGTCATCGCGGCCCTAGCGGGTTTTATGCTTGCGATCGCGTCGGTCCTCGACGCAATGAGCGGATTGTTCTCGAAGCGACGTCCTGTTCTTCAATTGACGAGGAAGCAACGTTCCGAATCGATCACCAAAGCAGTGTAAGGTGGGGACGGGGGAAGTGAGGCCGAGGCTTATCAGCGTTAAGTCGGGCACGCAGTTCAGAATTGGGCTCCGGACCATTCCTACTATTGGGCCGTCTCGGGGACGATTGCGAGCACCCAACCATACCAAATTCGCCCGATTGACAGCATCGCAACGAGAGCATAAAAGAGGAGCGAATCGATCAACAACCAGCTGACCCTGCCAGGTGCAACCGGCGTAGATCTTTTTGTGTGGGCCGCCTCGCTCGTTTTGGTCAGGACGTATCTCGTGCTGCTGTATGCAATGTGAAGAAGGAGCCCGGTTGAAACAAGCGTTTGCCCAAACGACACTCGCATTTGCCGATTACTCAAAATCTGTGGAGGGCGATGCGAAGAGCCTAAATGCGCGCAAAAGTGATGAACTCGAGAATGCCAACCGAGTGGCAGGTCGCGCGTTTATCAACCATCGGGATCAATGCCTGGAATGCCGCCGGCCCGAGTCTGGGGATCGCAGAGTAAGTTCTTAGAAATCAGGCCGCCTATTTTAGACGGTCGCGCCGAATTCTTCCTATTGCCCAGTCGATTGCGTCTCGGAGTCCTTCGAGATATACAGTCTGGAGATGTGTACTATCGTTGCGCTCTCCATCAGTCTCCTTCGGCGCTTGGTCAACCGTCCTGCGCCACGACTCTAAGGTTCTGAGGTCTCTTACGTGCATCGCACTGCCTGGTCTGTTTTTCTGGGATGATGGGCTGTGGAGAAACGTGTGGCAAATCGAATGACCGCGCCACTAGGCTTGCTTCCTATGACGCGGCCCGTATCCCCAAGGCCACGTTGCTGTAGAGGAGCAATTGCCTTGGGGTTACTGTCGAGTTGCGGAATTGTACACCTTGTGTGCTGGCATCAATGGCAACGGTGACGCGACTTGATGTAGTGTCCGCTACCGCACAGATGGATGCCAAATACCGGACTGACAGATTCACCGTCGCTGTTTACGATTTTGGCAGGTTTGTGCCGGTGCGAAATCGTCAAGTGTGGGGGACCAGTATGACCTCCCTAGACCGTTTGATAACCCTGAAGTATGACTGGGAGCACGATTACCTTGTCGCGATTCTCGAAACCGACAACGAGAAGTTGAAGGATCTGGTTGCGAAAGCGAAATCAACAATGCTCGCCAGGGTAGATCAGTTAAGCACGGACCGCGGAGAATCAGCAGAAGAACGAGCCTCGCTAGCCACAGCCCTGTGCGGTCTGCGCAAGCTGAGAAGCGATCGATTGGGCATTGCTAAGCTGTGATTGGGCCTTCGCAACTGCCCCAAGCCTTTGCGAGCGGTACGGCCCGATAGGGGGATGGTTGTGCAGGACCGTCCCGTTTTAGACCTCCCGTGGGTGTTCGCCACGACAAGTCGCTTATTCCGTGGCCGCGATTGTTTTCAGCCAGCCGAGCAAACCTGTGGACGGGCTGTCGGACTTTAAGAACACGGATTTGATTCCTGCCGCCTGAGCGACGCGCGAAATCTGGTCGGACATCTGCATCGTATAGAGAACCATCGTAGTGTGGAGTGACGTCTGGGAGATTCGCTTTGCGGCTTCCAAGCCATTCATGACGGGCATATGCAAGTCCAGAATTACCAGGTCCGGATTTAATTGACCGACCTTCTCCACCGCAATCTGGCCATTCTCTGCTTCGCCGCACACTTCGCACTCGCTGTTCTGTTCGATGTGCCACTGGAGAGCACGGCGAATCAGCGGACTATCGTCGGCAATGAGGATCTTGTACGCCATGGCGTACCCCCAGACCATTTACAAGCAACTGTCCGTGCAGAGTGCACGCGGGCGGCGACGAGTGAAGGGATACCTCGACACTACGCTTTATCTACTCAATGTAAATACAGCAAACTATGTACTGTACAGATGAGTGTTCGGGACCGTACCGATTTCTGCCGTAATTCGCGCAAAAGAGCGTAGACTTGAAATGTCTCCTCTGGCAACCTTCCGCCGCGCCCCAGCCGGGTGACGGTTCCTTGCAAAAATCAGACAATTTCGCGTCGTAAGGAACCGTCATGGCAAAGGCCGCTGTTCGTGTATCCGCAACAAGATCACCGTCCGACGGCGATGGCAAGGCAATTGGCAGCAAGATCTTGCTGGGCCTTTCCCGCAAAGAGTGTAAACACGTGCTTGCCGAACTGGAACTGGTTCGTTTGAAGCTTCACCAAGTCATCTATGAAGCTGGCGAAACGATTAAGTCCGGGTACTTCGTTAATGAAGGAATGATGTCCGTTTTGGCAGTCCAACCGGATGGGAAATCGGTTGAGGTGGGCCTGATAGGGAAAGAGGGTTTCGCGGGTTTGCCGCTACTGGTCGGGTATCGGACCAGCGCAACCCGAGTTGTAATCCAGGCAGATGGAAGTGGCTATCGATGCGACGGTCAGACCCTCAAGCGCCTCCTTCGAGAATGTCCTGAGCTGGAAAGGCAACTGCACCGTTTCGGACACCAGTTAGCCATGCAAACCACGCAAGTGGCGGCATGCAATCGATTGCATGACGTGAACGAAAGACTGGCTCGATGGATACTGATGACTGCAGACCGGCTTTCTTCAAAGCAACTTCCCCTCACCCAGGAGTTCCTCTCGCAGATGCTGGGGACTCGTCGGGCGAGTGTGACTGTAGCTGCGGGCATACTTCAAAAAGTTGGATTGATCTCCTACACACGCGGAAGCCTTACTGTTTTAAATCGGGAGCAGCTCGAAGAAGCCGCATGTGACTGTTACGGAATTGTGCAGCAACAATTGAGGAATTGGGAAAGCGAAATCAAATAATCTCTTTGTGGGAAACCGCACAATCATAGCCTGAAAGCCGACTGACAACGACTCATTTACTTTGCCCACTCTTTCCAATGCATTGATCAAAGGTACCAATGGACCCCCAACAGTTAATCTCTGATTTGTTGACCGCCGCGCGTTCTCGGCGCGAGAAACCAAACTGTGAACGGTGTCACGCTGCAATGCAGGATGTTCACTTCATCTTCTGGGTTTATGGTACAGACACACCTTGGCATCTGCCTTTGCCTCTTTGTCCAGTATGCTCCAAGGAGGAGGTTGAGCACTTGCGCGATTCCCAAATTGTCCGTAAGGGTCTGTAAGCCACTCGGTCGTAATCCAAACGCAAAGCCTTCGTAGTTGGGGCTAATCACAACTATAATCAGCATGTTCGGCTCCTTTCTCCGAGCCCTTTGGTTGTTTGCGCTTCCAAAGTCTACTCGGCTGACGGGAGCCAACATTGTATGGAATCATTACACCAACAACTTTCCCGCCAGACCTGCCCACCCAGTTGAATCGGGGCAAAACCCGCACCAGCTCAGACTCTGGAACCTCGTCTTTTGACATTGCGGAGAGCCGAGCATAGAGTCTCGCCGATAGACAATCTCCTCAAGGAGCATGCCATGCGAATCCTAATGGTAGGTTGGGTCCTGAGCTGTCTTTTCGTGGTGTCGTCGCTGGCCCAAACCAGTTCCAGTCCAGCGTCGAACACACAAAACATCAATGCGCAGAACGCGAACAATGTGTGCCGCGTTTACTTCTCCACCCCAAAGCCCGGGGTGGCTCAACAGTATGAAGCTGGCCGAAAAAAACATATGCAGTTCCATCGCGACCAAAAAGACACATGGACATGGAACACCTTTTTTATTGAGACTGGCGACAACGCCGGTACATACGTTACTTCTTCGTGCGGACATGCCTGGAAAGACTTTGACGAATGGGAGGCCCGCATGGGGAAGGCGGACACTGCCGATGGAGCCACCAATATGTCCCCTTATGTCCAGAGTGGCCGCAATGGTTTCTATGTATATCGTTCGGACATGAGCCTCGCGCCAGCAAACCAGCCTGCCGCGCCCATGACTGCGGTGACTGTCTTCGTTCTTCATCCCGGAGCAGGTCCTGACTTCATTGCTGCGATCAAAAAAGTGAATGATGCGTTTGGCAAGCAAGCCGACTGGCCCAAAACCAGCGGCTGGTTGCAGCTGGTCAACGGAGGTGAGGGGCCAACGTTTGTTTTGCTTAACAGCCGGAAGAATTGGGCGGATTTCGCGCCCTTACCAAAAACTCTGGCAGACGTGCTCAATGAAACCTATGGAAAAGAAGCAGCTGATCAGATCCAGAAGACTCTTCGCGACTGCACAGCCCACCAGTTCACGGAAGCCGCTGCGTATCGCGCGGATCTTAGCTATGTGCCCGGGAAATGATGGTCATCTTACGCATCAGGAGCACGCACCGCGTGGTCCTATTGTTAGAGTGATGGAAGCGGAAGAACACTTAGTTTGGGATGCGAGTGGAGTGCTCGGCTAATCCCAAATCGGCTGAGTATCCGACTGGAAAAGCTACCGATAGTGTGTTCCATCCGGAGTTTGGAGAAGCTGACCTTGCGATCGCGAGTTTGCTTCTTTGCGCGTATTGGCAAATCGTCGGAAGGTAGCCTTCGGGTGCAATGCTATTCATTCTAAAGAATGTTACTGGGTAACGATACCAAGTCCAGTGTATTGCAACCAGGAGACCGCAGGACGAAATATCAACGGATGATCTTCCCAGGCGGTCTCAGTGTCAAAGGCTGGTGGATCGCTCTCGCCGCCTTGATGCTGCTCGGGTGCTTGATTTTCGTTTTCTACGAAGCGGTAACCCGACCTGCTCCTTCCACACCTCCGAAGTCCCAACCACTTCAAAGCCCCAGGTAGGTTCGCAGAAGCTGCGACCGGAAGCGGTAGTTGGGCGTAATATCGCCATTACACTCATTGACCAATGGTCGCCCATCAGCGGTGGGCTAGAGGAGTTCACCGGCGTTTCACCTGGCGGTCAAGAAATTCAAATACGTCGGATTCCCAAGCCGGGATATTCTCATACAGCATGCCGTGCCCGTCCTCTAAGGTTAAGCCTACGGGAGGGTAGATTTTCAGAGCATGAGGCTTATGGAGATGTTCAAGTTCCTCACTCAAGTCGCGCCCGGCGGACGTACCGAAGTCATTCTCAGCGTGAACCAGCATTATGGCGGCGTTAGTAAGACGTACAGCGTTGCTCAACCGCTCGCGCAATTCAGGCGAGCGTTCCCAAGAATTTGCCGCTGCACCGAAGGTCACTGCGGCGCGTATTGTCTTGTCGCGCTCGGCTGCGAGCAGCGTTAGCTGGCCGCCAAATGAATGTCCAGCAACCGCGATTCGTTGGACGTCAATCCCAGGCACTGTTTTAAGAAAGGCCAAGGCTGCCATCACATCTTCGAGTTGCTCCGTTGTAAGCAAGACGAATTGCAAGTGTTGGCGAGCCTCTTTGCCCTTAGCTTCCTCCTCGCGACGTAAGACATCTTGCATGTACGGCGCTTGGCTGGCAGAAGGACCATGACCTCTCCGAAAGGGATAGAAGAATGCGTAGCCGTGTTTAACGAAAAAGGGCGCGAGCACAGTGGCGGCTTGCGTGATTGGCATCCATGCCGTTTGGTCGGCAGTGGCACCTCCCGACCCATGATTGAACAGAACTGCAGGGAACGGGCCAGGGCCAACTGGTTTCCAGAGATAGCCTTTGAGATGAAGCTTTGCGCTAGGAAACTTTACCGTTTGCGGAACCATTGACTGCCGCGACTGCCCAAGAGCCGGCAACGAAAGCAGCACAAAACATGCCAGACGGCACTGGATTCCGATCGTCATTCCTAAAACGTAATGGATCAATATACTGCTGCTAGGTGTCTTGCGCGACTTCACCATCCAGCCAGTATCCAGCGGTCAAAAATACGGAATGAACCGCTCAATTGCGGTACATCGCGATTGCACTCAAAGACCCATGGTCAACGAGTGAAATCGCCTGTTGTCGCCATCTGTGAAGTCACTGACCAACCCTCACTTGGTATTGCCGCAAGGTTTTAGCTCGATTCCAAGTGCAGTAAATTCGGTTGTTCCTATGTTCTCCATCGCATGCGTAGTTTTGTCTCGCCAGTGAACCTCTCCTGCGTTGAAAGATGCCTCGGAAAGGGAGCCGTTGGGAAGCGTGGTTCGGAGCCGCGCGTCGCTGGTGATGAAAACCACCCCTGGAGGGTGCGAGTGCACGGCCTCACGTTGTCCGCTCGGTAGATGATATTCGAGTACTCGGACCCGGTCGTTATCGACCCGAACCTTGTAATACTGAGGCGATTGCTTCACCGGGTCCACTACTGGAGATTGCCCCGCGTTAAGAGTTGCGGCCGCTATTACGGAGCCAAACAGTGCACCAACAGCAAAAGTACCCACATGGCTGCTTATCATCTCGTCTCCTTCCGAAGTCTTGAGCGACATCGTAGCTCAACGGCCACGCTTGGGGCGGCAACTGGCGAAAAATCAATTTCACTCATTGGCCCTGCCCGGGCAGCCGGTGGACGTAGGTGGTGAAATCGCCTGATTACAACAACTGACGACATGGAGCGCGGCTGGTGGGAAGCTGGTTCGGTTGGATGCCGTTGGTGCTGGACGCAAGAAGGTTGGCTCGCGAAACTCTACGGGGTCACCGTGACAGAGGCAGCAACACTTCCCCACCTTTTTGCCAAGAGAGTCGCGGACTACGAAGCGAACGATGTATTCTCCGGGAGGAAGCTGGAGTCCGTTGCGATAGGTCATACGTCATGGCTTTTGCATCCACCGTTGGAGCTTTCGACATCGGGCAGTCGCACTTGAAGCTATGCAGCAGAAATGCTGCGGAATGACTCATCATTGTTATTGTCTTGTGAATCAGTGGATGCCAATTCGGTCAAAGGAATGGCAATGATGATCGTGGTTCCGGCATCGTCGGACTTGATTTCCATTGATCCGCCCAAGTCTCGCACTCGCTCCCGCATACCCGCTAGTCCTACCCCTGTTCCACAGCCAGATTCAAGCACACGTTGTAGCCGATCATTTGGTATCCCTTTACCGTTGTCACTTACATCAAGCTGAACGTGTTTGGTGTCAACAAGGAGACGGATGTCCACTTCCGAAGCACTAGAGTGTCGATGAACATTCGTGAGAGCTTCTTGCACAACACGAAACAGAGCAGTTTCTATGTCTGTATTGAGCCGACCTAGATCGGCTGGCATATCAAGCTTTACCTGAATGTCGCTGCGTTGAGCGAAGCCGTCCACATACCACTGAAGAGCCGACCCCAAACCAGCTTCGTCCAACAATGGTGGATGAAGCAGATGGGAGATCGTGCGTGTTTCAGTCAGACACTTGTCCACGATCTCCGAGCACTCCAAAGCAACTGCGGCTTGCCTGCCCTCCGTGGTTGAGAGGACATCGAGACTCATCTTTATGGCCGCCAAGTACTGCCCTAGACTGTCGTGCAATCCTCTAGCAATCCTGCGGCGTTCCTCGTCCTGCAAGTTGAGGATTCGCCCACTGAGATTCTTGGCGGCTTCTTCAGCCCGCTTGCGGGCAGTAATGTCGGTATTGATCTCAAGCCAACCCGCTAGTTTACCCTCACTGTCCCGCAATGTCGTCCAGCGGCTTGCAACCACGATCTGAACGCCGTCTCGTTTGATTTGCCGAAGTTCTCCTTTCCATTTGTCGGTACTCTTAATCTCTTCCACAGGGACGGGAAACTCCGTGCGGAGCACTTCGTGGGTTGACCTGCCCACAACCTCGGCGCTTGTCCACCCATACAGCCGTTGGGCTCCTTCATTCCAATAGGAAATTTTGTCCCCGGCACACCGAACAAAAATTGCATCGTTCACCAAGTCAAGCAGGGTCGCTTTCTGCTCAAGGTCGGCAGTTCGTTCGCTCACTCGAATTTCAAGTTCGTGACGAGCCTCGATCAGAGATTGTCGCAATTCCCGTTGTTCGTGGATGTTTGTGTTAGTTCCGAACCAGCGGACGATATCGCCCTTGCTATTGCGGACTGGCCTGATGCGGGTCAGGAACCAGCGGAAAACGCCGTCAGCACCACGCAGGGGAAATTCCATCTCAAAAGCCTGTCCCATCGCCAACGACGCTTTCCATCGTTCCAGTACGGAGGGCAAAATCTCCGGGTTATGCACCGATTGCCAGCCCCATCCTTCCATTTGTTCAGGTGTAGTGCCCGTGTACTCGTACCATCGTGCGTTGTACCAGAAGATGTGACCGTCGCCGCGTGCCATCCAGCATAACTCTGGGATGGAGTCTGCCAACAAGTGGAATTCGTTTTCCTTCTCTCGATGGTGCGACCTGCGGTTGGCCTCGCCAAGAGCGATGATGAAACAAGAGAGGACCCCAAATCCAACCAGCCCACTGATTTGGGTTTTAGGGTCTTGTAGGCGGAAAGAATGCAAGGGCGGAAGAACCCAGTACCAGACCCCGAGAACACTTATCAGTGTCGTGACAATAGATGGGCCAAGACCACAATACCAAGCCGAGAAAACGACCCCAGCCCAAACAGTGTGGTAAGGGTGGCTTGCCCCGAGGAAAGGCGAAAGCGCTTGTCGGAGCAGCAGTGCGAGAACCGCAATGAGCACTGCCCAAGCGTACCGTGCGGCAGTTGATTGCGTGGCAACGGTTGAGTCGAGAGAGGTCTCCATGTTGAACCCTACCTTGCGGAAGCGAAATAGAGATCAAGTACAGACTGTCTTCGTCCAAGGCGAGAACCGCAAATGATATAGCGCGTCTGTTTCGTTACCGACAGAGATCCGTTCTTCGATGCTGCCTACTGGTTTTGGTTCCACACGTATAGGTATGTGGGGTCAGTAGCGGTCGCAACGTTACGGCCCCCTTTACGGGTTGCGCGATTCAACGCTGCACGAACTCTTTCCTTGCCTTCCGCCAGTTCGGCCAACGGCACCTTGAGTGCAACGCCCTCTTTCAGTTGATCGAGATCAGCGAGAATTTTGCTAACGATCTGTTTGTGCTTTCCATTTCGACCTTGCGGCACATCCTTTTGCGACATCGTGCTGAAATTCATCGGGTTTTTTCTGCAATCGCGGGCTCACGATTGACTCCTTGCGTTAGCAACACGTTAACGTACGTCACGTAAACGTAAGCGCACGGTTGCGGTTCGTCAAGAAAAATTAAATGCAGCCACGACAGTCTGACCGCTATGAGCACTGCCCCTAAAGCCGACTCCCGTCCAAATCCTGTTATTTCAATGGCTTAACGAAGGCTGAATGAAATGCCGTTTCGCTAACAATATGACCCGTACGACCTCCTGCCTGCTGCTGTTTAGACGATCCGAAGGGAGTAATCGCAATGCAGAAGTCCAAGACACATTTCGACCAGATTCCGTTGGAGCTTGTGAAGAAGATTGCCAAAGAGCGCGCTTCAGACGACAACGACGAAAAAGACGGTGCGGACACAACGATTGGAACCAGCAAGTTGAAGCCGCATCGCTTGCCTTCGTTGGGGAAAAACGGAAAGAGGGTCTAACCATGCAACTCTCAAAAGAAACGAAAACGGACGAGGTATTCGGTACGCAGAATGGCAAGAGCCCTACCAACAAGCTCTGCTTGAACTCGATCAGAAAAAACTGAGAGATCACATAGCCGCTGCAGACGGCTGCGAGCCATTGCTAGGGATTTTAACCATCACGCTGCTGCGCCAGACAACCTACTTGATTGTTGATGAAAAATCGCCATTTCACCAACAACGGCATCGTTGGTGAAAACGCCTGATTACGTCAGCTGCAAAAAAGCCGCCTTCCTCTTTGGGAATGCGGCTGACAGCGCTGGCTTGAATAGAGCCTATGTCGAGAACTTGCCTTGGGCGTTTACGCGGTCGTTGAAGGTTGCATTGCTGTTCGAGAGTTGGAATGAGCGGCTACCATCCTGGAACTTGCCGTTAATTGACTTGGCCTGCATCACAGTGGAACCAAATGCAGTTGGAACATTCGACAAAATGATAGGCGTTTTCTGGTCTATGCCAAGTACAGGCTCGGTTGTCAGCTCCAGAACCCTTCCGCTGTCCACGGCGAGTTTGTATTGACCATCTTTACCCGAGAAATCAATGCTCGCACTCTTTACCGACTCAATCTTCCCGTAAACACTGAAAGCAGTTTTAGCCAGAGCGAAAGCAGCTTCTTTCTGCGCTTCAGTAGCATCTACAAAAATGTGAGTCCAACTGCCTGCTAGCCCGGCTTCAACCATTTTCGCTCCGGCCAAGTCCGCCCCTTTGTATGTACCGGCAGTCAGCACAAGTACTCCGATATTGTGGCAGCCTTCCTTAAAGCTCCCCGAAAACTCACAAGGGCAAGGCACATTGCAGGAGCAGGCATCCAGGAATGTGCCGGCGACGCTGTACTCCAGATTGTTATCTTTTGTTTCGGCTGAGAGGCGAATACTTCCCAGAGTATCTGCCGTTCCTAGCAGCAATGCAGATCCCAGAACGTCTTTAAAAAACTCTCTCCTTTTTTTCATCGTTCACCTCGGTCAAGAGTCGAATTCCCCCAGGGGCTCTCGTCGCCATCCATCCGTGAGCGCCGATCTGCCCTTGTTTTTTTGAAAAACCGTTGTCGCGGATCGGACCCAGGTCCCAGTTCAGTCGAGCCTTTGCAGTGAGAGTACAGCCGAAGAAAAGAAGTTTATGCCCAAAGTACTTTATGTCAAGGCGTATCTGTTGGGCCATGCCACGAAACACTATTTCTGGACGTAGTTGGAGATAAATCGCCTCTCTGACAATGTCGGCGGTGTCAAACAGTTTTCGAGCACACGTAGGCGTTGACTCTGAAAAGAGCGCCATTTTGCTCTCGCTGAGATTCGCTGACCAACCACGGCTCGCGTCGTAATCCTCTCAGGCCAGGACAATCGGTCCGACCCATGCATCTCTTCGATCCGCACCTGCGATCATGATTACCAGTTCAGACTCCTCGGTGACGAGGAGCGGGATGCCCAATCAATTACTCGGTGTTCTCATGCACACCATCGCGATTTCCGGGCTCTCCCGCGTGCGAACCGAACTTGTTCAGGTGCTCCTAGTCCCATTGCTTGCGCCACATCCAGTACAGGTGAACTGCCAACCGGCGTGCCATCGCCACCTTAGCGGTTTTTCGTCCCCGCCGCATCGCCAGATGAAAATACCGGCTGCGCCATTCCGGAACACTCCGCACCGTCACCTGCGCCGCTTCCACCAGCAAGAAACGCAACATCGAATTCCCCTGCTTGGTGATGTGTCCCAGCCGCCGTCGATTCCCACTCGACTCTTCTAACGGCACCAGGCCCACGTAGCTCGCCACCTGCTTGCCGCAGTGAAATCGATTCGCATTGCCCATGATCAGCACGAACGCCAGAGCGGTGAATGGACCCACTCCAGGATGTGTCATCAGCCGTCGCGCTTCGGGGCACTTTTCTACTTCCTGTTTGATCGCCTGGCTCAATTCGGCGATCATGGGGTTCAGTCGATCGAGTAACTCGAGCAGATCGCGCCTTCGCCGACTGGCCCAAGGCGCCAAACGAAACGCTTCCAGTTGTTGGCAACCACGTTCCCGCCACAACTTCTTTTTCGAGCGCAGTCCTTCGTTCAAGGCGACAGCTTGCAGTTGGTTCATGATGCGCGTGCGTGCCTGCACCATGCGATGGCGATGCCACAACAGTTGCCGCAGATCCCGGTTCTCCCCACTCGGCACCCAGATCCGCGGAAAACGATCTTCCACCAGCAATCGCAAGATCAGTTGCGCATCCTGCCGGTCAGTCTTCTGTTTGCGCACCCGCTTGGTCCGTATCTCGGCCGCATCGCCAATCCACAGTTCCATCTGCAGTTCGGCCAGCAGGCGTTCGAACCAAATCAGGCTGAGAACGACCCAACTTCGAACCTTCCTATTGATGCATTGTGGCGGAACACCCTCCCAGCTAAAGGCATGAAATCTTCCGTGACTAGCTTTCACCGTCGATTACGGGAGACTCGTCGGCAAGACACTAGGCCTTAGAAATTGTTGCAAGGAATTGAAGAAGTCCGACGGGCGACTACAGCGTATCGTCGCTAAATTCCCGACATCTCATGGTTGAAGTCCGATGTGCCGTAATAAATCCTGGAAGCGTTGATCCGAACGAAAACGGTCAAATGCGGGATCCACAGCGAGGTACGACATCCACACAGCA
>Ga0157374_10003970_pt1 | contig 12429 bp, 10 predicted proteins | sample M25metaG_FD_115308 | JGI IMG/M metagenome (GOLD analysis project Ga0157374, IMG submission 115308) | Miscanthus rhizosphere microbial communities from Kellogg Biological Station, Michigan, USA - M2-5 metaG | ecosystem: Host-associated > Plants > Roots > Rhizosphere > Soil | place: USA: Michigan...
AAGCGATCGAGATCTATCGCTGGATGGTCCTCAATCGCAAGATGGAGATGGCGCTTGAAAATCTTTACAAGCAAGGCAAGGTTGTTGGAGGAGTTTACTTCGGGCTAGGTCAGGAAGCGTGCTCGTGTGCCTCCGCCTATGCACTTGCCAAAGACGACTGGCTCGCACCGATGATTCGCAATCAAGGCGCCCTCCTTGTACGCGGCTTTGCGCCGCGCGACATGATGATGCAGTACATGGCGAAGGCAGACTCGCCAACCAAGGGCCGCGATGGCACCTCGCACTTTGGCGACATCTACGATCGCAATGTCGTCTCGCCAATCTCCATGCTGGGCGATTTGATTCCAGTCATGGCGGGGGTTGCGCTCGGCGCGCGTCTTCAACAGCGGAACATCGCCGTGATGACCTACATCGGCGACGGCGGACAATCTACCGGGGTCACCTACGAAGGAATCAACTTTGCAGCCGTGCAGAATCTTGGCCTTGTGTTACTGGTCGAGAGCAATCTGTGGGCATACTCCACGCCTTCGGAGATGCAGTACAAGGTCTCGGACCTTGCGGAACGCGCGATTGCGTATGGCATTCCGAGCGTCATTGTCGACGGTACTGACCCGTGTCAGGTCTACGACGCAGCACGTGAAGCCGTTGAGCGGGCCCACCAAGGCGAGGGGCCAACGCTAATCGAAGCCAAGATGATGCGCATGAAGGGGCATGCCATCCATGACGCCGCGGCTTATGTTCCCCAGGCGATGTTCGAGTACTGGCGCCGTCGCGACCCGATCACTCGATTCGAGAACTATCTGCTGAATGTGAAGAAATGGCTTTCTCCCCAGGAGCACAAAGGTCTGCTCGCGGAGGTGGACGCTTATCTCGAGTCGGAACGCGAGTTTGCCGTGAACGCCCCGATGCCTTCTCCTGAATCAGCCGAAGGTGGAGTCTACTGTGAAAACGGCTGCCACGAGATCAGGCCGAAGTATGGCGTGCCCAGCGCTCGTCTAGGGCGAGCGCCTCGCCCTACGAAACCAGGAAGCGAGTCGACTATTCACTTCAAGTAGATCCTCCTGCACAGTTTCCTAACCTTCGAGGGCGCGTCCTTGCACTTGTTCCCGGGTCCAGCCAGCCTCGCGCAAGCGGCGGATGCTCAGTGCATCATGGCGCTTGGCCAGGCGGGTCCCGGCTTCATCTCGCACCAGATCACAGTGGTAAAACTGCGGTTCGGCAACGTCCAAAGCACGGTAGAGCAGCAGTTGGCGTGCGGTGGACTTCAGTAAATCTTCTCCGCGCACGACCTCGCTGATTTTCATGGCATAGTCATCGGCAACGACCGCGAGCTGGTAGGCCGGAACATCATCACGCCGCCAGATCACAAAGTCGCCAAAGTCTTTTCCCGCGACATAGCTTTGCCGTCCCAGATTCTGGTCGAAAAAGGTGATCTCCCGCCCATCAGGAACGCGGAAGCGCCAGTTCACGCCTGCCGGAGCCGGGAACGAAGCCGCCTCTGCTTTGAAACGGCAACTCCCGGGATAGATCGGCTCATTGTCGGCATCGTTGGGCGCCATTGCCGATAGCGCTAACTCCTTTCGCGAGCACGTGCATGGGTAGATGAAGCCCAAGTCCCGCAGCCTTTTCCATTGCCCAAGATACAGACTGCGACGCTCGCTCTGTGAGTATGGCCCGTAGGGCCCTCCGCAATCCGGGCCTTCTACCCATTGGAGTCCGATCCATTGCAGATCTTCGTAGGCCGCTGAAACGTATTCCGCGCGGCAGCGCTCAGGATCCAGATCTTCGTTCCGGAGAATCAGACTGCCGCCCTGCTCTCTAGCCCGTTGCCCTGCGAGCAGAAACGTCCGGGCGTGGCCAAGGTGAAGATAGCCGGTAGGAGAGGGGGCAAGGCGTCCTCGATACGAAGGCACGCCCGCCATTGTAAAAGGGACCGATAGTAGCGTTCTAGGCGGCCGAAATTCTCTTGATCAGATCATCCTGCTCATTGCGGTTCTCCGCGCCAATTGTGAACGCGTCGAGCACGCCCAGTCCCAGTGCATATTTCAGGCACTCGTCCTGCCGATCCCGCAACGCGCCCGCACCGAGAATCTTCATGCCGATGACTGCTTTGCCGGAGGCTTTCATCTGCTTGAGGACGGGAACAACCACGTCGGGGTTCGCATCCATCGACGCACCGGTTGGATTGATGCGGGCCAGGTCAACCTCCACCCAGGGAGATTCTGCCGCTGCCCGCAAAGCCTCGATCGAGTGGCAAGAGCAACCATGTGCGCGAATGATGCCTTTCTGCTTTGCTTCAGAGAGAACATCCATCACGCCTTTGTAGCGTTCGGTCCAGTCGCCTTCAGTAAGGCAGTGCATCAGCAGAACGTCGATATACTCCGTGCCGAGTTCCTTGCGGAAACGCTCGATATCGGAACGCATGCCAGCGGGATCGCGAGCCCACGACTTGCTCAGGACCGTGACTTTGTCGCGCTGGACGTGCTTGAGCGCCTCGGCTACGTGGGGATGGCTTCCGTACGAATCGGCTGCATCGAAGAAATGCAGGCCCTGGTCGTAACCATTCAGTAAGAGGTCCGACAGGCCCTTCAAGCCGAGTGCGGTTTGATGCGAGTGGTGGCCGACACCCACGGTTCCGGTTCCCATCGCCAAACGACTGGTCTTGATCCCCGTGCTGCCGAGAGTGACGGTATCGGAGGCGCCGAACTTCTTACTCAACTCTGGGATCGCCCAAGCCCCGGGTATGAAGTTAGATCCAAGCCACACGGCGCCAACTCCGTAGGCTGAGGTTTTCAGGAACTCGCGGCGTTTCATAGAGCCTCCACTGAAATTGTTCTCTTTCATGGCCCCGGGCAAGCGAAAACGCTCACTGCCGGGAGTATACTCCCGCTCCGATCGAGCCGGGCACAACACTGGTAGACTTTTTACGGACTGATCCTGATGACCGAACTGCAATTGAACTTGACCGCCGTCGAAGCGCGTGTTTTAGGTGCTTTGATCGAAAAGGACATCACCACTCCCGATTACTACCCGCTTTCCTTGAATGCATTGCTCAACGCTTGTAATCAGAAGAACAATCGTGAGCCGGTAATGAATCTGGATGAGGATGCCATCCGCCAAGCCCTGGCCTCGTTGCAGGAAAAGCGCCTTGCCGGACCGGCTGGAGGCGCGGACAGCCGGGTCACGAAATACGAACACCGCTTGCAGGAGGTTTTCAACTTTGACCGCCGGGAAACGGCGGTTGTATGCGTGCTGCTGCTTCGTGGTCCACAAACTCCGGGCGAACTGCGAGGCCGAACCGAGCGAATGTATCGCTTCGAAACCCTCGAGGACGTTCAATCTGCGTTACAGAAGCTGATGGATCGGCAGCCGCCACTGGTCCGCGTCCTGCCCCGCCAGCCTGGGACCAAAGAGTCGCGCTACCTGCATTTGTTCGCGGGCGACATAGCGGCAGAGAATGTCCTGGCGGCTACCATCCCTTCCACGCGCTCCGCTGGCAATTCGGCCGAGGAGAGAATTGCTAGCCTGGAAAGCCAGGTTGCGTCGCTAAGGAACGAACTTGGCGAACTCCGCCGAGAACTGGCTGATTTTAGACAGCAGTTCTAATTTCCCGGAGACCCGATGAGAACCCTATCTGTCTCCGCGTTGAATCTTGTCATACCTATGCCTACCCGATTACCAAAGTCCAAGATCGCACCAGATTCCGGAACTCCGCATCAAACCCCGGGTTGAATACAATCGCAGGATAGGTGTGCCGTGTCGACGTTTTGCAAGTCCTTTGTTTCCTGTCTAACGCTCCTGGTGGCCCTGGGAAATTCCAATGCCTGGGGGCAGGCGGCGCTTCTGTTAGAAGAGCCTTACAGTTACGACGGCAGCTTTGCTGGCACCGGCCATACTGCGGTGTATCTGGCGCGCGTCTGCGCCGAAACCCCATTTGAGCTGCGGCGGTGCGCTCCCGGGGAAGAGGGCGTGGTCATCAGTCGTTACCACGGTATTGCCGGCCACGACTGGATCGCCGTCCCCTTAATTCCTTACCTCTACGCAGTTCGCAAGCTCGAAGACGTACCGCTTTTTGTAGATGCCAAGCTGGTTGCATTTCTGCGCGAACAGTTCGTGAGTTCGCTAGCCTTGCCGGGGGAATCGCGTCCCGGCGCCGAGCCTCGTTACCAGCTTGCTGGGTCGGCATACGATCGAACGCTTTACGGATTTCGCATCGCTACCCGGCCCGAGCAGGACGATGCGCTCATCCGAGCTCTGAACGACGCGCCGAACGAAGGCTCGTACAAGCTGCTGAACCGCAACTGCGCGGATTTTTCCAAGCAGATCATTAACTTCTACTACCCGCATGCGGTGCATCGCAGCATCATTGCGGACTTAGGGGTGACCACCCCTAAACAGGCGGCAAAATCCCTCGTGCACTACAGCAAGCACCACCGTGATGCACAGCTCACAGTTTTCGTGATTCCGCAGGTCCCTGGCCTCAAGCGCAGCAAGCCGGTGCATGGAGTACTGGAGTCGATCTTTTTCCAAAAAAAGTATGTAACCCCGGTACTTCTGTTCCACCCATTCGTGGTGGGAGCGGTGGAAGCCGCATACCTGGCCGGTTGGAGATTCAATCCCGCCAAGGGAGCGTTAGTTTTCAATGCTGCCGCCGAAAACCCCATGAAGAACCTCGCTCCTCCGCTAACGCCTTCTCAGCGCCGTTCCTACGAGAACCAGGTCAAAGCGATGAGGAAATCCGACGAACTCGACGAGTTTCCTGACTGGCGCCGTCTTCAAGCGCAGGCCATTCCTCTGATGGATGCTCAGGGCCGGCCCTTTGTGCAGGTGAAGCTGGACGGGAAAGAAGTGCCAGTAGGAATCTGTCGGGGGAATGCGCTCCACGTCTCCGGATCGCCTGAGCTACTGCAAAACTTGCTTCTGTCGCGCCTAGACGAGCAACTCAGGACCAAGAAACCGAGAATTTCCGAACCATCCATCAAGAGCGATTGGAAGCTGCTTGAATCCGCGCGGGAAGAAAGCCGCGCAGCTTTGGCGCCCGCAAATTAATCTGGCAATGGCTCGCTGCTCCCTGTGATCCGTGGGACTCCCGCGTGTGCATCCAGGTCAAGAGCACGTTCGAAGCGAGGACTTTCGAGCGCCACAAGTGTGGCTGGGGACTTCAGAACGCTCGCAAATCGACATCCCGTCACAGGCTGCTAGGTTCGCGCCCCCCCGCGGAGAGGTGCTTCTCATTGCTGCGCGGCTGTCGTTTCGGTATTCCCAATGGCATCGCCGGAGAGCACCAGTTCCACTCTGCGGTTCTGCTGGCGGCCTTCAGCAGTGTCGTTTGTCGCGATCGGCTGCGTCTTGCCGAAACCGCGGGCTTCGATGGAGTTCGCCGCGATGCTTTGCTGAACGAAATAGTCGCGCGCTGCACTGGCACGCTTCTCGGAGAGGTCCTGGTTATACTCGTCGCTTCCTACGCTGTCGGTGTGGCCTTCAATTTGAACGTGTAGGCTGGGGTAGGCCAGCAAGATCCCGGAGACTTTCGCGAGACGCTCGCGGGCACCGGGCGCTAGTTCATAGCTGCCGGTCTTGAATAGCACGTCGGACATGTTGGCAATCAAGCCGCGAGCCGTATCGCGCGTGGCCAAGATGGTATTGAGTTGTTGAAGCAAGCGTGCGCGCAACTCTTGTTTTTCTTTTTCCGCCTGCTGACGTAATTGCTCTGATTGCGCTGCCGCTTGCTGCGCCTTGGTTGCTTGCTCGGCGAGAGCCTGCTGCTGAGCCAGAGCCTCGGCTTTGGCTTTTTCAGCTTCTTCCTTTTGGCGCGCCGCTTCAGCTGCGGCTTGCTGGGCTTCGGTCTTTGCTTTCTCCGCAGCAGCCTTTGCTTCCTCTGCCTCCTTTTGGGCCTGTTCGGCTTCCTTTCGCGCCTGTTCTGCTTCCACTCGCCGCTGAGCTTCCGCTTCGGCATCGGCGCGAGCTTTAGCCTCGCGTGCTTCGGCGGCAGTCTTCTCCGCGGCAGCCTTTGCTTGCGCCTCATCCTCGGCCCGCTGCTTGACGGCCATTACGCGAGCTTCCTCTGCCGTCTGCGCGGTGTCCCGCGCAGCCGATTCAATGACGGACCGGCCTTGCTTCTGACGGTACGCCGTCTCGGCTTGCATCAACAGTTGATCTGCTTTGGGAAGAATCGATGCCGCATACTTGTCCCCCGCCGCAATGTGGGCTATGCGCACGGCGTTCCTGGCCTCAAACAACTGCATCGGAGTAGTGCGATCGATGCCGAAAATCGCGTTCTGGATTTTTTGGTTGGTCGCAGAATACGTTCCTCGTCCAAGTAGTTCGTACTTGGTTTCGATATTCTCGCCTTGGGCCATGCCCTCGGGAACGACGCTCTCCGCCACCACTGTGTCCCCGGGCTGTGTGACCGCGAAGTAAGGTTCGGCAGTAACGATCATGCCGAAGGTCTGCATGTCGGTTGAGGCTTTCAGGTGGGCATTGCCCTTCTCAACGACCAGCTCACCCAGGCTCTCAGCCCGGCCCTGTGGCGAAACGGCCCAAAGCACATAGGTTAGGTATTCAAGGCCAAACTTGGTCGCCTCATCCAAGCCTTGAAACTTGGCATCCACCGTGACAGTCCCCTTCTTGCCTTCGAGCTTCGCCTCGCCCGATGCACCCCGCATCTGGTCCGTGGCCTGAAACATGACTTTGACGTTGCTACCCTGACGAAATCGCATCGCCTGCAGCGTTCTTGAAACGCTGTTCGACGATGAACCCGCCGAGGGGGCTTGCGCCTGCGCTAGCGCCAGGCAGGCGCCGCAAAACAAAGTGGCAAAGAGGGTTAAGTGTTTCACATAGTCTCCAGTGGATTGGGTGTAGAGAAGTTGTACTGCTAAATGATCCGCGTCTTCAACCCGAAAGGAAAGCCCAGCAGGTGTTGCTACTTTGGTTACATGGAATCTGGGTACTGGCACCCCCAACGGTGTGGCCCCGAAAAGGCGACTGGCGGGTGCTTCATCAAAAGCAATCCTGGGCCGCCCTCAACCCTCGCGTAATATATGCTTCAAGCGATGGAGCTTTCGCGCGATTCCGACCCCGCAGCACCCCCTTCCGGCTCGACCGACGTGTCGCTTGAATCTCCCCACGTCTCGCTTGAAGGCTTGCACAGGACAGTGGAGGTTCCATCCCATGAGGCGGGGTTCTTCCAGCAGTGGCGGGCGTTCATCGGTCCTGCCATTCTCGTCAGCGTCGGCTACATGGACCCGGGTAACTGGGGAACCGCTCTTGCAGGAGGCGCGCGGTTCAAGTACGGGTTGCTTTGGGTGATTGCACTCGCCAGCATCATGGCCGTCTTCATGCAGGTGATCTCAGCCCGCCTCGGTGTCGTCACCGGCAAGGACCTCGCGCAGGCCTGTCGCGACTGGATGCCGGAGTGGACACGGTGGCCTAACTGGTTTTTCTGCGAATCGGCAATTGCCGCCTGCGACCTCGCGGAAGTGCTGGGGAGCGCGGTCGCGATCAATTTGATGTTCCACATTCCGTTGCTCTGGGCCGTGATCATTACCGGCTTGGACGTTCTGCTCCTTCTTGCGCTACAGCGTTACGGGATGCGGACCATCGAAGCCATCATTCTGCTTCTGATCGTGACGATCGGAGTGTGTTATCTGATCGAGATCTTTATCTTGCCGCAGACGCGTCCTGATTTCTTCGAAATGGGCAGAGCGCTGGCAACCCCCGGCTTTCGCCAGCCTGGAATGATCTACGTCGCCATTGGAATCATCGGCGCCACCGTCATGCCGCACAACCTGTACTTGCACTCAGCGCTCGTACAGAGCCGCAAGCTGCAGAAAGACGAGGCCTCGATTCGCAGCGCGATTCGCTTCAACACCATTGATTCGACCACTGCGCTCAGTGTCGCCTTTCTGGTGAATGCGCGATCTTGGTGCTTGCGGCTACGGTTTTCTACGGCCAAACCAGCGTCACGGTGGCCGGAGGAGAGACCGTTACCTTCAGTCCCGAGAGCGATTGGATCCGGATTGCTTATCTAACGCTGGCTCCTCTTGTCGGGACCTCCCTCGCCAGCACACTATTTATCATCTCGCTCCTGGCGAGCGGCCAAAGCAGCACGATCACCGGCACGCTCGCCGGCCAAGTGGTGATGGAAGGTTTCATGCGGTGGCGCATTCAACCGTGGGTTCGCAGGCTCATCACGCGGTCCATGGCAATCATCCCTGCCGTCATCATGATCGGCGTGCGCGGCGATTCCAGCGTGAATGACCTGCTTACGCTCAGCCAGGTGGTGTTGGCTCTGCAGCTTCCGTTTGCGATGTTTCCGCTCCTCGCCTTCACCAGTTCGCGGAGACATATGGGGCTGTGGCGTAGCGGCAAGGTGTTGTTGGTCGCAGGCTGGTCAAGCGCGATTTTGATTACCGCACTCGACCTGTGGGGATTACCGGAGTCAATCAAGACCGCCTGGCACGTCATTGTCGGCAGCTGAATCAGGGGGTAGCCGATGTACAAGACCATTCTAGTAACTCTCGACGGCACGTCCAGCGACCGCGCCATCATCGAGCACGTGAAACGGCTGGCCCGTCTGGCGGAAAGCCACGTGGTGCTGCTGCATGTCGCAGACGGCTGGGCCGCGCGCACCTATGGCCCCGATGCCGTCAGCCCAGAGATTTCCGAAGACACCGCTTACCTCGAAAAAGTGCTTGCCGAGTTCCGGCAAGCTGGAATTCTCACCAGCTCGGAACTGGCGTTCGGCGATCCCAGCCGCGAGATTGTGCGCTGGGTAAAAGAGAAGGGCTGCGACCTCATCGCCATGAGCACCCATGGGCACAAGTTTTTAGCCGACATTTTTCTGGGTACGACTGCAAACCGCGTCCAACACGCGGTTAGTGTGCCAGTGTTGCTGCTGCGGGCAAGATAGAACACCAGACTCAAGAGGCCGAGCTTTGATTCGAGGCTCGCTGATCGAGCCCGGATCAATCATTCGACGGCTTCATCACGGAGCCTGGATGCGCTTTCCCAAACTCCTTCTGCACCAGCTAAACTAATATGTCGGACCAAATTTCTGATTGCTTTACGGAGAACCTGCGGCCATGGACAGCTTCCACTCTCGTTCCAAACTGGCGGTTGGCGGCAAAGAATACGAGATTTACCGGCTGGATTCGCTCGACAAGGCCGGTATCTCGACCAGCCACCTGCCATATTCGCTGCGTATTCTTCTTGAAAATCTTCTCCGGACCGAAGATGCCCGCAACGTCAGAGCCGAAGATATTCGTGCGCTTGCCGCGTGGAACGGCAAAAGCAAGTCCGACAAAGAGATTGCCTTTACGCCTAGCCGTGTTCTCATGCAGGACTTCACGGGGGTGCCCGCTGTCGTGGATCTTGCCGCCATGCGCGATGCCATGACCAAATTGGGCGGGGATCCGGCGCTCATCAATCCGCTGCAGCCTGCGGAACTTGTCATCGACCACTCCGTTCAGGTAGACGAATTCGGGAAGGCGCAAGCTTTTGCGCTGAACGCCGAGCTTGAGTTTCAGCGCAACAAAGAGCGGTATGCCTTCCTGCGCTGGGGACAGGAATCGTTCCGCAATATGGCTATCGTTCCGCCGGATACGGGAATTGTTCACCAGGTGAATCTCGAGTACCTGGCTCGGGTCGTCTTCCTGAAGGAATCGCCAGGTAAGCGAGTCGCCTACCCGGACACCGTCGTCGGCACCGATTCCCATACCACAATGATCAATGGCCTGGGGGTACTCGGTTGGGGAGTTGGCGGAATCGAAGCCGAAGCAGCCATGCTTGGCCAGCCGGTCAGCATGCTCATCCCGCAAGTTGTTGGTGTGAAGCTTACCGGACGGCTTCGCGAGGGTGCGACCGCCACCGACCTGGTTCTCACCATCACCGAGATGCTGCGCAAGCACGGTGTGGTTGGAAAGTTTGTCGAGTATTTTGGTCCCGGCCTGCGCGATTTACCTCTCGCCGATCGGGCGACGATCGGGAACATGTCGCCAGAGTATGGCGCCACTTGCGGAATCTTTCCGGTGGACAAAGAGACGCTGAGCTATCTCCGGCTGACCGGCCGTTCGGAAGAGCAGATTGCGCTTGTGGAAGCCTATTGCCGCGAGCAGGGGCTGTTTCACGACGAAGGCACTCCGCAAGCAGAATACTCGGAACTGCTCGCTCTTGATCTCGCCACGGTCGAGCCAAGTCTGGCTGGCCCCAAACGTCCTCAGGACCGCGTCGTCTTGTCGCAAGCCAAAGAGTCGTTTGAGAAGGCGCTGCCGGGCCTCATGAAGGCACCCAATGCCGGCACCCCGGATGATTCGACCAATGGCAACGGTCAGCTGCACCATGGAAGTGTGGTGATCGCGGCCATTACAAGCTGCACCAACACTTCCAATCCATCCGTCATGTTGGCGGCCGGCATTTTGGCCAGGAAAGCCGTCGAGCGGGGACTCGAAGTTCCCGAGTGGGTGAAGACGTCGCTCGCTCCTGGATCGAAGGTTGTCCGAGATTATCTTGAAGCTGCCGGGCTCACCGGATACCTTGAAAAGCTCAAATTCCACATCGTTGGCTATGGCTGCACGACCTGCATCGGTAACTCTGGACCTCTGCCGCAAGAGGTTTCCGAAGAAATCGACGAAAAGAACCTGGTCGTGGCCTCGGTTCTCTCTGGAAATCGCAACTTCGAAGGCCGCATCAATCCCGATGTGCGCGCCAACTACCTGATGTCGCCTCCTCTGGTTGTTGCCTTCGCTCTCGCCGGACGCATCGACGTCGATCTTCGCCGCGATCCGCTCGGCAATGGCAAGGACGGTACGCCAGTTTTCCTGGCCGACATTTGGCCCAGCCAGCGCGAAGTAGACGAAGCCGTCCAGCAGATCTCCTCCGAGATGTTCCGTAACAGTTATAACGACGTGTTCGCCGGAGACGAGCGGTGGCGCTCGCTGCCCGTCCCCCAAGGCGATACCTACGGATGGGACCGCAACTCAACCTACATCCGCCGCGCACCGTATTTTGACGAAATGACATTGAATCCCCGCCCCGTCAGCGACATCACGAGCGCTCGGGTGTTGGCCGTGCTCGGCGACAGCGTCACCACCGACCACATTTCGCCGGCCGGTTCCATTAAGAAAGACAGCCCGGCGGGGAAATATCTGCTCGAGCACGGCGTGGTTCCCCTAGACTTCAATTCTTATGGTTCGCGGCGCGGGAACCATGAGGTCATGGTTCGTGGGACCTTTGCGAACGTTCGGCTGCGCAATCGGATGGTTCCCGGGGTCGAAGGTGGCTTCACTCGACACCTGCCCGACGGCACGCAGATGAGCATCTTTGAAGCCTCGGAACAGTACATCCATGAAGGTGTGCCGCTTGTGATCTTGGCCGGAAAGGAATACGGCTCGGGGTCATCGCGTGACTGGGCTGCGAAGGGCCCTCGCCTGCTTGGTGTGAGTGCCGTGATAGCGGAAAGCTACGAGCGCATTCACCGGTCGAACCTTGTCGGCATGGGCATTTTGCCGCTGCAGTTCCTCCCGGGGGAGAGCGCCGAATCTCTCGGGCTGACCGGGGAAGAGGTGTTTGAAGTGACCGGCATTGCCGCTCTGGTCGAGAAGTTCTCCTCCGGCGCGCGCGTGAGAGTGCAGGCCAAGGGCGGTTCCGCCCGCAAGGAGTTTGAAACCATTCTCCGCATCGACACCCCGCAGGAGGCGCTGTATTACGCAAACGGCGGGATCTTGCAATACGTGTTGCGGCAGCTGCTGGCTGCAAGCCGGGAACCAGCCGGGGCATGAGAAGGTCTTTACGATATGGGACGGAGCTCGGGTGCGAGTAGACGGCCTGGCCGCTAAAATGACTCGTCTCCGCCCGCTGCTATAATCAACTCTTGTTCTCATGCCGCAGAAGCGCCTGATTCGCTCCACTACAGTCCTATGTGTTCGTCGCGGTGGCCACGTCGTTATGGCGGGAGACGGGCAGGTTACGCTCGGTTCGAGCGTGATGAAACACAACGCGAAGAAGATTCGGCGCCTTTACCAGGACAAGATCCTTGCCGGATTTGCGGGGTCAACTGCCGACGCGTTTTCGCTTTTCAGCCGCTTCGAGTCAAAGCTGGAGCAATATCACGGGAATCTCGGCCGTGGCGCAGTGGAACTGGCCAAAGACTGGCGCACGGATAAGTTCTTGCGGCATCTCGAAGCATTGCTGCTGGTTTCCGATAAAGAGCAAACCTTCCTGCTCAGTGGCCAAGGTGATGTGATTGAACCGGATGGAGGTATCGCCGCCATCGGCAGCGGGGGCCCCTTTGCGGAAGCTGCTGCCAAGGCCCTGGCGGAACACACGCAGCTTACAGCGCGCCAAATCGCCGAAGAATCTATGAAGATCGCCGGCAAAATGTGCATCTATACCAATGAGAAAGTAACGATCGAAGAACTCTGAAAGCGCTTC
>Ga0157374_10003972_pt1 | contig 12428 bp, 12 predicted proteins | sample M25metaG_FD_115308 | JGI IMG/M metagenome (GOLD analysis project Ga0157374, IMG submission 115308) | Miscanthus rhizosphere microbial communities from Kellogg Biological Station, Michigan, USA - M2-5 metaG | ecosystem: Host-associated > Plants > Roots > Rhizosphere > Soil | place: USA: Michigan...
CAGGAATCCGCCGAATGCCAGCGTGTAGGCTGTAACGATCCACTGGAGAGTCGATGTCGGCATGTTAAACGCGTGCTTAATAGATGGCAACGCGACGTTTACGATGGACACGTCCAAAATAACCATGAACTGTGCCAGCGCGAGTAATATTAGTATCCACCAATGACTTCTTGCTTTATCCGCCATAATTTGGGGTCCTCCTTTGAAAATTCAGTTATATGCGAGTATTATTAGGTTACAGTTCATTGTAAAACTGGAATGTTGACGATGTCAACTATTTTGTAGGGAAAAGCATGAAATATCACAATCACGACTCATTTTATTTAAGCCTCGTCGAGTTTCTGATGGCGGCTAAACAGAACGTGATCGCAATCGGTACGGAATTCGGCCTCACCAGCATCCAGGTACTCACCTTACTTTTGGTGGACGAAAACCAGCCTCGCCCCATGAAAAACTTCTGCGTGATGTTCCACTGTGACGCCAGCAATGTTACCGGAATCATCGATGGGCTTGAAGATAAAGGCCTCGTGACCCGACAGAACGACCCGCAAGATCGCCGCATTAAAGTTATCCGATTAGAGCAAGCCGGCAAGAAAATGCAGCAGGCTATTATCGACAGACTTGATGGTATGGACGGCCCACTCTTCGACGCATTGAACGACCACGAAAAACAGCAATTCGCTCGTATAATCGCCAAAATCGCGGCCACTAAAAAGCCGGCTGGTGTGCCGGCTTAAGCTCTTACTTACACGCTAGTAGTGTAAGTATTTTTGCCACTCTGGGCGGCGGACTTCCACCGGTACGAAAACCGGCGCAGTTTTGGCCCTAAAAATATTTATTGTCATTTTTGTTTCTCCAAAGCGAGCATGAAGCGCGTCCTGCCAAAACGAACGTAACATCAAAGCCCACATTTTTTGATTTTTAATTTTTGTCTCTTGGTACTCTCGCCTGTACCTTGAACTGCGCCTGACTATAACAGCGCTCATGCTTAAAGTCAACGTGATTTTTACTACGTATTTCCGCGGTGAATGGGGGGCAAGTAGAGCCATTGTTTGCGGGCATAGCGCCAAACGCTGGGGAGGATGCCGCGGGATGGCTGGCCGGTGCGCAGGCTTTTGCGCACTTCCGCCGAACTAATATGGTCTGTGCCGATATCTACGAACGTAATATTGCCGAGCGGCGTGTGTGCGTCGTTGAGCCGTTTGAGCACTTCCGCCATCTGTTGGTGCGACGTGACTGCGATGACCAAATGAAGTTTGTGGTACAAGCCTGGCAGGTCGCCTTCGTGCCAGAGCAGGGCACTGGCTGTGGTGAGCAGACTGAGGTGCGCTTGGGGCAGAGATTCTACCACGCGGGTGAGGCTACGGGCGTTTAAGCGGGCATCGGGCAAATCGAAGACATGGAATTGGTCATACGGCTGGAGGGCGCGGGAAAGCATCACGGCGCGATGGACGTAATGCTCGGGCTCGGCGCCATGCTCAGGCCGGCGCTCAGGTACGAAATATACTTCTTCCAGCCCAGCGACTTTCTGCGCCTTGAGTGCAAAGACAATGTGGCCGGCGTGCACTGGATTGAAACTGCCGCTATATATGCCAATGCGGGGAAGCGGCTTGGGGTTCGTTATGACCGGCTCGGTGCCAGCCTGAAAATCATAAACCTTTTCTTGGTGATGCTTTACTTTAGGCATTTCCTACCTCCTGTTCGAGCGGCATTCCTTCGCAACATTTTGTGACGTTTCTGCAGGCGGGGCAGAAGAAATGCCCATGCACAGGCTCTATGGGGTAGTACATGCAGACATCACAAAAGAGTAGCGGCGAGCGCTCTTTTACAAGCTCTGCGTAGGGGTCAAAATTGTCCGATATCACCCATTTATTATACGCCCGGAATATGCGCGCTCGGCTGTGAAATTATACATAGAAACGCTTAACAACCAACACTATTTTTGCAGCTTGATACTCTGCATTCGCTGATAAGCTTACCGAACGGCCTTGTGTTCAAATGGCCGTATTTGCAGCGGAATTTTAATGGACCTTTGCCATCCGGGCCATCTGACTCGCTATCTCCCCTACCGAAAATTGCATTGAATACATCTGAAGTTGATGCATCTAAGATATCTCGTTCGCCCCGCAGCATCGCAATGGCGCCACCGCATCCAATGAGCACCCTTCCCTGCACTGCGAAATCCGTAAACGCCTGCTGTACTTCCTGGTTAAGTAACGCGAGGTGTGCTGCAGGCATGCTACCCTTAACTTCATACGGCTTTGTGCTTTCTGATTTTCCATCTCTATCGAGCCGCTTTTTAAAAGCCGCCCATACGCCGTATACATGTTTTTTGGTTGCTTCTTCTAGGCTCCAACCTTGACTATCGCTAGCCGCGATAGATTCGAGCTTGCTGATGAAGAAGTGGATGAGGTCTTCTTGGGCAAGAATGGTTTTCCATGCATTTTCGTCAATTTCACTGTCTGTGCGCCCAGCATAAAAATCTCGGCCGTGTTTTTTCTGCAGCACACTGTCGTACGAATACAGCAGCTCAGGCATTTCTGCGTTAGGGTTTAGGGAGGCATAATCCTTTACTGCCGTGAACGCGCCAATGTCGCTACGGTCGACAGTCTGTGACTGCAACACTACATTACCATCGGAGCCACAGTATGCTCGGTACACAAATCCCATTTGACGGTCAGGGAACCGACCGCAGCTTTTCATGAAATCTTTGCCATACCTTTGCTCAATGTCATAGCGGTATTCCGAAAACCAAACGTGCTGCTCGCCCGGTTGCAGTTTGCGCATCTGATAGTAATGGTAAAGGTCGTTATTAGCATCATCCGCCAAAAATTGTTTTCGCGGATCTTTTTCGGCTTCTTTAATTGCGACTGACCTACCCGTGTAGAGCATCTCAGCGTATGATTTCAGCTCGCCGTTTCCGCTGTATGCGAAATCGCCATCGTCCAGCCGCCAGAGGGCGAACTCGGTGCATGCAGCTCGGTCGATTCCTTCGGTGAGGTAACTCAGTTCTTCGTCACTGACCCGTTCGCGAGTTTCGGGCAGCACCTGGCCAAAATGTTCGAGATCATACCGGAACATGTTCACGCTCGCGAGCACGTTAAAACTACGTTGTTGCTCGTGTGTTATTTGTGACTGCTCGGCCACGCTTGTGGACATTTGTTACCCTCTTTTCCCGGAGGCAGAGGGCCTTTAAAAAGAGACACTTCTGCTCGGAAGATTTTTAGAATCGTATCTGGCTTACTCTCTTGCGAGAGCTTACAGTTGCGGCACAGCTGAGGAATTTCACCCCATTCCGATTATGTTGTTAAGTGCTAGTAGTATAACGACAAATCGAGACGCTACATATAGTATTATGGTCTACGATTTTAGCCGGCTTTGTCGGTTTGAGCGGCCTTAAGTTTTAGCGCATTCAAGCGATCCATGAAACTGCTCGCTGCGGCTTCCAGACTTAAGATTTGCAGCGCACCGAGGAGCACGTGAAGGTTATCAAGCATTTCTTTGGTTGGGACAAGCTCTTTTTCAGCTTCTTTCACAAATTGCTCTACCTTGCCGACAAGCCACTTTTCATCGCCTTCTTTTACGGCATTGGTTTTCAGCGGTGTTTCAGTTGTTACTCCGGTAGGGTGCACGACTTCGAGCGAACGTGCACTGTGGTCTCGCTTGACCAAATGCCCGCGTTTGATGAGGTTGCCGACGTGCAGCGCAACGGTTGCAACCGATGTATATTCCAAACCATTCATTATTTCGCGGTAACTCGGGCTGTACCCGTGTTCGTTAATAAATGCTTCGATATACGCGAGCAGTTCCTTCTGCTTTTTCGTCGGCCGAAGTATCTGAGACTGTTCGCTAGTTGTTTGTTTTTCTTCCATAAGCACTATTGTAGCACCATATAGGAAGGGACTTTTTAATACTTTCTATAGGACATTCCTCACAATTTTACAACGCTACTTTTTTGCCGCTGGTTCGCTGATTCTACGGTCAAAACCTACCTCCAGTTACAACGATGCTACGCTCGAGCCTACGAAAAAGCCCGCCGGGCTTTTTCGGGGAAGACCCAGTATTTATACCAAAGGAACGACCAGAAGGTGAAAAAGATTCCGGAGATGAAGAAACCGATGTATGGCGAAATGCCGAGCCAGACAAGGCCGCCGATAAGTGCGTAGTCCATAACAAAACCGACGGATTCTATAAATATGTAGCGGCCGGCGTGCTGCATTTCGCTGAGCGAGATGTGGTCGCTAAACGCCCAGAACCGTTGCACCAAATAGTTTGCCGTCCAGCCGATGGCATCAGATAAAATTTTGGCAGGGAACCACTTCCAATGAAACCCCGAGTAGCAGACCGCAAATACGCCGTAACCGACCCAGAAATAAATAGAGCCGCCAACGAGGTATTTGAAAAATCGTTTACCGTCGCTTCGGCTGATTTTATACTTCACGCTTCCCCTTCACCTTTTTCGGCAAAGGACGAGCTAGTGCGATTCCGGCCAGGCCCCACCACAGGTAGGCAAGCGTGTCGTCAACCCAGGCATGACTGAGTAGATTCACAATCGCCAGGCCGAAAAAGCTTGCAAAGAGTGCGAGCGCTAGGCGTGAAGTTTTGATTTGTGAATAAATCTCCATTGCTACTAATGTGAGGATGCTTACGAACAGTGCCAGCCCGAGCCATCCAGTTTCCTGGGCAATTTGTACATAATAATTTTCTGCGATCCGCGTGGGATGACCTGTGTTGTAAACACTTGCAGGACCGGCAGTTCCGGGACCGTCGCCGAGTGGTTGGCGCCACAAATCTTTTACGCCTTGTCTCAGCGCGGTGAGATGTTGATCGTTCGAAGTGGTGGAAACGGCTGAGTGCGTTTGCGTGTGCAGCACTGTGTTTTGCACGCTCGTGTTGTTTTTGAGCGCCAAGTAGCCAATTGATGCAACTGCTACCAGCGCAATTGCCGTACCTGAAAATATTAATTTCGCACGCTTATTTCGAAGCTGGAACCATGCAATTATCGCGATTGCTACTGCCGTGCCTATCCATGCACTGCGCGACCCGCTGGCATACAGCGCGAAGAGTGCAAAAGCCCCAAAAACACCGCATAAAATCTTTCGCTTGCCTCGTGCATACAGAACACCCAGCGCCGATAATATTATTACAAGATATGCGCCAAGCGGGTTTGCGCCGCGCAGTGTCGATTGTGCGCGGATGAAGTGCGAATTGTGGTTTATGGTCTCTATGGGTGCAATATTTTTATCTGCAGAGTATCCGAAATGGCTCAAGAAATTGTGCGGCAGAACGGTGAATTGAAGCACGGCAAAACCAACCACAATCGCGGCAGAAATCAGCAAAAGCTTCGGCCATTTAGCTCTCAGCCACGTCGATTTCTGAGCCGTTAAGAGAACTGCCAAGAACCAAGCAAATATCCGCAAATTTACGAGCACACCATATGCCAATGCCTTGGGCGTGATATCTCCCTTGGCCCACGAAACGAAGCCAAGCAATAAAGTGAGTGCTGTGTACGCCAGAATCAGACGGACCAGCAAACTTCCTGCGAACCACTCGCGCAAATCTGCGCTTCGAACTAGCCAATAGACTGAAATACCAAACAGAACTAGCAAGATTACATCATCCCAAAGACGAAGTGCTGTGTAGTGCCCAATAAGCGACGAGCCCCAGACTGTCAGGAATGCGTGAAAGGGAACCAAGACCAGCACGATTGCTACCAGCCAATTCGCGATATTTCCTGAGGTGGAGATACGTTTCATAAGTGTTACAATCTAGTATATATGAACCTGATTCATGTTTTGCCTCCAGCTTCGAAAACAGCTGGCGGCAGCCTACAGCAGTTTTACTCGTCAACGTATCTAAAGATACGCTTCCTCCCAATAACTGCCGTATTCTGCTCACCACCTGCTCCCTCACTTAACATAGGCGAAACATAAAGCAGGTTCATTATGAAATCAAACGCCTCGCTGATTTATAACTTCTTCTTAGTTATTGGTGATTTTTTGGCACTGGTCGCCGCTTTCGTTGGCGCATATGTCATCCGCGCCCATAGCTCTACCCCTGTCGCGCACCCCATTAGCGGCCACACCTATTTTTATGTTTTTCTGAGCCTGCTTCCCTTCTGGATTCTCATTTTCGCCCTGCTCGGTTTGTACAACAGCAACATCTACGAACGTCGATTTGCCGAAGCTGGCCGGCTGCTGATTGGATCATTCACTGGCATGCTATTCGTAATTTTCTGGAACTTCGTGAGTGTGAATCCGATTTTCCCCGCCAAACTTGTGCCGATTTACGGCTTCATCCTGGCTTTCATTTTTCTGGTTCTCTTCCGTAACATTGCGCGGCTGATCCGCACCGAATTATTTGGGTTCAACATTGGCCTCACGCGCGTTGCGCTCGTAGGTACAAACCAAGTTACCCGCGAGCTTGTCGAGTCACTAGCCGATAGCAGGTTTTCGGGCTACAAAGTCGTAGCAGTCGTGGGGGATAGAAGGCAAATTGGCGACCGGCCAATTCTCAGCTATTCATCATTTAAGGAATTCCTCGAGAGTTCTCCGAGTAAACTTCACGGCATAATCCAAACAGAGTTATACGCCAATGAATCCCACAACGCCGAGATCCTCACATACGCCCAGGAGCATCATGTAGGCTATCGTTTTGTTCCTGGCAACAGTGAACTATTCGTAGGAAATATTGATGTCGAACTTTTCCGAAATAACTTACCGGTGATAGCCGTACATTCTACTGCACTTCTCGGTTGGGGGCGAGTAGTCAAACGTCTGGTCGATTTGCTGCTTGGTTCTGTATTGCTGTTGCTAAGCCTTCCGCTATGGATTTTGGTGGGCCTGGCTGTGAAATTGAATGATCCAACAGGCCCGGTATTTTACCGCACCAAACGGCTCACGCGATTCGGAACGAAAATTCAGATCCTGAAATTCAGAAGCATGTACTGGAAATACTGCGTACCGACAGATGAAAGTTTCAAGATTTTGGGCCGCCCAGACTTGCTCGAGGAGTATCGTAAGAATGGTGATTACTTAGAAAATGACCCACGCGTGACTCCTGTCGGCAAGTTCATCAGAACCACCGGCCTAGATGAACTCCCTCAGATCTGGAGCATCGTGAAGGGCGATATCAGTCTTGTCGGACCACGTGCGCTCGACGCAGTAGAAATTGAGCAGTACTCCAAAAAGAACCTCATTTTGAGCGTAAAATCAGGATTAACTGGCTTGGCTGTTGTATCCGGACGTAAGGGCATTAGTTTTGAAGAACGGCGCAAGTTGGATTTATATTACGTGCAAAACTGGAGTCTCTGGCTCGACCTGACCATACTTATCAAGACCATCCGAGTGGTGCTTGAGCGCATCATAAAACGGAGCGACCGCTACTGATGGCTTCTGGTTCGAAAGCGCCTAGAGTTGCCATTGTGCATGACTGGCTATATGGCGGCGGCGCCGAGCTGGTCGTTGAGCAACTCCATAAAATGTTTCCTGATGCTCCGATTTACGCAACATTTGCAACACACGAATGGCGCAAACGGCTCGACAACAAAGTTGTTACAGGCTACTTAGGTTGGTGGCCATTTAATAAGCTCCATAAATTCCTCGGGCCGCTGCGCATTCTTTGGTATACGCATTTGAAATTTGATGACTACGACTTGGTCATCAGCAGTTCGGGCGCCGAGGCGAAGGGAATCATTGTTCCGGAAAAAACGTTGCATATTAATTACTGCCACGCCCCGACGCATTATTATTGGAGCCGTTATGACCAATACATGAAGCAGCCGGGTTTTGGCCCTGGCTTTGATTCAATCGCACGTGTCGGATTGCGATTGCTTGTTGGCCCTTTGCGTAAATGGGACTACAAAGCCGCACAACGCCCTGACTACATCATCGCAAACTCTACTTATATTCAGTCTGAGATCAAGACGTACTATGGGCGCGAAAGCACCGTTATTTTCCCACCCGTAAATATTGAGCGTTTCCAAAAGCCATCGAACCTAAAACGAGCACGCAAAGGCTTTTTAATTTCTGGCCGCCAAACGCCATACAAACGATTCGATTTAGCCGTGCAAGCTTGCACTGAGCAAGACATTCCGCTGACTGTTATTGGAAACGGCCCTGACCACCATCGTTTGAGAAAACTCGCCGGACACTCAGTGACATTTCTGGGGCGGGTGAGTGATGAAGTCATGGAAGAAGAACTTGCTAGCGCCAGTGCATATATTTTCCCCGGCATAGACGATTTTGGCATAGCCGCAGTTGAGGCTTTAGCGAGCGGCACGCCAGTTATCGCTTACAAAGCCGGTGGCGCACTCGATTACATTTTGCCCGGAAAGTCAGGTTTGTTTTTCAATAAATCAACTGTGGAATCTTTGGATATCGCGATAAAATCATTCAAACCCGATCGCTTTAGCAACCCATCCATCGCCGTGTACGCACAGCGTTTTTCCGCCGAACAATTCCGCCGCAAAATGACAGAATATCTCAAGGGTGTCTACAGTAAATCGCATGCAAAAACTCAGTAATCTTCCCGGCCTAAAATGGTTTTCTGCTCACAAACGACTTGTGGGTGCAGCGGTTTTAGTTATCACGTTCGTCTCGCTTGGTTGGTACCTCTCAATACACCCCAGCATAGTCGACAAAGTTCTGCATACTAATCCGTGGGTGCTGCTTGCGCTGTTTGTTCTCTACTCCGGCATGATTGCAGTCAATGTTGGAATAACGCACATGACCGTCAAGCTGTGCCGCAAAGATTTACCCCTGAAAAATACATTCCTGCTTTCCGTGTACTCTTCGGTTGCGAACTTTTTTGGGCCGCTGCAAAGTGGGCCTGCGGTGCGGGCGGTGTATCTCAAATCTAAAATCGGTTTGCGAATCCGCGATTACACGTACACCATGCTTTTTTACTACCTCGCGTTCGGAGCGATTAATGCTTCCCTGCTTTTCCTGCGGACCGCGCCATTGCTCACAGTATTGGGTATTGCAGCCGGCATCATACTGATTATTTATGGTACGCGTCGTTACAACTTTGCCGACCGGTCCCGGTACGTTTTGGGTATATATATTATTACCGTCATCCAGGTGCTGTTGACGGTGGTAATCTATCACACTGAGTTGCACGCAACGGGTACGCAAGCTAGCTGGTCTCAAACGTTCGTATATAGCGGCAGCTCGAATCTGTCACTGTTCGTGTCTTTGACGCCAGGCGGGATTGGTGTGCGCGAGGCATTTTTGCTCTTCACGCAGTCGCTCCATGGAATAAGTCCGTACTCCATTGTTGCAGCCGGAATTTTGGACCGTGCATTTTACATATCGTTCTTAGTCGTACTGTTGATTTTGACTTCAGCTTTCCACGTTCGTGATACCATACTCCCGAAAAAGGGACGTGAAATCGCAGGCGATTCGCTTTGACGAAAATTGTTCTTCGTACAATTTGCGCCCATTCTGTCCGATAGCTTCGAGCTTATCTCGATTTTCCGCGGCCCACAAAATGACGTCTTTGAGCGCATCGACATTTGCCTGAGGTACTACAAGCGCATTTTGCTTGTCCGTGAATAATTGCGTTTCCTTATTGGACCCAATTACTGCTGGCCGTGCAGCAGCCATAAACTGAAATGTCTTGCCAGTAATCACATACTGAGATTGCACCGTACCGCCAAACGGGCCGCCCAAACAAATGTCGCTTTTCGCAAACGTCTCAGGCAGTTTTTCGAACTCAATCCATTTGTCGTGTTCGATGTTCGCACCAATGGCTTGAGCCGCAGCGGTTTTTTCGCGAATCACTTTTTTGCCGCCCACGAAATGAAAAATTATATCAGTACGGGCCGCCAAAATTTCAGCAGTTTTAAGCACTATATCTACACCATGCAGCGGTAACATATTTCCATAAAACAGAACACGAAAACCATCATGCGAAATTGGATTCAGTGGTTGAAATGTTCGCTCGTCCGTGCCAACCGGGATGGCTCGGTATTTTTCCCGCGGCAGATCCATCAGTTCTGCGGAATAGTCGGCATGGGATTCGGTGTCGGTCAAAATCAAACTTACGCGTTTTCCAAACCAGCGAAATACAGCGCGCAATAATTTTGCAGGAATACTGCCGGGCGCAAATTTCTTATGCTCGTACACGAACCACTCAACTGGATTTATAAACTCGTCGTATAACAATTTTTTACCGAGCGTCATCAGCCAAACGAATGGCAATGTTTCGTAACCACGGAATGTCAGAATATAAAAATCTGGGTTTTTAGAAAAACGAATTTTGATTAGTTGGGCAAAAACATCAATGTATCGCAGAACTCCCGTGTGCTTGTTTTTTACGATTAATACATCTTCAAACAAATCACTCTCATGCAGCCCGCGCCGTAGTGTCTTGGCCCGAACATAATCCGGCTGCTTGTAGCAGGTAATCACACAAATGGAAGGCTTCGACATGCGTTAATTGTAACGTACTAGAGCGTCGCCCAAAGCCGCTCAAACAATAATCGCTGCATTGCGGCCGCTCCAGCATCTTCCACCACTACGCCGTATGGGGTATAGTCGCTCGAAATGGAAATACTGGCGATTTTATCCGCGTAGATGATTGTGTAGCTGGAAATCTCACCACCATTCGATTCCGGCAGCCATTTACGTTCACTCACTGCCGCCGGGTCACCGCCCTCACCGATTGCGATTGCCTTTACGGCTATACCTTCTCGGATTCGCCGTGCCGTAAACTGCGGGAATTTCCGATACAAGTACTGACGCAAGGGGCGCGATGAATACACATAATATTGCGGCTTGCTGAGCTGACCGCATGTTTGCAGCACATCACGTAAAATTGCCACCACGCCATCTTCGTCCTCATAATATTTCACGAGCGGGCGGCCTTTTGGGCGGGCTTTTTTAGCGAGCAATTCAGGGATCAGGGCAGCAGCGTGTTCGTGTGCTTGCAGCAATTCTTTTCGTTTATCACGTATGAGGTCGTAGATTTTTTCAGGCGATTCGGCACTGTAATATTCGCGCTGACCTGTTCTGCGTGCGTGCACTAAACCCGCGGCAACGAGTCTTTTTATTGCTTCGTATGTAGTGCCCCGGTTGATGCCACTTTGCTCGGCGACTTTGCGAATCGATACTGTTTCAAGATTTAGTAACGCCCAATAAGTTTCTGCTTCGGCAATTGAATAGCCGAGTTCTATCAGAAGTTTTTGTACGGTCAATTTGTCACCATTCACGTTGTAAAATGTACGTTACTCCTAAACTATTGTCAATTTTTTGTTGCCAATTTATTTGCAATAAAGACACAGAAGGGTTTAAATCGAACCTACGTATTTTTAAACAGGACTCTTGAATGGCAGTTGCCGAACTTTATATTAATTCCGCTGGCCCCGACACATTAACTCTAGATTTTTCACCGCACATTCGCGGCCTCGTGAACCCGAAGAATCCTCAGGGCTACGCATTCCTACGCACACTCGGCTGCTTGGGATTTGAGCATAAGCTCTTGGAAACGGATATGGAGCAGAGACTTCAGGTTCAGGGCTCATTAGAACTAGCTCAGGCAAGCCTACCAGTTTTGCGGCAACAGCGAGGTCTAATTGCACATAATGCAGCGCGTCGTTCAGTTAGCCATCAGAAACACAACCAACGGCAATTCAAAAGAATTTTGGATGGCCTCGTGGATCAAACTCTGCCAGCACTTCAATCCGGAACCTCACTTCCAAACCTGGCATTTACGCTTGCGTATCCGTTTGGTAAAGAAATTCATGATAACGGCGTTCGTGGACACACTGGCGGCTGCGTCGCACCATGGCGAGCTAGTCCAGCCGAGCGCGAACTCCAAGCTGAAAGACTCCGGTTGTTTGCTCGATTAGACTGCATACCAATGAATCCCGTCCAGTCTGCTGAACAAGATCTTGAAGAGCTTGCCATCCTCCCAGATCAGCGAGGCTGGCATGATCGCCAGGCGGCACTCAACGAAGCACAGAGAATTCGTTTCTCTATTGAATTACTGGAAACCAGTGGCTATTTAGTAACGCCCGTAGATACTGTAACAGCGTAATATTTAGGAGGCTCATAGGAACATGTGTGGAATCGTCGGATATATCGGTGAGCAACAAAAAGCGGTAGATGTCGTACTCGATGGCCTTACTGCACTCGAATATCGTGGATACGATTCGGCTGGCATAGCTTTTGTAGAAAACGGGAAGATTACAGTCGATAAACAAGTTGGACGAGTGCAGGCTCTGCGAAACTCGCTTGGCGAAGACAAAAAATCGGGGAGTGCAATTGGCCACACCCGCTGGGCAACTCACGGCACACCCACCACACTGAATGCCCATCCGCACTACAATGCCGAAAAAACCATAGCCGTCGTACACAATGGCATTATCGAAAACTACACAGGGCTGCGCGAACATTTGCAGAAGCAGGGCTATACATTCGTCAGCG
>Ga0157374_10003973_pt1 | contig 12427 bp, 8 predicted proteins | sample M25metaG_FD_115308 | JGI IMG/M metagenome (GOLD analysis project Ga0157374, IMG submission 115308) | Miscanthus rhizosphere microbial communities from Kellogg Biological Station, Michigan, USA - M2-5 metaG | ecosystem: Host-associated > Plants > Roots > Rhizosphere > Soil | place: USA: Michigan...
CCAATAATTTTCCGTTTTGTCCAACGAAAGAGATCTGGTCAGCCTGTTCACTCATTTCTACCAGCATCGTGTCGCCTTTGAGTTTTAAACTGTTTAATACAGGATATTGCTGACCACAATTTCCAAGTATCATACCATAGCTTTTTCCCTTTTTTAAAGCATTTAAAACTGTTCTTTGATCTGTTGAAGAAGCATTGATGAAAGTGCACATCCTGCCAACCGAATTTTTAGAAAATATATTGTGCTCATCATCATTTCCAACAATAGACACCGGCTTGCCATTGGAGAGAGCCGTGTCCCAGCATGCCATTGAGATAGCATATGGACTAAGCACTTCCATACAATTGTAGTTTCCAAGGTATTTGAAATCGGAAGCATTGTAACCATGAAAAGATGAAGGATGATTTACGACCACTATATTTTCAGATCGGGCAAGATGATTCAAAACATCCTGCTTATTGTTTAAAGATTGCGGAAAGAAATAATCGACCCATTCTACTTTTTCACCACCAAGCACCAGTTGGTGAGTTTTCCCGGTATTATAACCATGTTCATAAGCAGGAATATAACCCGGCGAATTTGCATACGTTTTATTTATGCTTTGATAATCCGAAACACAATGCACAGCATAATTCATTGAATCGTAGACGTGATAGACATCTTTTGCAGTGCCTCTGCCATGAGTCATCCCATGCCATGCATTGGTATGTGCATGAAAGTTGCATTTCTTCCAATCATGGGCGTCTATAGAATCATATGGGTTATAAAATGAAGCTCCCGAAAAAGGTTGTGGGGAGTTGAAAGAAAAGGATGGACAAAATAAATATTGGTTAATAACAATCCAGAGTACCCATGAAATAAAAATTATGAGAAGAAGCCTCCCCTTATTTAGCGATAAGAACATTTGCAAAAACGGATTCTGTTTACAATATTGATACTTATTATTGCCTTGCCGATGTCATTGTTAATACAATAATCTTCTAAGCAAGAGACTCAGTTGTTGTGGAGATGATGAAGAAGAGTTTTTTGGTTGGGTAAGAACAGTGATTTTGTAAAGATTTTATAACGGGCGGCAATCGATTGATGAAAAGGGATTAAAAAATTTACCTGATCAATGTAATTGTTCCCTTCTTAGTGATCTTCTTGTTTGATGCACTTACGAGTTCCAAATAATAGACATATACGTCTGAAGCAAGTTGGAGGTCTTTGAATTTTCCATCCCATCCTTTATTTATATCTGTTGTTTCAAAGATCACCTGGCCCCAACGGTTGTAGACAACCAATTTGAATCGTTTATAATTGTCGGCTGCCGCCACTCTGAACAGGTCGTTTTTACCGTCATTGTTTGGCGTAAATGCACTGGGCACAAATACATCTTTATAAACTTTAATGATAGCGGAAGAGGAACTTGAACCGCATCCAACTTCTGAATTAACGGTTAACGTATATTCGGCATCTTCAGGTGGATATACTTTTGGAGTTGTTGAATGGATATCATCAATGAATGATGGTGGCGACCAGGAAAAATTGACCGAAGTACCCTGGACAGATCCATTTAACGTAACCGAATCTCCCAGGTTTATTTTTCTATCAGGTCCCGCATCGGCTACTGGCTTTTGATTCACAAATATTGTGAGATATGCCGAGTCCTTACAACCATATTTATTTGTGATAAGCACTTTGTATTCTGTAGTCTTAGAAGGCGACGCAACAGGACTGGGAACGACGTCGCTTGACAAACCCAATGCAGGGGTCCATTGCCAGGTTACGGTATCGGATGCAGCGGTAACAAGCTGCTCGGTTGTTCCTTCACAAAGAGGAGAAACAGGTTGGGTCGTGAGAATAGCACCGGGAACGACTTTTAAATATAAAGTATCAATCAATATGCAACCGTACGAAAGAGAATTCTTTAACTTATAAAGACCCGTGTCGTTGTAATTAACGTTTGGAATAACGGCATGTATCGATGTTGAATTGTAACCATTGGGTCCTGTATATAATACTTGCAGATCGTAGGGATCAGGATCCGGAAAATGGAAATCTTTACCAATGCAACCGATCAACGTTTGAGGAGGACGTTGAGGAGGAACGGGGTACACACCTGTATGAATTACGTTAGACGTAACCCGGCAATTAACAGAATTAATATTGCCATTTTCGGCAATACAGATCCTGTACAGAACAACTCCTGAATCTCTGTGGGGTACATTATAATTAACTGTTGTTGCGCCGGGAACATTCACCCATGTTTTTCCAGAGTCAATGCTATTTTGCCATTGAAATTCGGGGTTAGCAAAACCGGGCGTGTAGCTTGCATGTAATAGCCAATTATCTGTATAGCCAGCACACACATCAACTGCGTCAGTGCTGCCATTCAATGTTGCGGAGATAAGCGATGGACTGCACGGTCTTATAGTAATATCATCGATCGCAAAGGCGCTTCCGCATCCATACATTGGATTGATCGTGATGGAAAAAATAATTGCATTAGTATTATTCGGAGTTTGAAATGAAAGACCATAAAATTTCCATTCCCTTTCGTCTACAAGTGGTAAAAAACCTGAATTGCCTTCGGCAAGTATGGTACCCGACAAAGTCCTTACTTGAAAATTCAAATTGGGCAATTTGGGTTGTCCGTCGCAGGCAAGGCTTGTCATCACGCTCGTGAACCAAACTCCGAATTGATAGTTGGTATTTCCGCATAAATTTTTAGCAGTATCTGTATACACTATTCCTGGAGTACTTGCCGCATTTACCAGCATATAATTGCCATTCGCATCGCGGGTATGATCACCTATCATCTGAACCCATGTATGCGGACCGCAGCCAAAAAGGAAACTGCCCAGGGTGTAGAATCCGCCCAAATTATTGCCATTATTATCCGGGCAACCACCTACGAACTGGTAGGAGGTTTTGTATGATGCAAGCTGACCTCCTCCTGCTCCAAAGGTTTCGTTTACAACAGGATCACCTAAACTTCCATTACATGATTGAGCAGTTGATGAATTGGAAAAGCAAACAAGCAAGTATGTCAACAGGGCCGAAAATTTCATTGAGGGATGTTCTTTAAACAAACTTTAAATATAAGCATTTTAGCTAATTAAACCACCGGGACAAAGAGTTCACGGAGGGTCACAGAGAATTTCTCCATGTTTCTCTGAATTTTCTTTATGCCTCCGTGGTTACCGCATCTTTCAAGTGCTTTTGTATTCTATTTCATAATTTCATTTCTGTCATCCATCGAAAAAGGAGGGATATGAGCTTTATTTCCTGCAATGGCCACGTGATGCATTATAGTTATTTCAATAGTAACAGTGATCAAACTTTTTTATTTATCAATTCGCTGGGAACAGATTTTCGCATCTGGGAAGAAGTGGCAGATGACCTCAAAGAGTTCGGTAATATTCTTCTTTATGATAAACGCGGACATGGTTTATCGGACCTGGCAAAAGCAAAAGATGGATTGAAGGATCATGCTGAGGACGCCTATTGGTTGCTTGAAAACCTGTCCATACAAAATTGTATTGTAGTTGGAATTTCAGTCGGGGGGATGATAGCACCGATATTGGCACATCACCATCCCGAATCAATTAAAAAATTGATTCTTTGCGGGACAGCAAACAAAATTGGAAATGCACAAACATGGAATGAGCGAATAGCACAAATAAGATCAAATGGTTTGAAAGCAATTACAGAGCCTTTGATGAAACGATGGTTCTCGCCTTCTTTTCATGCAAATTATCCGGAAAAAGTAGCAGGGTATAAAAATATGGTTGAGCGATGCGATGCGGAAGGATATATGCAAACCTGTGAGGCTATTCGTGATGAGGATATTACAGGTATTTCAAAAAGCTTAAAAATCCCAACGCTGTGTATCGCAGGTTCAGAGGACCAGTCTGTTTCGCCGGGTGAAGTAAAAACTCTTTCGCAGTTGATTAGGGATTCAAAATTTGAGATCATCAATGGCTCATACCACATGAGCTGTATTGACAATAAAGAGATATTTACTAAACTGATCATTGATTTTATAAACTGACAATATCATTTTGATACGAGGTGTGAAAAGGATCGGGCTTGATCTCACTGATTTCACAGGTAAGCACAGAATTTTATCAATCATGTTTGTGAAAATCTGTGTATTCTGTGGGTAAATTGCTCTACCCGCTTTAACATTCCGTAATTATAAAATTCTGTTCATTAATGAAACAAGTACCGCAAATAACAGCTGATGAGGCCGCAACTTTGGTAAAGGAGGGTGATACAATTTTTGGCGGAGGTTTTGGCATGACGGGTAACCCTGTTCACCTGCTTCACGCCCTGGCAGAAACAGGTACAAAAAATTTAACCTTCATCGGAAATAATACAGGTGAACCGGGCCTGGGAGCCGGGCGTTTGGTTCGGAATGATCAACTTAAAAAAATGATCTGTTCATTTTTTACAAGTAACCCCGATGCCGCAAGAGCAGCACAAACCGGAAGGGTGGAGTATGAATTACTACCTCAGGGTACATTAGCTGAAGCGATCAGGGCCGGTGGCGCAGGCATCGGTGGATTTTATACACCAACATCGGCAGGCACTTTGTTGGCGCAGGGAAAAGAAACGAAAATGATCGATGGTATCGAACACGTTTTTATAAAAGGTATTCGCGGGAATGTTGCTTTCATTCGCGCCTGGAGAGCTGATACTGCAGGCAATCTCACGTATCGAATGACGGAACAGAATTTTAATAAAGCAATGGCTACTGCCGCCGATCTCGTGATCGCGGAAGTAGAAGAAATTGTTCCCCTCGGAACCATCGATCCGAATTATGTTCATACTCCCGGTTGCTACGTCGATTTTTTAGTGCAGCATCATGTTACACTGGAAGATCTGGGCAGCTCTGCCGGTATATCTTCATCAAGAAGAATTGATGAATCAAGGATGAAGATAGCTCGCCGTGCCTTTGCTGAATTAAAAAGAGACGACGTGGTGAATTTGGGAATTGGTATTCCAACATTGGTCGCCGATCTCATTAAACCAGGAGATGGAATTATTTTACATACGGAAAACGGAATGCTCGGTGTGGGTCCATCGCCAAAAGATGGAGGTGGTGCAATGGACTATCCTGTCAACGCAGGAAAGGTTCCCGTGACTGCACTTCCGGGCAGCGCTTATTTTGACAGTGCTGATTCTTTTGCGATGATCCGTGGTGGTCATATTGATGTAGCCATTATGGGTGGGCTGGAGGTTGATGAAAAAAGAAACCTGGCTAATTGGGCCGTCCCTGGTAAACCGTTGCTTGGAGTAGGCGGTGCCATGGACCTTGCTTCCGGTGCAAAAAAACTGATCATTACTTTGATCCATACCGATCCCGACGGGACATCCAAAATAGTTCCCGAATGTAAACTTCCATTGACGGCACATGAGGTAGTTGATATGATCATTACCGACCTTGCAGTTTTTACATTTGAAAACCGGCAATTAACATTAAAAGAATTGATGCCCGGGGTAACCCTGGAAGAAGTAAGATCAAAAACGGCTGCAAAGTTTGTTGAAAAACCGGATTACGTATAAATGCCGGGCCACGGGCAAAAAAATTTTTCCGGTTGACATAAACATTTTAGATTGTGTCATAGTGACGCAATAAGAAAAAATATTTAAAATAAAAAACGCCACATGAAAAAAAATTTTCTTCTTTTAGGCCTGATCGCTTATTTATTTCCTGCCCTAGCATTTAGCCAAACAGACGACGCAGTTGTAGCGGGCAAAGATGTTGCTATTGTTCAAACGGAAGGTGGAAAGGTAAGGGGCTATATACACAAAGGGATCTTTACATACAAAGGAATTCCCTATGCAAAAGCAGAAAGGTTCATGGCACCGGCAAAACCTGCTTCATGGAAAGATGTTCGCAGTTCAATGACCTATGGCCCGGTATGCCCGATGGATCCCACAACTACCGTGAATGACGAATTTGAATTTCCATTTCACCACAACTGGGGATATACAAATGAGAATTGCCTGACGCTGAATGTGTGGACTCCGGGGATCAATGATAATAAAAAGCGCCCGGTGATGGTTTGGTTTCATGGCGGCGGTTTTACAGCGGGCTCTTATGTTGAGCTACCTTCTTATGATGGAGAAAATATAAGTCGTAAAGGAGACGTTGTCTTAGTTTCTGTCAATCATCGGTTGAATGTGCTTGGTTTCCTGGATCTTTCAGCTTATGGAGACAAATATAAATCTTCACCCAATGCAGGTTTATTGGACCTGGTGGCAGCCCTGCAATGGATAAAACAAAACGTTGCACAATTTGGCGGTGATCCTGGCAATGTCACCATCTTTGGTCAATCGGGTGGAGGTGGCAAGGTTACTTCGTTAATGAATGCACCTTCTGCAAAAGGACTTTTCCATAAAGCGATCGTGGAGAGCGGAAGTTATCTCAGCGGTTTCACAGAACCATCCATTTCAAAAAGAGTAACAGCTGCACTATTAGAAGAATTGCAATTACAACCTTCACAGGTGGATTCATTGCAAACTATTTCTTATGAACGATTAAATGCTGCAGGCAAAAAAGCATTATCAAAAGTAGCGGCGGCAATAAAAGCAGAAGGGAAGACCGTTCCCCTGTTTGGCTTAAGCTGGGGTCCCATTTTGGATGGAAGTTTTCTTCCCTACCAGCCAACTGACGCAGCCGCCATCGAAATTGCGAAAAATGTTCCTTTGCTTGTGGGTTCTACGAAAAATGAATTTACTCCATTCATTCCAGGTTCAAGGGATATTACAATAGAAAACGCCAGGATCAGCTTGGAGAAAAAATATGGAGATAAAACAGATGCATACATGGCTGCTGTAAAGAAGGCGTACCCGGAAACAACAAAGCCATCAGACTATATTGACATCGATGTTTTTTTCCGCCCCGGCACTATCAGTCATGCAAACCTGAAAGCTGTTGCTGGTGCCGCTCCCGTGTACATGTATTTATTTTCGTGGCAATCCCCTGTAATGGATGGTATATATAAAGCCATGCATTGCATGGAACTTCCATTTGTATTCGATAATATTGACAAATGCGAAGAAATGACCGGGGGTGGGAAGGAAGCTTATGCACTCGCTGATAAAATGAGCAGCGCCTGGATCAATTTTGCAAGAACTGGAAATCCAAACGCAAAAAAATTGCCTAACTGGCCAGCCTATACACAGCAAAATGGCGCCACGATGATCTTTGATAATAAATGTGAGGTAAAAAATAATCCAGACAAAGAATTATTGTCAATTGCAAACGGTAAAGCCTTTTAATAAACACTCTAAATATATTTTTGAACCACATAGGAACATAGGATACAATAGTATCGCATTAGAACTCTATGTGTTCCTATGTACTATGTGGTAAATATCACTGACATGAAAACTTCAATACGACTTCTTTTTTTTGCTGCCCTCCTGGCAATGGCTATTACTTCATTTAAAACTGTCGCGGATGATCTGGGTTTTGTGAAGACTGAAGCAGGGCTTGTTTCAGGAACAATAAAAGATGATGTACATATTTTTAAAGGAATACCTTTTGCCGCGCCACCTGTTGGTGACCTGCGGTGGAAAGCACCTCAGCCTGTTCAGCAATGGAGTGGAGTGAAAGTTTGTGATAAATTCAGTGCAAGCCCCATGCAGGCATCGCCTGCTCCATTCAGTATGTGGACAGAAGAATTTTTAATTCCAAAGGAACCGATCAGCGAAGATTGTTTGTATCTGAATGTATGGACGGGTGCAAAGTCGTCAAAAGAAAAACGGGCAGTGCTTGTATGGATCTATGGCGGGGGCTTTCAAAGTGGCGGAAGTGCCTGCCCTATATATGATGGAGAAGCGATGGCAAGGAAGGGAATCGTGTTTGTCAGCATCAATTATCGTGTAGGTGTATTTGGTTTTTTTGCACATCCTGGATTAACCAAAGAATCAGGAAATAATTCTTCGGGCAATTATGGTATCCTGGATCAGATCGCTGCATTGAAATGGATACAAAAAAATATTGATGCCTTCGGTGGAGATCCGAAAAATGTAACGATAGCGGGACAATCAGCCGGTTCAATGAGTGTGAATTGTTTGGTAGCATCACCTCTTGCAAAAAATTTATTTCAAAAAGCCATTGCAGAAAGCGGTGCCAGTTTTTCCAACGGAAATGCAAACCTGCAAAAAGCAGAAGAAGATGGAACAAGTATCATGAGATCACTGAATGCTTCTTCAATTGCCGATCTCCGTGCCATGTCAGCAGAAGAGCTTATGAAAAAAGCCCAGGGTTTTCGCGGACCAGTTATTGATGGGTATGTATTGCCTGATGCCATTGTCAATATATTTAACCAGGGCAAGGAAAATAAAGTAAGTCTTCTTACCGGGTGGAATGAAGATGAAGGATTGATGTTTGGCCCCCCAAAAAAGGCAGAAGATTTTAAAAAGGATGCAGAAAAAAATTACGGAACCGATGCACAAACATTTTTACAATATTATCCTGCCGGTACCGATGAAGAAGCATTGACTTCTCAATTGAAACTTTCCCGTGACCAGATCTTTGGTGCACAGAATTATGCCTGGGCAAATGTTCAGAGCAGCCATGGTTCGAAGGTATATGTATACCGTTTTACAAGAAAAGTACCGGCAACAGGTGAGTATGTGAAATACGGCGCTTTTCATACCGGGGAGGTTCCTTATGCCTATGATAATTTAAAATTCGTGAATCGTCCATGGGAACAGGTGGATCATGACCTGGCAAACATCATGTCATCTTACTGGGCCAATTTTGTAAAAACAGGAGATCCAAATGGAAAGGGTCTGCCTTTATGGGATGCTTATAACACAACTGACAAAAAAATTATGGAACTTGGTGTACAATCACAAACAAAGACGATCCCGGATGCAGCATCACTGGATTTCCTTTATAAAAAAATGAGCGGAAAATAATTGGATCTATAAACAGCCTTTGTGTTCTTCGTGGTTCGTTGTGCCTTAGTGACCTGTTTTCTCCTGGTCACAAAAAGCACTAAGAAGACACAAAGGACACAATGAATATTAATCGAATAAAAATGCGTCTTACAAAACCCTTCTTATTGTCCGTTCTTGTTTTATTTTTTTGTTGGCAATATTCTTCAGCAAAAATTGTAAGAATTGAGGTCACCAGCACCGAAGTGTATGACGGGGCAAAAAAATTTGGCGATGCCGGTCAATACATAAAAATATCCGGATGGACTTATGGAGAAGTTGACCCTAATAATTCTTTGAACAGTATTATACAGGACATTCAACTGGCACCCCGAAATGTAAGAGGAAGGGTGGAATACGCAACTCAGTTTATTTTGCTGCGGCCAATGAATATGACCAACTGCAATGGCCTTTTATTTCTAAGTCTTCCCAATCGTGGTAATGTTTTTCCTCCCGATACTGCTTTACTAAAACGCGGATACATTTATCTATGGATCGCATGGCAGGGCGATGTATTGCCTGGTAATGACCGTTTAATGATGGAAGTTCCCATCGCAAAGGACAGCACTGCAGAGATCACCGGTGAAATAAGAAGTGAATTCGAAGTGAATGATCTTACAAAGACATTGAATTTAAGCAGTGGTTATTTCACCGGCCATACACATCGCAGTTATGAAACAGTAAGTTTGGATAACGGCAAGGCTACATTGACCAAACGAGTTCATGAAGAAGACAGACCTGAGCCCATTCCAAACAGTGACTGGGCCTTTGCCGATTGCAGCACCAGGGAGTTTCCCGGTGTTTTCAGCAGAACAGACATTTCATTAAAAGGAGGCTTCGATCCCAATTATATTTATGAATTGATCTATGTAGGAAAAAATCCACTGGTGATGGGATTGGGTTTTGCTGCTATTCGTGATCTGGCATCCTTTCTCAAATATCAATTGGGAGATGAAAGGGGCCATCCAAATCCACTGGTAGTGTATGGAAATTCAACAACACCCGTCAAAGCAGCGATCATCCAGGGCGTATCGCAGTGCGGTAATTTCATAAGAACTTTTTTACAGTTGGGATTTAATGAAGATGAAAATAAAAAAATGGTTTTTGAAGGAGTGAGCGATCACATTGGAACAAGACGCATCTCGCTCAATATTCGTTTTGGTCGCCCTGGTGGCGCTACTATGCAGCATGAAGATCATTTATTTCCCGGCAGTGAACCTCCGTTCACCTGGGATGTAACAACTGAACCAATATCGGGAGTGAAAGGCGGCATTCTTGAAAAATGCATTCAAACAAATACCTGCCCTAAGATCATTCAAACACTCAGTTCATCGGAGTACTGGCAATCGAGAGCTTCACTGCGCACCACGGATGGGTATAGTAAAAAAGATATTCCTCTTCCCGGCAATGTGCGCATCTATTTATTCAATAGTACCCAGCACGGGCCTTCTAAAATGAATGACAAGGTAAGTGGCTTTACCACCAATGACAATTCGTATGCGCCTAATCTTCGTGCATTAGTCATTGCATTAGAAAATTGGGTGCTGAGTGATAAACAACCTCCCCCAAGTGACTATCCGAAAATCGCTGATAACACATTGGTGAGACCAGATAAAAAATCCATTGGATGGACAGATATTCCCGGTGTTCTCTTTACCGGAAAAGCAAATGAAGGTGCATTGATGGATTATGGGGAAGATTATAACTACAGATACATAACTGGCGTATTGAATGAGCCACCGGTGGAATTGAAAGATAAAATGTATCATGTGCTTGTTCCCAAAGTCGACAAAGATGATAATGAGTTGGGCGGAATTCGCAATACAACAGTTCTTGCTCCATTGGGTACTTACACAGGATGGAGCTTGCGGCAGAAAGGTTATGGTGAAGGTGATCTGAATGCCTTGAATGGAATGTTCATTCCCTTTAAAAATACAAAAGCAGAAAGAACGGCTGCGGGTGATCCGCGACTATCACTGGAAGAACGATACCAGACACACGAGGGTTATGTGAACACAGTAAAGAAAGCCGCAGATGAATTAGTGGGAAAAGGTTTTTTACTGCCTGAAGATGCTGCACAAATTATTGCTGCAGCGGAAGCGAGTGATGTGCTGAAGAAATAGCCTCACCCCCTGCGGTCGCCGAAGGCTTGCCGCAGACGATGCCGACCCCTCTCCATATGGAGAGAGGGAGTAGAGTCTTCAATTGTCGTTATGAAGATGGGGTGAGGTTGCAGTTAGCTAATGACAAAACCAAAATATATGAGAAAGCTTCATTTTTATTTGATCGTTCTTCTTCTCAGCAAAAGCTTCACCAGCTTTTCCGCAACCGTTGATTCGATAGAGATCCCCAGCGTTGCGATGAAGAAAACATATATGGCTGCTGTTGTGCTGCCGGATTCATACAAGAAAAATAACTCTTCATATCCTGTATTGTATTTATTACATGGCGGTGGTGGACATTTCAGGGATTGGCTCACGTCAACGCCAGATAAAATGCTGGTGAAAAACCTGGCTGATCATTTTAATCTCATCGTTGTAATGCCCGAAGGAGAAACCTTTGGCTGGTATCTCAACAGTACCATTAACAAAGAAAACCAGTTTGAAAGTTATATCATTGAAGATGTGATCGGAAAGATCGATAAAACATACCGCACCGTGAAAGACCGCAAAGGAAGAGTGATCACTGGTCTTTCCATGGGTGGACATGGTTCATTGTATCTATCATCACGTCATCCCGATCTTTTTTGCGCAGCAGGCAGCATGAGTGGCGCCGTGGATCTTAACTGGACAAACTGGAAAATTCCAGCAGACTTTCTTACCCGTGTCAAGCAGGGTTTTCAAACACTGATAGGCGATACAACGAATATGAGTTTGTATGATTCATTCTCCGTCGTGAACATGACAGGCAAAATGAAAACGAACAATGTAAAGCTGATCATTGATTGCGGTGTGGATGATTTTTTAATTGAAGCCAACCGCGAATTGCATCACAGGCTGGTGTATGATCATGTTCCCCATGATTATACTGAACACCCCGGTGCACATACATGGGATTACTGGCAAAACTCATTGCCCTATCATGTTTTGTTCTTTTACAATATTCTTAAGGCGAATGGAGTGACTGTATCTTAAATACTCCACCTCCATCAACCCCACCCGACCACCATTGTAACGGATGAAGACTCTGCATCCCCTCTCCACATCGAGAGGGCGAGGGAAACATCGATGTGCGGAGTGATGATGGGGTGAGGTTGCGTGAAACATAAACTTATAAACCAAAATAAAATGTCAAAGACTTTGTCAACTCTGTCCTTTTTACTTTTTACTACTTTATATACTTTATCCGCCTACTCCCAGGACTCCACCAAAAAACATCTTCCCATCATTGATGTGCATGTACATGCCATGAAAGTAAACCCTGCCTTCGCGGGAGACATGTGCCCGTGGTTCTTAAGCAGCATGCCCGGTGCCGATCCCAACGA
>Ga0157374_10003976_pt1 | contig 12421 bp, 17 predicted proteins | sample M25metaG_FD_115308 | JGI IMG/M metagenome (GOLD analysis project Ga0157374, IMG submission 115308) | Miscanthus rhizosphere microbial communities from Kellogg Biological Station, Michigan, USA - M2-5 metaG | ecosystem: Host-associated > Plants > Roots > Rhizosphere > Soil | place: USA: Michigan...
AATATTGCGAGCATGGTGATGGAGATTATCTTGAACTGAGCGACAGCTTTTTCCGATGGAAAGGACCGCGTGGCGGATCGGTGCAGCACCAAAATCATTAGACACTGCGTTCTTATAATACTTGCAAGTTGGGCCCTTACTTTGAGCGCTGAAGCCCAATCTTCTGACGCTAGGGCCCAATCTTCCAAGATCGCGCCAACCGCCAAGGTCGAGCAGATCGATGTAAGGGATTATGGCATCTACACGGCCGACAAAACCGCCAGCGCGACGAACGACATGGGCTTGGCTCATAATACCGTAAACAACATTCAGTACATCGCGTCGACCAGCACGATACCAGCCAAGATCGGAACCAAATTTGGCTTTCGCTATACCATATCGGGGACACCTTATGATGGCCGCGTTACCATCAGACAAGTCACGATATATCCCCCGGCAGGCGTACCCAACCCGAAGACCGGTCTTCTTTTCACGAATTCCTTTTCGACAGTTTATCGGGTCGGGATGCCGCCGATATTTGCCGGATACGACATTGACGCGCCCTGGGAAATGGCGCCGGGTGTTTGGACCATCCAATTGTGGATTGGCGATCAAAAATTTGCCGAGCAAAGTTTCAACGTGGTTTCAAAAGAAGACGACGCCCAGGATAGTTCGCGCCCCTAAGCTGAGGGAACAGGCAACGCATGCTCCACATTTATCGGCGCAGATACCCGGCGAACTCCGCGTTTCCGGATGAGTTTCAGATTTTGGAATTTCTACTTCTCGCGGCTGTGGCGCGTGGAGAAAAATACACGCACGAGGTCCTAAAGGAGCTGGCGCAACTTGGTGTTCCCCTCATGTTACCCAGGGAAAATGTGATCTACATGCGCCTCAAGGACCTGGTACGAGATCAACTGCTTTCTTCGCGCCAGCAAGCGAGGCCCCGGCGCATCTATTTCAGCATAACGCAGGAGGGGCGAAGGCGCATGAACGACCTGTGCACATTGGCGCATTGTTTAGACACCTTGGCACATATGATTGACGCGAGAGAGCAGTCCAATACGACCGGCCAATTCAATCCAGTTGGCCGGCTCTTAAATCAGGGTTCCAATCGTGACTTAGCGTTTGCGTAGTATTTCTCGATCCCCTGCTGACATTTGAACGTTCCGGTATTTGAATGCGAAATGATATCAACGCCAAAACGGCCGTCCTTCCGTACGCGAAGGGCCCTTCCGCCGGTGCCCGTGCCGCATTGGCGGTCTCCCCCGAGGTGGAGCTCCTGGTGCGTTATCGGAGTTACTTCCGCGCAAGCCTCGTTGAATCGCCCACTCAGCTTAAGATGGCTTTGGCGCTGCGCTATCGAGTTTACTGCCTGGAGCGCCAGTTCAAGGATGCGACGCAATTTCCGGACGGGCTGGAATCGGACGAACTGGACAATCAATCGGTTCAGGGACTTCTCATGGATCGGCGCTCGAACGAGGCTATAGGAACCGCAAGACTTATTCTGCCGGGGCGAGAAAAGCTGCCGATTCATTCTGTGCTTTGGAGGCAAGGCGGCACCCCAACCTTCCATTTTCCCGGCGACAAAAGCGCAGAGGTTTCTCGATTTGCACTGTCACGGCAATTTTTGCGGCATACTCGAAAAGTGCCAAGTTGTGCGGAAAGCCCATCGAGCTCTCATGGCGGATTGCCCCGCCTGGGGCTGGTTCAAGTCTTGCTTCAAATGACCATTGACCAGGGCGTCACACATTGGGCGGCTATGATGCAACCCAGCTTGCTCCGTATGCTCGCAGCGATGGGCATTCATTTCACGCCGATCGGATCGCTTGTTGCGTATCATGGCATGAGACAGCCGTGCGTCTGTGATGTCGCTCAGATGCTTAGAAGGTTGTTGCTCGAAAAACCGGACAACTGGCAGGTTGTGACAGATGGTGGCCGGCTTTCACTCGCCGATGGACAGGTGCGTGAGTCACGGACTCCGCGCCACGCAGGTGCCGGGTATCAAGTCTAAGCGGCATTGGTTGTCAGTCTATCTTTTCTTCGCCGGTTTCTTTGCGGTCTTCTTCACGGCTTTCGTTGCCGCCTTTTTCTTCGATGCCGCCTTGGCGCGCTTGGTTTTCGGTTTGGCAGAGCCATAGATTTCCATGACGGCGGTGCCGGCGACAGGGTCCGTCACCCCAAGGCCGCCACCGAGATCCATCAGGCAGTCGCGAAAAGTATCAAGGATCGCGATCATGCCAGGGCGCGCCGCAGCAATCTTCTCGAAGGAGGCCCACTCGCCAATGACGCAATAGGCGCCTTCGCCAGTCTTGACCATGGAGAACCGGCGCATCCCGGGAAACCCGCGATTTGCAGCCTTATGCGCCGCCAAGAAGTCGTTTTCACGCCCCGGTTTGATGCGAAAACGTACGATGTTGAAAGCAGTCATCCCCACCTCCCATTCTATGGCCGATCAAGCCGATCCCTATAAAACCTACGCCTCAGAGGCATCATAATCAAAGCGCGGCCCCGGGAGCAGCCCGATCCACCCCCTTATGGCCCTAGCCTTCAAAGGGCATCGAATGTCCGCAATAGTCCTTCGCGAGGAGTTCCCGGCGGTTCATCTCCGGTTCAGCATGGGCCGTGTTAGCCTGATATCGCTGTTGGATCCGAAGGGGCGCGCGGGGTGCTCAAAATCAGCCTGTTTTGCGCGGTGCTGGCCGCCTTGGCGGCAGAAACGGCAATCGCGCATGGCCAGTCCTTTTTCCCTGGCGCCGGTACGCCCGCGTCAGCCACTTCGCCCTTCGCGTCATTCACCGGCGTTGCCAACGCCGCTGCGGATGGGTCCACGCTCTCGTTCCGCTTGTTTGAAGGCGGCCTGTCGCGAGTCATCAGTACGCCGCGCGGCACGCCAAGGACAACCAATTTCATTCTCTTGAATGACCGGCTCGGCACCGTTTCCGAGGGTGAGGGAAATGGACATGTCGTTGGGCTGTTCGTTCTTGATCGGACAACGATCTCCACGGCCTACGCCGACGGCCGTACCGAGATTCTGGCATCCGATACCAGGGGGCGTTTTTCCATAACGGCGCAAGACGCGAATGGCGACAGTATTTGTTCGTCCTGGTATCCGGCGGGCCGCCATTTCGGCGCTGGGGAACGCCAAGCCGCACCGGCACGATATGCCAAGCGTCTTAGCCTCGACGCGCCACGCTCCGGGCCGGCGGCGCGACCCGATACCGGTGGCTGCGTTCCGGAAATGAAACAGCCAAAGCTGGCGAATGCGTCACTGCCTGCTGATGAAGAACCGCAATCCCGTAGCAAGATCGCCGGGGCTGAGGTCCTGAGAGGAATCATGGCACGGGTTTTTGCGCTCTATGCGCGAAGGGAGCCGGCGGTCCCCTCCTATGGCGATATCACGGCAACAGGCCGGCGCGAAAATTCCCAGTCATGGGATGCGTTCGATCGATTTTATTCCAGCTTCGTCGCAAATCATGAGGGCGGGTATACCGAAAATGATGGCAATGGCGCTCCCGCCAACTTTGGCATCAACCAAGGCGCGAATCCGGATGTCGACGTTTTGGCGCTGAGCCAAGCCCAAGCTGAGTTCATCCTCTATGAGCGCTACTGGTTGGCGTCAGGCGCCGATCAGCTGCCTGCCGGGCTTGCCGCGGTGCATGGAGATACCGCGATAAATTTGGGGGTGCGGGCCGCAACCGAACTTCTCGCGCAATCGGGTGGCGATCCCAACACATATCTCGATCTGCGCGATGAAAGATACCACGCGATTGCCTGGGCGAATCCTGACAAGACGAATTACCTGTCGGTTTGGCTGAAACGCAATGAAGATTTGCGTGACCTCGTCAACAGTGGGACTGATCTGATTGCCGGCCGGCGGTCTTATGCCGAACGCCCATCTCAGGGGCAAATCTCGACCTTGACAGCCGGCGATCCAGACCGTTGATCCCGTCTCACTGTCGGTCCAGCGCCGCAAAAGAGCACATCAAATGTCCGCTTCTGACCCTAAGCGGACGTTGGGATGTCGGCGTTAAAGGCGGGTATCCAATTCTACTGCCCGGTCCTACTGTTATCAGAGGGCCCGTAGTGGGCTGACCGGCGCAGAGGCCGGATACGTTTCTAATGCGGATGCGGTGGCGCTGAATTTTGCCAGCGCTGGCTTCCTACGGGGCGGACTACACGTATCGAAAATTCTGTAATTGTTGTTTACAATGCAAACCGTGCCGGTCCGTAACGGTAAGTTTTACTGGGCTTTAGTTTTCGGCACGAAAATTGCTTCTTCCTGCCTGCTAGTAACCAACTGGGGGATTCTATGAACCGTATTGTCATGTCGGCTTTGGTTTTGATCGCTTCCGCTGCCCCTGCTTTTGCCGCCGCGGTCGTGCTCCCCGAACCGACGACCATGTCCCTGTTCGGCCTTGGTGTCGGCGGTGCCTATATCTTCAAGCGTTTTATCGGCCGTAAGTAACGCGCGACTTAACGGTCGCTCAGGTCCTTGCGCTGAACATCCTCGCTTGTGCTCCGGCTTTGCTGGTGCAAGCGCATGACCCAAAGCGGGCATTGTCGTGCGAATATGTCCCTTGACCGATCAGCCAAGCTTGCCAGCGGCTATGGCCTCGCCAGCATCTCCAACGCCAAATCGCACAGCCGGTCCAGCTCCACCGGTTTCATCAGAATACGGACTTCCCGCGCTTGAAGCGCGGCCGGGGGCACCAGCATCTCCGGATAGCCGGTGAGCATCAGGATCTTCACCTCCGGATTGAGCGCGATCGCGGCCGTGGCCAGTTCATAGCCGTCCATCTGCGGCATGCGCACGTCGGAGATCAGCAGGGCATCGGAGCGGGGATTTTCCGTGAGAATCTTGAGCGCCTGGCTGCCGTCCGGGGCCTGGGCGACTTTCAGCCCCGCCTGGGTCAAAGCGTCCGCGATCAGCTTGCGCAACCCGCCGTCATCTTCAGCCAGCAAAACCTGGTAGCGGTCCATGGATTTCATCGCGGTGGGACAGGGCTTAGCAAGAAAAGAGCAAGGTGAGCCAGGCCGATATTTCGACTAATCCAGTCAGTAACCCCCGGGTTCAGGATGCGGTAGGCGGGAACCAGGACACCGGGTGTTAGCTCGTTGAGCAAGCGGGACAATGGGTACGCAGGCGTACCCGCCGGCCTTCTCGCGCTTAAAGCCGGCGCGGCTTCAGCGTGGCGGCTGGTTGTTCTTCTTTTTGTGGCTTTGGCCGCGATCCTGGTTGTCATCCGGGAGCGGTTTTTCCGGCGGCTGGCGCGCCGTGGAAGAAGGATTTGATGGTAAGGGAATGCCTTTTGCTTCCCATTCAAAGGCGCGCATTTCGACACCATCGCGAAAGAAAATTCTTCTTTCTGGATAGCCTAGGGTTTTTGCGTCGCAACATTAGGCCAAGGTCCAACTCCTGCCTGCGGCGAAACAATCTTAGAGAACCTCAACGCAATCTTGCGCCGCGCCCCAACTATGTTGCGATCGTGCGCGGTTAAATGCGCTTCTCCAAATCAATCTTGCGCGCAGCGTGAAGGATGTTGCGCAGGTCCCGCCGACGCCTGCCCGCGCGAAGCGGTTCCGGGATTCTCGTGAAAATTTTCGCTGTGCGCTGCGTCAAAGTTATGCGCTTCATCCCCGCGCATCTTCACGAGAGATGCTTTCTTCCAAACCGAGAGATCAAGGAGACTGGCATGAAACGCATCACAATACTGGCGTCCGCATCGACGCTCGCGATCGGACTGGCCATGTCGGCAGCCGCTTATGCGGCCGACCCGACATCCGCCGACAGCAATACCGGACTCGGCAATGCGTCGGGCGGCAGCACTGCCACCAGCACCACTGCCAGCGGCAACTCGATCGACAACGGCAACACGAATTCATCTCATAGCGGCAATACCGATTCCTCGAAAAGCGGCAACACCGACTCCTCCCAAAGCGGTAACACGGTGGCCAGCAACAACACCGTCACCAAGACCAGCACCGATACGGACGCCAACGCCAGGGGTATCGGCAATGCCACGTCCGGCGGCACCGCCACCACGGCCAGCGGCAATACCGACTCCTCCAAGAGCGGCAATACGGTGGCCAGCAACAACACGGATTCTTCGACGCATCAAACCGACAGCAACAATACCAGGACCAATACCGACACCGACGCCAATGCCAGGGGTGTCGGCAACGCCACCACCGGCGGCACCGCGACCAATTCGTCCAAGAGCGGCAACAGTGTGGCCAGCAACAACACCAACACGCTGCGCAGCAACAACACAAAGACCATCAATGACACGGACACCAAGACCTGGGACAACAACAACAACCAGAGCCGCAACGACAGTCATAACGACAGCCACAATGACAGCTCGACCCACACCGCCGTCATCACCGCGACAGTCTCCAACCAGGATCTGAGCGGCGAGGTGAGTGGGGTGGGCGCCAGGCTGGACGGCCGCAACACCACGGCCGGCGCAGCCACCGGCGCGATCACCGGCAGCACCTATACCAGCTTTGCCGGCATCCAGACCGCGAACGCCAATACCGGCATCGGCTCTCTGGGCCAGGCGGCGACTTCGATTGCGGCCAATGCCAATGTGACGTTCGGCAGTCCGTAATCCTTGGAACCGGCGGGTCCTTGGGGCCCGCCGGTCCCCTTTCAAGGGGTTTGAAGATGAAACGCATACTTCTTCCGCTACTGCTTTTGTCCGGCGCGGCGCATGCCCAGCAATCCTTGCAAGATGATTTACCCCGGGCGCTTTCGGCTTCCGAGCTTCAGGCCATGAGCGGCGGCGCCAACCAGACCAATATGGCGGTGTCATCGCAGACTTTGTCGGCGCTCAATTCCGGCAATCAGGTGAATGCCGATACGGTGCAGACCGGCGCCGTCTCGTTGCAGGCGGGAGCTTTCAACGGCTTCAATGGCGTGGGCAACTTCGTGTTCAACACCGGCAACAACAACAACCTGCAAGGCACGCTCAGCGTCACGGTCCTGGCGCCGCCGCCCTGAGCCATAGCGGATATTGGTCATGAAGAGACACCGGTTCCGTCGCATGGCGTACGCCGTTTTGCTGCTGGCCCCGCTTGCAAGCGCACAGGCCGAGCCAAATACGCAATCCGTCATCCTGGGCAATGGCGATACGGGAAAGTTCGCCCTGCATCAGGTGAGCTTTGCCGAAATGCCGTTCCGCACCGTGGTGCGCCAGCAATTCGACTATAGCTGCGGCTCGGCGGCGCTGGCGACCTTGCTGCGCTACCATTATGGCCGCGACACCAATGAGGGCGCGGTATTCCACGCCATGTATGCGGTGGGGGATCAGGCGCGCATCCAGAAGCTGGGCTTTTCCCTGCTGGACATGAAGAAATATCTCGCCGCGATGGGCTATCAAGCTGACGGCTATCGCCTGGGCCTGGATGATCTGGCCAAGGCGGCGACGCCCGCCATCGCGCTGATCCAGATCGGCGCCTACAAGCATTTTGTGGTGATCAAGGGCGTGATCGGCGATTTTGTGCTGGTCGGCGATCCGGCGCTGGGCTTGCGCAAGTTCAGCAAGGAGGAATTCCTGAAGGGCTGGAACGGGATCGCCTTTCTGCTGCACGGCTTGCCGGACGGCGCCGCTTCACCTGTTTTCAATGGCGCGGAAGACTGGCAGCGCTGGTCCGACAGCCATCCCTTGGCCGCGTCCGTCACCTTGCAGCCGCTGACGCCGCTGCTGCGCGACTTGCGCATGATCTACCAGATACGGCCGTTCCAGAACCTGAATTAGGCCATGATGAACAGAATTCTGCTTGTTTCGCTTCCCGCCGTGCTGATGGCGTCTTCCGCTATCGCCGCGCCGTCGAGCAAAATCGAGGCGGTGCTGGGAAGCGAGCCCGCGGTGAGCGACAGTGAGCTGGCGGACATGCGCGCCGGCTTCTTCACCGCGGGCGGCGCGCAATTCGATTTCGGCGCCAGCATCAAGACCATGGTCAATGGCGAGATGGCGCTGCAGACCAATCTGCAATGGACCCAAGCCGGGGCGGTGACGCGGCAATTGACAGGTCTGGGCCATGCCATCGCCTCGCAGGTCAACACCCAGGTGGCGAGCAATCTCGCCTCGGCGGGCATCCCAGCGGCCAGTTCTGTTACAGCCGCTGTCGCCACGGCCGCCAATGCCGCAAGCGACGCGGTTCAAACACCGAGCGCCCCGCAAACAGCGGGCACGCCGCCCGCGGCCAACGTCCCATCTTCCCCGAGTCCTGAGTCCGGTGCGGCGCCTGCCGTCGCCGGCGTGGAAGTGCCGGGCATTGGCGGTTCAACCCAGGTCCTGGCCAATCTGTCGCCCAACCAGATCCAGAACATCATCCTCAACACCGCCAGCGGCCAGAGCATCACCCAGGACACCAACATCACTTTCACCATCTACAATTTCCAGGCCTGGCAACAGCAGCTCGCGGCACGCGCGGTCTCGGCGCGGCTGGCCGGCGACATGCTGGCGGCAGCCGGGTTCGCGGCGGGTCATTGAGGCCGGCGGCCGGGCGGGGGCGCTCGGCCGCGTCTGGCTATACGCCTTTGGTCCAATCTCGCGCCCGCCAAATCTGGAGCCAAATAGCGCTGTCGGGATCTCTCCATCTTTGAAACTGCCATCGGACCGCCGGTCCCGCGACAGCGTTTGACGACCCTGTTTGTCGAGGGAGGAACCATGGTCATTGCCGAACGGGTCCCGTGGAGGCTTGTGCTTCTCTGTCTTGCTTCCGTGCTGATTCTTTTTTTGAGCATTGTGCCCATCAAGGCACAGGACGCGCGCGCGCTTCAGAAGCATCTCAAGGAAATCACCGATGAGCTGCGGGCCCAAAGCGCGCGGATGGCGGAACAGGACCGGCTGTTGAAGCAGCAGCAGAGCGCCATCGACGCCCAGCACGACCAGCTCACCAAGATCAATGGCGGTAATGCCCAAAATAGCAATCAGAACAGCAATCCGGGGGCGACATCCGCATCGCCCACGTCACCGGTAGGCGAAGCGCCGCCCAAGCCGCCGCAAGAACCGCCTCAGGTGGTGCAGAGCCTGCCGCGCGGCATTGCCGTGCTTACGCCCGAAGGTCATTTCACCTTCCAGCCGTCGCTGGAATATACCCAGACCACCAGCAACCGCCTGGTGTTTGAAGGCATCGTGATCGTGCCGGGCATCAATCTGGGCGAGGTCACCGCCACCACTGACGACCGCAGCATCCTGTCCGCTGTGCTTGATCTGCGTTATGGCGTCACATCGAGACTGGAAGTGGAAGCGCGTCTGCCTTTCACCTATTCCGATGACCGCGCCACCTTCCTGGTGCAGGGGCCGGCGGACACCGCCACCCAGAGCATCTTTATTTCCAACACCGGCATCGGTGACATGGAATTCGCCGCCCGCTATCAGATCAATGACGGGCGCGACGACTGGCCGGTCTTTGTCGCCAACAGCCGCATCAAGTTGGACACCGGCACCGGCCCGTTCGACGTCAAGCGCGATCTGGCCGGCATCGCGCGCGGGGTGCCGCTGGGTTCGGGCTTCATGGGATTGGAAGGCGGCTTTTCGGTGCTGAAACTGTCCGATCCGGTGGTTTTGTATGGCAGCGGGAATTTCATCTATCAAGTGCCCGAGGACATCAACAAGGTCATCGGCAATGTGCCGGTCGGGCATGTCACGCCGTCCAATTCCATCAATGTCACGATGGGGTTCGGCTTTGCCGTCAATCCGGATTTCTCTTTCTCGATGGGCTATGAGCACAACCATGTCTTCCCGCAGACCACCGAGCTGGGAACGACGACCCAAACCACCACCCCGCTGGAAGTGGGCGCGATGACCTTGGGCATGGCCTATCGGCTGAGCCCGGCCGTATCGGTCAACGCCAATTTCGAGTTCGGCGTCACCCAATCCGCGCCCGATGTGCGCGCGGTGTTCAGCGTGCCGGTGACATTCTGACCGGTCAGTGTGTGGCAGCGGCGGTGAAATGCACCAAAGGCTGGGCAATAAGCGGGGCGCCGTAAATACAATCCAGATCGCGCCAGACCTCGAACGGCCTGCCGGCGGCGAGAGTTTCCGCCGCGCGGATCGCGCTGGAGTCATTGAGATACATCACTTCGATGTGCGTGTGACCGCGTCCATTGCACCGTATACGGATTTCATAGTTCTGCATCAGAACCTTCCGTCTGTACGAAACAGCACGGAGATTCCACTCCCATGGGAGGCGGATGTCCAGACGAATTGCAACAAATGCGAAGTAATGAATGTTAAGGCGCTAGCGCCAACAGCTGCCCGTTTTTGGGGGTCAGATAGCGGAGGCGTGCAGCAATTGAATGCAATGGATCGCCGCCTGGCAAACAAGCGACACCACGATGAAAGTCATGGTCAAAAGCACGGCGCGGGGGGAAAGCGTGGAATCCATCGAACAGCCCGATAGTCGAAGTCTTGAAAAGCAAAGCGAGTGTGCGCCGTGATACGTCTCGAAAGTATGACTGTGCAAGCGCTAAATGCCTGTATTGCTTCAACTTGTAATCACAAATGACGAACGCCGGAACCACCGTCCCGCTATCGGACAGTATACCGCTATCAAGATGGTGACACCGTGTCGGCAGGCTTACTTTCTTTTTCGCCTGAAGGCTTTTTGGCCTTTTTTAATGCCGGTCAAAGCCTGCTCAGCCGACTGCCAGCCCAGAAATTTCAGCTTCTTATCGGAGCCAAGCACCGAGGCCTGCAAGAATTGCTTGATCTCTTGACGCAATTCATCGGGCACGCCTTCGGTAGCAGGGGCGTCTTCGGCGTCCTGCTTTTGCGGGCACAGGAGATAGCGATCATTGTGAAAACTTTCGCCCTTTTCGGTCTGCTCGACCGTAAGAGCGCCCAGCAGCGAACATTTCATCACAATGCCCGGAGAGCTGGCGGCTTGATGAATGATAAGGCCGTCAAGCGGGTCACCGTCTTCGCCTTGGGTGGACGGGATGAAGCCCCAATCGAAGGGGTAGGAGATGCCGGCGGGCAGGGGATGGGAATAGGCAAAGGCCTTCAGGTCGGGATCGTAGGAGAATTTTGCCGCCGCCCCGCGTGGCGTCTCGATGACGACATGGATGAAATCGTCATCGAAAGTCGGCAGCCGGTCATATTTGGTCATGGCGCCTCACTGGGTGCAAGGAGCCAGTGAGGCGCATTGCCACTAGGCACCGATGGGTTGTCCCTGTTCGATGCTCTTGGCCTTCATGCTGCGCGTGACGGGCGCCGGGATCCCGGATTTGCCGAACTCCGTCATAAGCTCTTCCTTGCGGGCGGCGATCAGCTTGCCGAGCGCCGTCAGGTCCGCCTCGGAATCCTTGATCTGTGAGAAGATGCCGCCGCGCTTTTCCTCTTCCTTGACGTGATGCTTGATTTCTTCGGACAGCACTTTGACCTTGGCGTCGTAATAGTCGTCGTCGGGTGAACCTTCCTCGAGTTCCGCGATCAGCACCTTGGCGCCGTCATGCTCCACCTGGGCTTCGTCAAGATTGTCTTCCTCCACCAGGCCCTTGCAGGCCGGATAGAAAATTTCTTCCTCGATGATGGTGTGGATCGTGAGTTCCATACAGATTTGTTTGGCGATGTCGGCCTTCTTGGAGCGCGAGCTTTCATATTTTTCGAACAGGTCTTCGACCTTGCGATGGTCGGCCTTCAATAAAGCAATGGCGTTTTTGGCGGCGGGCATGGGATCGCTCCGTGAGTTGCGGGACTTGAACGCCGGCGCGCAACTCCAGTTCCGGAATACGGCAATTTCCGGGAACGTGCGTGCATGAAGCGGGTTAGTTCATTGAAGGGACAAACAAATGCGATCCAGAAGGATGGTACGATGACGAACGATCAGAACAAGAATCAGGGAAGTCAGCAGGATCAACAGAAGCCGGGTCAGCAGGCCGGTCAGCAGCAGCGCCAAGGCGGACAACAAGGCGGACAACAGGGCGGCCAACAGGGAAGCAAGGACGACGACAATCAGTACAAGCGCCCCGGTCAGAGCGATCAGGGCGGACAACAGGGCGGCCAGCGGGACAAATCTTAAATAGTAAGAGGCAAACCTTCCGGGGCACCCCGGAAGGTTTGCTGCCGGCAAACTCACTATCAGGAGACTTGTTTTCAGGAGGCAGGCATGGCGACGAACAAACCGGCAGGCGACGGCCACAGAAATGGCGCGGTACGCAAGCGCTCACAGCTCAAGACCGCCATAGAGGGCGAGGAGCACTTTACCAAGCGCGATAAGAATAGCGGACAGTTCATGGCGCAAAAGAAGGACGAGACCAAGTTCAAAGGCGTGCGCCGCGAGACCTGATCGCTGAGAAGGGGCAGCGCCTCTATTCTTGCGGCGGCGGCTTACGCACGACGAACACTTGGTAAGCTACCGCGTCCCAGGCATTGTGAATGCCGATGAACAAGAGCAGCAGCGCGCCGCCGCCAATGGCGAACAGAATCTC
>Ga0157374_10003977_pt1 | contig 12419 bp, 11 predicted proteins | sample M25metaG_FD_115308 | JGI IMG/M metagenome (GOLD analysis project Ga0157374, IMG submission 115308) | Miscanthus rhizosphere microbial communities from Kellogg Biological Station, Michigan, USA - M2-5 metaG | ecosystem: Host-associated > Plants > Roots > Rhizosphere > Soil | place: USA: Michigan...
GTCTGCAGCGAGGTGCTCGAACACGTGCCGCCGCCGGTGGGGCCGGCCTTCACGGGCCTGCACGATCTGCTGCGGCCGGGCGGCCTGCTCGTCTTCAGCGTGCCCTACCGCGCCGAGGGCGCGACGGTCGAGCACTACCCCGACCTCTACGACTACGAGATCGTCACCCGCGCCGGCGAGCACGTGCTGCGCAACACGACCCGTGACGGCCGCGTCTGCGAGCACCGCGACCTGGTCTTCCACGGCGGCCCCGGCGAGACCCTCGAGCTGCGCCTGTTCGCGCTGCCCGACCTGGTCGCGCGGCTGGAGGCGGCAGGCTTCCGCGACGTGCGCGTCCGCCGCGAGCCGAACTTCGCGCATGGCGTCTGGTGGCCGGGGGCGGACGGCTGGCCCATCACCGCCCGCCGCCCGGCCCTCTGAGAGGACGCTGCCTGGCGCCGCGACCGACTAGTGGGCTGCCGAGGCGATCTCCGTCTCGGGCGCCGGAGCGGCCTCGCCCTCGAAGAGCGCCGCCACGCTCGAGTCGATCGCCTCGGTGACGATCTGGCCCGCGCCGAGCACCTTCAGGATCTGCTCCGCCTGCGGCACCACGTCCTGCGCGATCTCGATGACGGATGCCGACGAGCCCGGCTGCATCGACTTGCCGAGCGCCTCGAGCTGGCTGTTCTTGAAGCCGGAATCGCGCAGCTTCGCGGTCAGCCCGCCGATGGTGCCGCCGGCCAGGATGCCGATCGGGCCGCCGATGATGCCGATCGCGCCGCCGAGCAGCGCGCCGCGCCCGGCGCCCCAGTCCTTGGACTCGACGAACTTCACCTTGCCGTCGTCGCGCACCACGAGGACGGCGGTGTTGCCGACCCGGTCGGGAAACGCCCCTCCGACCGAGGCCGCGCCTCGGGTGCCGCCGTCGATGGTCGTGAAGCTCGCCGCCAGGATCATGCGGGTGGAGTCGGCCATGTCGCCTCCGTTCGTTGGGGTCCACCAGCCTACCCCGGCCGCTTGAAGACGGGATTAGGATCGGCGGCGGACGTGAAGATCGACGCCTTCGCACACATCTCGCCCATCCGCTACCTGGAGCGGGTCGAGGGGATCCTGACGAGCCCCGGAGCGAGCGCCGGGGTGCGCGAGCACGGGCCGTGGCTGCGCGAGGACCCGGTGCTCTACGACCTCGAGGCACGTGCTCGGGCGCTGGCCCCGTTCGACGACTACCGCCAGGTGCTGGTGCTGGGAGCTCCCCCGGTCGAGGAGCTGGGCGAGCCGGCGCTGACGGGCGACCTGGCCCGGCTCGCAAACGACGAGATGGCGGGCCTCGTGCGCGACCACGACCGCTTCGTCGGCTTCGCGGCGGCGCTGCCGCTGAACGACGTCGACGCGGGGCTCGAGGAGCTTCGCCGGTCGGTGCGCGACCTGGGCGCGCTCGGGTTCCAGGTCTACTCCAACGTGAACGGACGCCCGCTCGACGATCCCCGCTACCGGCCGCTCTTCGCCCTTGCCGAGGAGCTCGACGTCGCCGTCTGGCTGCACCCGACCCGCAGCCCGGCCTGGCCGGACTACCCGGTCGAGACGGCGTCGCAGCACGGCATCTGGTGGTCGATCGGCTGGCCGTTCGAGACGGCGGCGGCCATGTGCCGGCTGGTCTACTCCGGGATCATGGAGGAGCACCCGCGGCTGCGCGTCCTGACCCACCACGCGGGCGCCATGATCCCCTACTTCTCGGGCCGGTTCCGCAAGATCCAGACCGAGGACCAGCGGCCGGCGCTCGCGCGGCTGCCGCGTGAGCCGCTCGAGTACTTCCGCCGCTTCTACGCCGACACCGCCCTGTTCGGGGCGCCGCACGCGCTGCGCTGCACCGTCGACTTCCTTGGCCCCGGCAACGTGCTCTTCGGCACCGACATGCCGCTGGGCGGCCCCGATGTGGTGGGCGAGACGATCGCCGACGTCGACTCGCTCGGCCTCTCCGCCGCCGATCGCGAGCGGATCTACTCCGGAAACGCCCGCGACGTGCTGCGGGTGTGAAGAGCGGGTACTAGCCATCGGGATGCAGTGGCAGGACGCCGTCGTCTACCAGATCTATCCGCGCTCGTTCCAGGATTCTGACGGCGACGGGGTCGGCGATCTTCGGGGCATCGCGAGCCGGCTCGGCGAGCTGGCCGCGCTCGGCGTGGACGCGGTCTGGCTCTCGCCGATGTACCCCTCGCCGCTGGCCGACGGCGGCTACGACATCACGGACTTCACCGGCGTCGACCCGCGCCTGGGAACGCTCGACCAGCTGACGGAGCTGATCGCCGAGGCCCACCGGCAGGGCATGCAGCTGCTGCTCGACCTCGTGCCGAACCACACCTCGATCGAGCACCCGTGGTTCCGCGAGCATCCCGACCGGTACGTCTGGGCCGACGAGCCGCAGAACAACTGGCGGGCGGCGTTCGGCGGGACGGCATGGACACAGGACGGGCCCGGCGGGCGCTGGTACCTGCACTCGTTCTACCCGGAGCAGCCGGATCTGGACTGGCGCAACCCCGCGGTGGTCGCGGCGATGCAGGACGTCGTCCGCACGTGGCTCGGCCGCGGGGTCGACGGCTTCCGGCTCGACGCCCTCGACTGCCTCGGCAAGCACCCGGACCTGCTTGACGACCCGCCGGCGAGCGCACCGCCGCCGTTCCCGGAGCCGCCGGAGGCGGCGGCGCTCGAGCGGGTGCACTCGCGCAACTGGATCCCGGCGCTGCGCCCGGCGCTCGCGGCACTGCGCGAGGCCGCCGGCGACGCCTTCCTGGTCGGCGAGGTGTACCGCCCGACCGACCAGCTCGGGCCCTACCTCGAGTCGCTCACGTGCGCGTTCGTGTTCGAGCTCCTGTTCTCGGAATGGCGGGCCGACGCGATCGGGTCGGTGCTGGAACGGGCGGCCCGCGCCGGAGGCCCGGCGTGGATGCTCTCCAACCACGACTTCGGCCGGGTCGGCACGCGCATCGGCGAGCAGAACCTGCGCGCCGCGGCGATGCTGCTGCACACGCTGCCGGGGCCGGTCTTCCTCTACCAGGGCGACGAGATCGGCCTGCTCGAGGGCCCGGGCGGCGATCCGCCGCACGACCGGTTCGACCGCGACCGCGCCCGCCACCCGATGCAGTGGGACGCCGGGCCGCAGGGCGGCTTCACGACCGGCACCCCCTGGCTTCCCAGCGTCGACCCGGCCGCGCGCAACGTCGCCGACCAGCGGGCCGACCCGGGGTCGCTGTGGTCGTTCCACCGCGACCTGATCGCGCTGCGTCACGAGCTCTGCGGCGACCTCCGGGTCGTCGCCGCCGGCCCCGACGGACGGCTCGCGTACCGCCGGGGCGACCTCCTGGTCACGCTCAACCTGGGCGCCGGGACGCTGGCGCTGCCGGACGGCGAGGTGCTCGTCCGCACCCACGCCGGGGCCGGGCTCGGCCCGGGCACGGGCGCGATCGTGCGCCGGGCTGACTAGGTTACGCCCATGCCGTGGGACACCGGCCTGCACCAGCTCGACGCAGAGACGGACTTCCAGCGGGCGCGGCGGCGCCAGGTGCTGGCCGCCCTGTCGGGCCGCCTGCGCCGCGAGCCGGACGACATCAACCTGATCCTCCCGTTCGACGAGGTCGTGCGGGCGCTCGGCCGCAAGGGGGAGCGCGCCCTCGGCCTGCAGACGATCCCGCTCGCAAGCATCGTCGGGACGGTCGACCGCACCCGTGACTTCGACCGCCGCTTCCGCCCGACCTCGAACCGGCTGCGGGAGCGGTGGCAGGGCATCGACATGGCGCTCCGGCGGGGGCGGGGCATGCCGCCGATCTCGGTCTACCGGATCGGCGACCTGCACTTCGTCCGCGACGGCCACCACCGCGTGTCGGTCGCGCTCGCCCTGCGCCATTCGGTGATCGAGGCCCACGTCACCGAGATCGAGACCGAGGTCCCGGCCGACGGCATCTCGAGCCGCGGCGACCTCGTCGTCAAGGACTACCAGCGCCTGTTCCGCCAGCGGGTGCCGCTGCCGGCCGACATGGCGGCGCGAATCCACCTGACCGACCCCTGGGACTACGCACAGCTGTCCGAGGCCGTCGAGGCCTGGGCGTTCCGGCTCGTCCAGGACGAGCGCGCGTTCCTCGACCGGCGCGCCGCCGCCCGGCGCTGGTTCGAGGAGGAGTACCTGCCGGTCGTCTCGATGCTGCACGACGCCGACCTCGTCGGCGACGGCACCGACGCCGAGGCCTACATCCGGGTGGCCTGCGACCGCTACCGGCTCATCCGCACCCACGAGTGGAGCGACGAGATCGTCGCCCGCCTGCGACCGCGCCCCCGCCGCGGCAGGCGGGCCTGAGCCGTGGCGGAGCACGCCGTGGTGATCGCCGGAGGGGGACCCACCGGCCTGATGCTGGCGGGCGAGCTGGCGCTGGCGGGCGTCGACGCCGTGATCGTCGAGCGGCGCGCCCGCCAGGAGCTCGAGGAGTCGCGGTCGCGCGGCATGCACTCGCGGACGATCGAGGTGCTCGACCAGCGCGGCATCGCCGACCGGTTCATCGCCGCCGGACAGGCGATGCAGATCAGCCGCTTCGCCGGCGTCCTGCTGGACATCAGCGGCTTCCCGACCCGCCACGGCTACGGCCTCGCGCTGATGCAGAACGAGTTCGAGCAGATCCTGGCGGGCTGGGTCGCGGAGCTGGGAGTGCCCTTCCTGCGCGAGCGCGAGGTCACGGGCTGCGAGCAGGACGGCGACGGCGTCTCGGTGGTGCTCGCCGACGGCGGTCCGTTGCGCGCCGGCTACCTCGTGGGCTGCGATGGGGGCCGCAGCGTCATCCGCAAGGCCGCCGGCATCGAGTTCCCCGGCTGGGACGCGTCGGTCAGCTCGCTGATCGCCGAGGCGGAGATGCGCGAGCAGCCGCAGCACGGCCTGCGCCATGACGAGAACGGCACCCAGGCGATCGGCCCGCTGGGCGACGGCAGCCGCGTCGGCGTGGTCGTCACCGAGCGCTACGCCGGCCAGGCCCCCGATCCGACCCTCGCGGACCTGCGCCGCGCGCTCACGGGCGTCTGGGGAACCGACTTCGGCGTGCACAGCCCGACGCGCCTCTCCCGGTTCACCGACATGACCCGGCAGGCGGCGTCCTACCGCGACGGGCGCGTGCTCCTGGCCGGCGACGCCGCGCACGTCCACTACCCGGTCGGCGGTCAGGGACTGAACCTGGGCGTGCAGGACGCCGTCAACCTGGGCTGGAAGCTCGCCCAGGTCGTCGAGGGGATTTCGCCGGAGAGCCTGCTCGACACCTACCAGGCCGAGCGGCACCCGGTGGCCGCCGACGCGCTGCGCACGACGATGGCGCTCACCGCGCTCACCCGGGCGGACGCCCGCATCGAGGCGCTGCGCGACGTGGTGGCCGAGCTCCTGAGCGCGGAGGAGGCGCGCACGCGCCTGGCCGCGAAGACCGCCGCCCTCGACATCCGCTACGACCTCGGCGAGGGCCACCCGCTGCTCGGCCGGCGGATGCCCGATCTCGACATCGTCACGGCGGACGGCCCGGGCCGCGTCTTCGGCCTGCTCCACGCCGCCCGCCCGGTGCTCCTGAACCTGGGCGAGCCCGGGAGCGTCGACAGCGCCCCCTGGCGCGACCGGGTGCGCCTGGTCGACGCCCGCTACGACGGCGCCTGGGAGCTCCCGGTGCTCGGTGCGGTCGCCCCGCCGGCCGCCGTGCTCATCCGCCCCGACGGCCACGTCGCCTGGGCGGGCACGGACGGTCGGGCCGGCCTCGGCGACGCCCTCACGGCCTGGTTCGGACCGGCCGCGTAGCTACTCGGTCTTCGCCTCGGGCTCGGCCCGCTCGGCGTCCTCGGCGGTCGCCGGCACCGCCCGCTGCACGGTCGTCTCGGCCTCCGAGCCGTTTGACCTCGCCGTGTCGGCAAGCGTCAGGTTCTCGCCGCTGTCCGGGTCGAACACGTGGATCTTGTCCAGGTCGATCCAGATCTCGAGCTCCTCGTCCTCGGCCGCCTGGCTGCCCGCGTCGAGCCGGGCGGTCACCTGCACGCCCTCCTCGGCGGTGCCCAGGTCGCTGGTGCCCGCGTCGGCCGCGAGCTCCTGCAGGTGCTCGGCGGTGGCCCGCTCGCCCTGGACGGTGAAGTAGGCGAACTTGTCCGAGCCGAGCGACTCGAGCAGGTCGATCTTGGCCGTCACGGTGGCGCCGCGGTCGCGCTTCTCGTCGCCGACCAGCGAGGCGTCCTCGAAGTGCTCGGGGCGGATCCCGATGATCACCTCGCGCTCGCCGCCGTCGAGCCCGCGGGCGCGGCCGGCCGGGAGCTTCAGCTCGCCGAGCGGTGTCTGCAGCACTCCGCCCTTTGCCCGCGCAGCCAGGAAGTTCATCGCCGGCGACCCGATGAAGCCCGCCACGAACAGGTTGATCGGGGTCTCGTAGAGCACCTCGGGCCTGTCGACCTGCTGGATCTCGCCGCCGCGCATGACGGCGACGCGGTCGCCCAGCGTCATCGCCTCCACCTGATCGTGGGTGACGTAGACGGTCGTCGTGCCGAGCCGCTTCTGCAGCCGCGACACCTCGGTGCGCATCTGCACGCGCAGCTTGGCGTCGAGGTTCGAGAGCGGCTCGTCCATCAGGAAGGCGTTCGGCGTGCGCACGATCACGCGGCCCATCGCCACCCGCTGGCGCTGGCCGCCCGAGAGCTGGGACGGCTTGCGGTCGAGGTGCGGGGTCAGGTCGAGGATGTCGGCCGCCCAGTCGACCCGCTCCTTGATCTTCTCCGGGTTCTCCTTCGCCAGCTTGAGCGAGAAGGCCATGTTCTCGCGCACCGTCATGTGCGGGTAGAGGGCGTAGTTCTGGAAGACCATGCCGATGTCGCGGTCGCGCGGCGTCTTGTCGTTCGCGACCTCGCCGCCGATGCGCAGCTGACCGTCGGAGATGTCCTCGAGGCCGGCGATCATGTTGAGCGTCGTCGACTTCCCGCACCCCGACGGGCCGACCAGGATCACGAACTCGCCGTCGGCGATCGTGAGGTTGACGTCCTTGACGGCCAGGGCGCCGTCCGGAAATCGCTTGGTGACGTGGTCGAGGACGATCTCTGCCATGTGGCCCCTACCCTCCTTCGATTAGCCCTTCACCGCCCCGGCCGTGAGGCCGGCGACGATGCGGCGCTGGAACAGCAGCACGACGACGGCGACCGGGATGGTGATGATCACGGCAGCCGCCGCGATCGACCCGGTCGGCTGCTGGAACTGCGATGCGCCCGTGAAGAAGGCGATCGCCGCCGGCACCGTGCGTGCGTTGTTGGTGGACGTGAGCGAGATGGCGAACACGAAGTCGCTCCAGCAGTACAGGAACACCAGGATCGCGGTGGTGAAGACGCCCGGCGCGGCCAGCGGCACGATCACTCGCCGGAAGGCCTGCATGGGCGTGGCGCCGTCGAGCGCCGCGGCCCGCTCGAGATCCCAGGGGATCTCGCGGAAGAACGCCGACAGCGTGTAGATCGCAAGCGGCAGCGAGAAGGTCATGTACGGGATGATCAGCCCGGGCCAGGTGTCGAACAGGCCGATCTGGCGCCACAGGTTGAACATCGGGTTCACGAGCGCGATCGGCGGGAACATCGCGATCAGGAGCGCCGAGGCGATCAGCAGCTGCTTCCCGCCGAAGTCGAGCCGGGCGATCGCGTAGGCCGCCATGGCGCCGAACGCCACGCCGAGCACGGTCGCGATGATCGCGATCCCGATGGAGTTCAGCAGCGCGTGCGTGAAGATGGCCTGGTTGAAGATGCCGCGGTAGTTCTCGAACGTCCACTTCTTCGGGTAGAAGCTGCCGTCGGTGAGCGTGCTGGGGTCCTTGAACGAGAGCGACACCAGCCACAGCACCGGCACCGCCGCGATCACGAGCACGACCACGTTGGCGATGCCCCAGCCGATCTTCTGTCGGGGCGTCGACCTCATCGCAGGTCCTGTCCGGGAGCGGCCGCGCCGAAGCCCTTGATGAAGGTGAACGCGATCAGCGCCACCGCGATGAAGATCAGCACCGACATGGCCGAGCCCACCCCCAGGTTGAGTGCCGTGAACAGCTGGTCGTAGTTCAGGATGGAGACGGAGCGGGTGTTCTGCGACCCCTGCGTCAGGATGTAGATGTTGTCGAAGATCCGGAACGCGTCGAGCGTCCGGAAGAGCAGCGCGACCAGGATGGCCGGCTTCATCACCGGCACGATCACGCGGATGAAGCGCTGCCAGGCGGTGGCGCCGTCGACCTTCGCCGCGCGCAGGAGCTCGTCGGGGACGAGCGAGAGCCCGGCCAGCAGCAGCAGCGCCATGAACGGCGTCGTCTTCCAGACCTCGGCCAGGATGATGATCGCGATCGCCGACCACTGGTGGGTGAGCGGCGCCGACGACGGGCTGCCGAACCAGCTCACGAGGTAGCCGGTGCCGGGCGTCCAGGCGTACTGCCAGCTGAACGCCGCCACGACCGTGACGATGCCGTACGGGATCAGCACCGCCGTGCGCACGAGACCGCGGGTGAAGAGCGTGCGGTGCATGACGAACGCGACCGCGAAGCCGAGGACGAGCTCGATCGTCACCGACACGACGGTGATCACGACCGTCACGCCGAAGGCCTGCCACCAGAGCCCGGTGGAGGACAGGATCGTCGCGTAGTTCGTGAAGCCGACCCAGTGGCGGTCGTCCGGGAAGCGCAGGTCGTAGCGCAGGAACGACAGGTAGATCGCGTAGATGATCGGGTAGACGGCGACGAGCGCCATGATGATGACGGCCGGCGCGCACAGCATCCACGCCAGCTTGCGCTCGGCCCGCTGGCGCTCGGTCAGCATCCGCTTGCGCGGCCGGCCGACGGAGACGCCCGCGCCCGCCTCGGCGACGGCGCCCATCTTCGTCGTCCCGAACGGCAGCCTCATGGCACCAGCCCCTTCGAGTCGATGGCGTCCTGGATCGACGATTTGAGCGTCCCGAGGTCACTCGCCGAGACGGAGGACGGCGGCGAGAGGGTGTAGGAGATCTGCAGCGACACGCTCTGGTAGGCCGGGGTCTTCGGGCGCACGCTCGCGTTCTTCAGCGTCTCGAAGATCGCCTTCCACATCGGGTAGGCCTTCTGGAAGGCCTTGTCCGAGTAGATCGACTCGAGCACGGGAGGCAGCCCGCCGAGCACGGCGTTCCGGATCTCGTTCTGCTTGTTGCGCAGGCACTGGATGGCGGCGAACGCCTGCGACTTGTGCTTCGAGAACTTGCCGACCGCGAGGTCGATGCCGCCGATGGTGACGTGGGCCGGCACGCCCGGCTTCACCGTCGGGTACATCGTCCAGCGCATGTTCTTGAAGATCTTCGGCACGTCCGCCTTGGCCGACGGATAGACGTACGGGTAGTTCAGCTCGAACGCCGCCACGCCGGCCTCGAACTGGAGCCGGTTCTGGTCCTCCATCTGGTTGCCGAGCGACGGGTCGACGCCCTTCGAGTGGGTCAGCTCGTGGATGGTGTTGAGCGCCAGCTCGGCCGGCTTGCCGAGGACGACCTTCTGGCCGTCCGGGCTCACGATCTGGCCCCCGGCCGAGTTCACGAGCGTGTTGAACCACACCGTGTAGCCCTCGTACTGGGCGCCCTGGATCTCGATGTAGTGCGGCTTGCCCTGCTTGGCGAGCGCATTCGCCATCGCGATCATCTGCTTCCACGTCTTGGGCGGGTGCGGCACGAGATCCTTGCGGTACCACAGGAGCTGCGTGTTCGTGTTGAACGGCGCCGAATAGAGCTTCCCGTCCCACGTGGCCGTGTTGACCATCGTCTTCAGCGTGCCCTTCTCGACCTGGTCGGCCAGGTTCTTCGGCCACGGCTGGATCCAGCCCGCGGCGGCGAACTCCGGCGTCCAGGTGACGTCGAGGCCGAGGATGTCGAGCGAGGAGTCGTCGGCCGCCAGGCGCCGCACCATCTGCTGGCGCTGGCCGTCGGCCGCGTTCGGCAGCGTCTGGATCTTGATCGTGTAGGCGCCGCCGGAGTGCGCGGAGCACTGCTGGGCGCTCTTCACGAACGCGCCCGAGAACTCGGGGAAGATGTACCAGTTGAGAGTGATCGGGCCCTTCGTGGAGCCGCTGCTCTGCCCACATGCGGCTGCGGCTGCCAGGAGACCCATGACCCCCATCACCACGCCCAAGGCTCGACGGGTACGCACGATGACCGAAGCGTTCCCCGCCCGGTAACGCAGGAAACATCGGACAACGATGCAGAACGCGAACGTTTCCGTGCGAAGGGCGGGAGGGTATGCGCCCGGAAGCGGTTGAAGGAACCAGCCGGCCGGGTGGGCATGCCCGGGGTTCTACCGCCTCGCCTGCTCCGACGGCCGGCCCGACATCGGGGGTCGACATGAAGGCGGTCGTGTTCCATGGGGTGGGCGATATCCGGATCGACGACGTGCCGCATCCGCGCATCCAGGACCCGACGGACGCGATCGTCCGGCTGACGGCGAGCGCGATCTGCGGCACCGACCTGCACTTCGTCCGGGGGACGATGCCGGGCGTCCGCGAGGGGCTCGTCCTCGGCCACGAGGGCGTCGGCGTCGTCGAGGAGCTCGGCGACTGGGTGCGGAACTTCGACGCCGGCGACCGCGTCGTCATCGGCTCGACGATCGCCTGCGGCACCTGCTCGTACTGCCGCGCCGGCTACTACGCCCAGTGCGACAACGCCAATCCGAACGGCCCCGGCACCGCGTTCTTCGGCGGACCCGACGACGCCGGCGGCTTCGACGGCCTCCAGGCCGAGTACGCGCGCATCCCCTACGCGAACGTGGGCATGGTCAAGCTGCCCGACGAGGTCACCGACGACCAGGCGATCCTGATCTCGGACATCTTCCCGACCGGCTACCAGGCCGCCGAGATGGCCGAGGTGTCGGACGGCGACGTCGTCTGCGTGTTCGGCTGCGGGCCCGTCGGCCAGTTCGCGATCTGGAGCGCAAAGCACCTGGGGGCGGGTCGCGTGATCGCCGTCGACTCGGTCCCCGATCGGCTGGAGGCTGCCCGCGCCCAGGGGGCCGAGACGGTGAACTTCACGGACGAGGATCCGGTCGAGATGCTGAAGGAGATGACCCGCGGGATCGGCCCCGACCGGGTGATCGACGCGGTCGGCGTCGACGCCGACCGGCCGTCCGACGGCGGGCAGCACGCCGACGCCTGGCAGCCGGGCAGCGGGCCGACGCAGGTTGCGGAGTGGGCCGTCGAGTGCGTCGCCAAGGCGGGAACGGTGTGCCTGATCGGGGTCTACCCGCCGACGGTCGAGAGCTTCCCGATCGGCGCGGCCATGATGAAGAACCTGAGCCTGCAGATGGGCAACTGCAACCACCGCAAGTACATCCCCCACCTCGTCGAGCTGACGCGGTCGGGGGCCGTCGATCCCTCCGACCTGATCACCCAGATCGCCGCCACCCCCGACGTGATCGAGGCCTACGAGGCGTTCGACCAGCGCCGGCCGGGGTGGCTCAAGGTCGCGCTCGACCCGGTGACGGTGTGAGCAGCTCCCAGGCCAGGGCCGACTTGGGCAGCGTCGGCCGCGGGGTGGAGGACGGCCGGCGGATCGACCCGCCCGTCACGATCGTGCTGCGCCCGCTGGCGAGCCCGCTGCCGATCGGGTTCTTCGCGTTCGCCATCGGCTCCTTCCTGTTCTCCGCCCTCGAGCTGGGCTGGATCGCGCACACCCAGGCGCCGGAGCTGGCGACGATCATGCTCGTCTTCGTCGCCCCGATCGAGCTGCTCGCCTCGATCCTGGCGTTCTGGGCCCGCGACAACGGCGGGGCAACGGCGCTCGGGCTGTTCGGCATGACCTGGGGGACGGTCGGGGCGATCTTGCTCACCTCGCCGACCGCGCGCAGCTCGATGCTCGGCCTCTTCCTGATCTGCATGGGCGCGGTCATCCTGGCGTTCGCCGTCACATCCGCCTTCGGCAAGCCGGTGCTCTCCCTCGTCGGCCTGCTGTCCTGCGCCCGGTTCATCGTCACGGGCGTCTACCAGATCCACGGCGGCTTCCGCTGGGAGCACATCTCCGGCTGGATCGGCCTGCCGATGAGCGCGGCGGCCTTCTACCTGGCGCTCGCGCTCATGATCGAGGACACGCAGCGCCAGACGGTGCTGCCGCTCGGCCGTCGCGGCGCCGCCCGCTCCGCGCTCGAGAGCCACCTGCGCGACCAGGTCGAGGCCATCGAGCGGGAAGCGGGCGTGCGCCGCCAGCTCTAGCTGGAACGGTCCCGTTCAGGCGGGATCGGAGAGCGTCGCCATCCGCATCTGGTTGCCGGACGGATCGCGGAAGCCGGCGTCGATCCCGTACGGCTGCTGCGTCGGCTCCTGCGAGAACTCGACGCCGCGGCGCTTCAGCTCGTCGTAGGTCGACTGGATGTCGTCGACGGTGAAGAACAGGCCGCCGAGGACGCCTCTTCCCATCAGCTCCTTCATCA
>Ga0157374_10003980_pt1 | contig 12415 bp, 6 predicted proteins | sample M25metaG_FD_115308 | JGI IMG/M metagenome (GOLD analysis project Ga0157374, IMG submission 115308) | Miscanthus rhizosphere microbial communities from Kellogg Biological Station, Michigan, USA - M2-5 metaG | ecosystem: Host-associated > Plants > Roots > Rhizosphere > Soil | place: USA: Michigan...
ACCTCAACGCCACCATCGGATCCACCCTCGCGGCCCGGCGCGCGGGAATGTAGCAAGCCAGTAATGCAACCGAGGTGAGCAAAAATGAAACGCTAACGAAAGTGAGGGGGTCAGCCGTTCCCAATCCGTAAAGCATTCCGCCCATCATCCGCATAGCTGGAAAGGCCATCGCAAGCCCCAGCCCGACCGCCAGCAGGGATAACCTCAACCCTTCTGTTAGCACCAGTTTTCTGAGAGTGGCACGGTCAGCCCCCAAAGCAATTCGAATCCCGATCTCACGCGTCCGTTGCGTCATCGAGTAGGACATCACTCCGTAGATCCCCATGCTCGCTAACATCAAGGCCGATAAACCCAAAACGGCGGATAGGATTGCGCCAACTCGAGAGAACCAGAGCCATCGTCCAACGCTGTCCTCCAGCGGCGAAGCTGAAACCTTGACATTGGGATCGAGAGCCTTCCCGATGATCGGAAGCATCGCAGCTATGCTTTCCGGTTTACCTTCGGTTCGAACCAAGAACTGCATTCCGAGCTGTCCGGTTTGGACGGGAGGCCCTTCTCGAGCCGCCAGCAATGGAAGATATACATATGGTTTGTTTGCTTCCCACAATCGCGCGCCGTGCGTGTTTTTTACGACCCCAATGACCTCCGTAAACGGAACTGAAGGCGGCCCGAGCCGAAAGCGTTTGCCGATTGGATCTTCTCCGGGCCAAAGCTCGTGAGCCATTGCTTCATTCACAATTGCGGCTATCGAACCTGGACGCGTATCCTCTGGCGCAAAGCTTCGCCCTTTCAGAATCGGGATTTGCAGTGTTTCAAAATAGCTTGGGGAGACTGTCCAATAGTCGAATGAACCTGATGAAACATTTGCCGGCAAAGCACGTCCACTAACCGTCACTGATCCAGCACGACTGATCCCTCCTAATGGCGGCAGGGATACGAGACTTGCTGATTTAACGCCCGGCAGACTTTTCAGGCGTTCGGCGAAACGCTGGTGAAACTCGATGGCGCGAGCATTGTCATAACCGTGAGCGCCCAAATTCAACGAAACCGTGAGCACGTGGGAACTATCAAAACCGAGATCAATCCGCTGAGCCCGTTGCAATGCTCGGACCAACAGTCCTGATCCTGTGAGCAGGACAAGGCAGATCGATGTCTCGGCTACGACCAAGATTCGGTGAAGACGAGAGCGGTTAAGGCGAACACCAAATCTCCTCGTACCGTCCTTCACCCACGACAAGAGATCTGAGCTTGAGAGCTGTAATGCAGGCACGAGACCAACGCCTACGCCTGCGATGATGGACAAAGCTAATGCATACATAAGGATCCGGTGATCGAGGCCCGTCGGTAAAAAAAAGGGTTGTTCATGCGGCGGTCGTAAGAACCTGACCAGAAGATCTGGCATTTTCCAAGCTAAAAGGACACCGGCTGCGCCTCCCAAGAATCCAATTAGCAAATTCTCAGTCAAAAGTTGCTGAAAAAGCCGCGATCTACTGGCTCCGAGCGAAAGACGCACGCTGCTTTCTGTCCGTCGTGTAGCTGCACGAGCCATGAGAAGTCCAGCCACGTTGGCACACGCAATTAGCAACACAATGCTGACTGCCGCTAGCACCAAGAAAGCATTTGAAGCGATCTGAGCACGTTCATCCGGGCGGGACAGCAACGTTCCAGCGGTCAGCACAACGCTGCTTTGCGAACTGCTTCCCAGATACTCAGGGGCCAGTCTTTCAAGAGTTGCGCTCATGCTGGCCTGAGCCTGAGTTAACGAAACGCCAGGCTTGAGACGACCTACAACCTGTAACCAAAATGAGTCGCGGTCATTGAGCAGCGGATTGGATGGGGTCAGTTGTGTCTGCATACCCAACGACACCCAGAAATCAGGAACCTGCGGCTCAGTGCCGACAAAATCCGGTGCCGCAACTCCGATGACAGTAAACGGTACGCCGTTAAGGCCGATCATTCGGCCCAGAACTGAACTCTCAGAATGGAAGCGCTGACGCCAAAAAGAGTTGCTAAGGACGACTACTGGTAGGGCGTGACGCGCCTGGGCTTCTTCCGCAACAAAAGTGCGTCCAAGACTGGTTGCCCCGCCGAGTACCGAAAAGTAATTCTCGGAGACTAGAAGACCATGTGCGGTATCACTGTCACCATGATCTACTTCCAGTTCCGCTGGTACCCACGAATATGCGACCAGATCGGAGAACGCATCTTCTGAATCTTGAAAAGCAAGGTATTCAGGATACGAAAAAGGCCGGTATCCTCCTGGATCTTTGGGAAGCGACTGAAATACATTCACGATCGATGATGGATCTCTCAAAGGTAGCGACCGCAATGCGAGGCCATCGAACACGCTGAAGATGCTGGTGTTCAGGCCAATACCCAGCGCAAGCGTCGCCACAGCGATAACGGTGAACGCCAGATTCCTCCTCAGCTGCCGCATTGCATAACGAGTATCTTGGAATAGTCCGTTCATTGTTCCCTCACTCGTATCTGAGCGCCACCATGGGATCAACCTTCGCGGCGCGGCGCGCGGGGATGTACGAAGCAGCCGTCGCCGAGACGAGCAGCAAGGCCACAACTCCGGCATAGGTAAGCACGTCTAGCGGGGTGATTTCGAACAAAAACGCTCTAAGTGTCCGGGTTGCAATCGCGGCGGCAACGATGCCGATGCAAATTCCCACCGTCGTCAGGGCCACGCCCCTTTTTAGGATGAGTATAAGGATGCTGCGCGGCGAAGCGCCTAGAGCTGACCGCACTCCAATTTCGCGGGTCCTCTCCTCGACGTCGCCGGATTGAACACCGTAGAGACCGATAGCTGCGAGCGCGAGGGAAATGATCCCGAAAAGTTCGAAAAGAATCACCGTAAAGTGCCGCTCTCCTTCCGATCGCGTTACCAAATCAGACATGAGGGACACGCGCATTATGGGTAGGTCCTTATCTATCGACCAAATGGTCTTCCGGATGGAGGATGTTAGCTCGGAGACGTTCGCGTTAGATCGCACCACCAGTGAAAGAGAGGGATCTGCCCAATGCCATTGAGCTGTGGTGGTATAAACAGCGTCGGAGTCACTCAAGGCCAAACCCGACTGTTTCACGTCATCGACGACGCCAACAACCGTATAGGCGGGTCCATTATTGGAGCCGATTTGTAGGCGTTTACCGATCGGGCTTTCATTGGGAAAGCGGCGCCTGGCCAACGATTCGCTAATGACTACGACTCTCGGTGTATCGGCACGATCCTGCTCGTTGAGCACCCTACCACTTTGCAACGCAATCTTGAGGACTTGAAAATATTCGGGTGTAACTGAATAACGATACACAGGCTCGCCCGTACCAGCTGCGTCGTCTTCAAAGTGCGCGCCGTAAACGTCCGAGTCACCGCTGAGTGGCAATTGACTGGTGAAGGCGGCACCCCTGACGCCAGGTACTTGCCGCACAGCATCCAGCGCACGCTGAAAAAACTGATGTCGAATCCGGTCATCCTCATACCGTCGTCCGAACGTCTGCACTTGCATACTGAGTACGTGAGAAGGATCGAAGCCTGGAGGAACCGTCAGCAACCTTCGCAGACTGCGAAAGAGTAGGCCAGTGCTAACTAGGAGCACGATCGCTGTCGCCACTTCCAATACCACGAGCGCCCGTCGAGTCAATTGGTGACTCCCGCTAATTCGCTGCGAGCTCTGCTGGAGGGTGTCATTCAATTGTCGCCGGGATGCGTAGAAAGCAGGCGCGAGGCCTGCCGAAATACCAATGATCATCGAAAGTAGCAGCGCGAAAAGAAAGACGGTGCCATCGATCTGCATCGAACCTATGCGAGGCAGATCAGGAGGACCAAATGAAACGAGTAGGCGAATTGCAGCACTCGCCAGGACTAGGCCGATGCCAGATCCCGCAACGGCAAGGATCAATATCTCCGTAATAATCTGCCGAGCCAGCCGCGTTGGACCGGCACCAAGGGCGGCCCTCATTGCCAACTCGGGCTGTCGTCGTACACTTTGCGCAAGCGCAAGATTCGCGACGTTCGCGCTGGCAATCAGAAGAACGAGGAGAACCGCGACGAACGCGGCTACCAGGGCGGGCCGCACACCTCGAGTCATGTCATCCTGAAGCGGGCTCAGAACAAAACCGTGATCGAGAGACGCCCACCGTGGACGAGGAAATTCCTCAATCGGCGTGCTGGCAATCAGAGACAGGTCGTTACTGGCTTGCAATGGTTTGACATGGCCTCGTAGCCTGCCGATTAGTCGTAGATGATGACCCCATTCGCGTGCGTCAGTAGAAAGACGGTTGGGGTCGTATTGCAGTGGCGACCAGACCCGTGCCGACGGTGCAAGTACATCCTCAAATGCCCGCGGCATCACCCCTATCACTGTGTAACTCTCGTCGTCGAGCGTTATTTGGCGGCCAAGAATCGAACCGTCAGCACCAAAGACCTGTCTCCAGAATGCGTCACTCAGAATTACGACCCCGGGACCATTAGGGATGTCATCTGAGGGCCCGAAATCCCGGCCCTCTGCTGGTTGAATACCGAGCACGCGAAAATAATCAGCACTCACGCGTTGTGCATCGAGGCGTTCTGGCTGATCAGCGCCGCTAAACGCGGGTTGCCAAGGCTTCATTACGGCCAGCGATTCGAATGATCTATTCCGTTTTGCCAATTCACGATATGTATTGAATGTTTCCGGAATCCGTTCGCCGCCATTGCCGCCGTACCAAATCATCATGATCCGCCGAGATTGTGGATACGGCAGTGGTTCGAACAACAGTGGATTCAGAATACTGAAAATTGCCGTCGTTCCCGCGATTCCAAGCGCCAGGATCAATATTGCAGCACCCGCGCAACCTTGGTTCTTCCGCAACTGCCGAAGCGCGTAGCGCATATCATGAAGTAAGCCGTTCATGAAGTCCTCACTCGTATCTGAGAGCCACCATGGGATCGACGTTGGCCGCGCGGCGCGCGGGAAGGTAGGCAGCGATAACAATCACTATTGAAATCGCGGCGATTGCCGTCATAAATGTGGCCGCATCAAACGAACTCAACCCAAAAAGCTGCGAGCGCACAACTCGCGTTATCCCAAGAGTCGCAGGAACGCCGACAGCAATTCCGGCCGCCAGAAGCAGCAGAGATTCTCTCAATACCATCCATAGAATGCCGGTCGTGCGTGCGCCTAACGCCATGCGGATACCGATCTCACTCGTGCGCTTGACCACGTTGTATGCAAGTACTCCATAAAGGCCGATGCAAGCCAATGACAGCGCAAGTAGCGAAAAAAAAGTCGCGAGTTGCGAGATCAGCCGCTCGTTCTCTACGAACAGATCGATTTCTTCACTGATTGTTCTCACTTTCAAGAGCGGAAGATTGGGATCAACCTCGGCGAGCGCAGTGCGAATCTCGGATTCAATATTGCCCGGATCGCCTTGAGCTCTAACTTGAAGCGAGTATGCAAAGTGATCGTCCGCGGTAAGTTGATCGAGCGGCAAGTAAATCATGCGCTTCTGTTCATCTCGCAAGGGGCCATACTTGGCGTCTCTCACAATTCCAACGATCTGCCAAACGCCAGGAACACTGGGATCGGCGATTGTGAACTGATGGCCAATTGCGTCGCCGCGCGGAAAGAAATGCTTTGCCACGGACTGGTTGACCACCACAGCCTTCGCCGATCTTGGTGTATCCTCCCGCCCAATGGGTCGGCCTTGGAGAACAGGGATACCAACCGTCTCGAAGTACGACGGCGATACCCGATTGAGGAAGGTCATGATATTTTCGTTCGGAGCCGGCGTATGTCCTTGCACAAAAATGGGAGATGTCCACGATCCGGGCGAGATCGGCTGGGTACCCGAAATCGATGCTGATCGCACACCGGGCAGCGTCCTGATCCGATTGAGAAGCCGGTCATAAAATCCGCTAAGTTGGTCAGATTTATATCCCGCAAGTTTCGCGTCGAAGTTGACAAGCAGCAGATTGCGCCGGTCGAACCCCAACTCCTGGTTCCGCAAATTCTGCAGTGTGCGCAGAAACAATCCCGCACCCACGAGCAGCACAAGAGAAAGCGCAACCTGTGCCGCAACAAGGAGGTTCGGAAGCATTCGGCTTGAGCGCATTCCCGAACCGGTCGCGGCGCGAACCGAATGAAGCACAGCTACAACCCGCATTTGTGAAGCTCGCCACGCTGGTGCAATTCCAAAGAGAGCGCCCGTTGCAACCGAGACGGCCAGCGTAAAGGCGAGGACAGTAAGATCAGGATTTGGGGTCAGCGCAGAGTTCTTTGCGCCTTGAACCACAAAATCCACCAGCAGTCGCCCGCTTACGAGAGCCAGTGCCAAACCCGCGGCGCTGCCGAGCAACGAAAGCAAGAGCGCCTCGATAAGAATTTGTCGTATCAGCCGCCACCGGCCAGCCCCAACTGCTAAACGCGTAGAAATTTCTCGTTCGCGCGCTGCCGCTTTAGCAAGCAGAAAATTTGCCAGGTTGGCGCAAGCAACCGCCAGCACCACCACAACAACTCCCATCAGGATGTACAGAGGCCGTGAGAATTGCTCGCGCAAGTGCGACACGCCACGCCCGCCAGGCAACAGATCGATATACATCTGCGCGATTTCTCGGCGCCGTTTGTCTGAAATCGTCCCGCCTTCGCGCGCGATCATGTATTGCTGGAGGTGTTGCGTCGCCCAGGCTTGTCCCTGTTTCGCTGTCATTCCTTCCTTGAGTCGTCCCATCATGTGCACCCAAAACAATCCATGCGGATTCAGCAATGAAGGTTGAAGCGTGACTTGCTGCTGCATAGTGATCGGCAACCACATGTCCGGTTCCTGCTCATTCAGCTCGGCGCCGAAGAATGCAGGTGGGGCAACCCCGATTATGGTGAAGGAAGTCCCGTTAATCGTGATTACTTTCCCAATCACTGAGCGATCAGCATCCAGTCTCTCTTTCCAGTAGCGATAACTGATTACCGCCACGGGATTTCGTCCGGGTGAATCAGCATCCTCTGGCAGAAGAGGTCTGCCAAGCACAGGCGCAACGCCTAGCGCCTGGAAGAATGTCCCTGACACAAGCTGCGTGAATGCCTGTGTCGCTGCACCTTCCGGCCTATTTCGGACGCTCACAGTGACCGGGAAACTGCCGCTTGCTGAAACTTCAAGGAATGGGGCGTGTGACCGCTCCATCTGCTTGTAGAAGTCGTAAGGGAAAATATCCAGAGGGCCCGGACCTATTCCATCCACCTCTCCGCCATCAACGGCTTTGCCGAACGACACGAGGCGTTGTGGATTGTGTACCGGCAACGATCTGAGCATCAACTGGTTGATCAGCGTGAAGATCGCCGTGTTCCCCCCAATCCCTAAAGCCAGTGACACGATCGCAACGGCCGTAAATCCTGGACTCTTGCGCAACTGCCGCAACGCGTAACGAATGTCCTGTAATAGTCCGTTCATCAATCCTTCACTCGTACCTCAATGCAACCATGGGATCGACCTTGGCAGCGCGGCGGGCCGGCATCATTCCCGCAATCGCAGCGACAAATGCAAGCAAGAGCACAACTAACGTCAGCGAAATTGGATCTGCACTGTTCAGTCCAAATAGCAAACTGTGCAAGGCGCGACTACTCGCGAGTGCCAAGGGAATTCCAACGGCCAAGCCAATCAGGACCAGCATCATGGCTTCCCGCAGTACCATTCGAATTACATCGCCGCGTTGCGCCCCAAGAGCCATTCGCATCCCGATCTCCCTCGTGCGGCCCGCGACCGTATACGACATCACCCCATACAGCCCAATGCACGCCAGGAGCAATGCCAATCCCGCAAAGAAGGTCGAAAGCTTCGCCAACGCGATTTCGCTTTCGGCGCTGTCGTCAACCAACCGATCGAGGCTCTTTACAAATGAGACTGGTAAGTTCGGATCGACGCTCTTGATCTGGGTCGTGATATTCGCGACCGAGGCAGAAGGATCGCCAGCAACCTGGGCCTCGAGAACGATTTGAATCGGGTCAGAGATGCCGACTATGGTGATCGGTTTATCGAGCCAATCTGGGTCGTCAATTTTGAACTGCCGACCGATTGGGTTCTGCCCAGCGAAGAAATACTTCACCATGGCCTCATTCACGACCGCCACGCGAGTCGACGTATTGGTGTCTTGCGCCTCGATTCCTCTGCCGGCCAGAATCGGAATGCCGACAACTCCGAAGTAGTCAGGACCCACATAATCTTCTCTGGCGCTTCGGTCACGCTGGTTCCGATTGTCAAAGCCCGGCACAAGAATGGCGTCGCCAGATTCGGTGTGGGCAAACAACCCGTTGCTTGAATATGTGACTGCACGTATGCCCGGGGTACTGGCAAGGCGAGCGGCGAGTTGCTCGGCGAGTGGCTCCATTCTTTCTTTGGCGTATCCAGAGGCCGCCGGATCCGTGCGCGCGATTACGAGATGTTCGCGTCTGAATCCGAAGTCCTGCGTCATCAGGTTCTGCAGGCTTCGAACGAGCAGTCCGGCGGCGAAGAGAACGAGCAGAGAAAGCGCGACCTGTCCCGCAATGAGGCGCTTACCCCATCCAAAGCGCGAACTCGAATCCGCTATTGCTCGGGTTGCATCTTTCAACGCGGGCGACACTCGCACTCTCAATGCCCTCAGCGCAGGAGCCAAGCCAAACAAAATGCCTGTGATCAGCGAGACGATGAGTGTAAACGCCAGCACCCGCCAATCCGGAACTGTTGGCAATACCGCATCCGATTCGACAATCTTCACCAATATGCGCACGCCCCACGCGGCAAGCAATGAGCCGGCAACCCCGCCCACAAACGCGAGCAGAACGCTCTCCGTAAGCAACTGTTGCAGGATGCGGTGCCGGTTCGCACCAATCGCGAGCCGAACGGCAATCTCACGGCCGCGCACCGACGAACGCGCAAGCAGCAGACTCGCAATGTTGACGCACACAATGAGCAAAACTAGCCCGACGATACCCATGAGCAACACCAGGGCATTCCGATAGCTCCCACGCAATTGGGAGAGACCTGTGCTACCGGAGGAGAGGCTAATATGAAGGTTTCGGATAGCGTTTCTATCGTCGGCCGAAAGAGACGCGCCATAATCGCTCTTCTGCGCTTGCTGAAAAACGATGTTGAGGTCCGCTTCTGCTTGCGCGGCCACTACTCCTGGCTTAAGCCGCCCGATCAACGATAGCCAAGAGGAGTTTGGCGAATTTCGCCAGTGGCGGCCGCGTACAATTTCCGGCTGCATGCTCAGCGGGACGAAGAGTGCCATCCGCTCACCCACGACATCGCCGTTAAACCCAGCAGGAGCCACTCCGACAACCGCGAATGGATAACCATTTAACCGGATATCTTTGCCGATGACTGAAGGCGAGAGCGCGAATTTGCGCCGCCAGTATTCATATCCGAGCACGACAACCGGGTTTGCATTTTCGGCTGTATCGTCGGAATCGGAAAGCAGGCGTCCGGCGGCAGCGTCTAGCCCAAGCACGGCAAAGTAGTTGCCGCTTACCATTCTGCCGATAGCAGTTTCGTTGGGAGCCGTGCCCTGGCCAGCGTCTACCTGAATGCGGTGCTCGGTACCTGCGGCACATAGTCCAGTGAAAACATCGTTATGATCGCGAAGTTCTTTAAATAAAGGATAGGAAAAAACATCCGCTCTCGGGGTCCCATTAGACCTCGTATTTGGGTCGCTGGGATTACCCACCACGACCAGTTGCTGAGGGGTTCTTACCGGCAACATCTTAAGAAGTAACGCATTCACCACGGTGAAGATTGCCGTGTTCGCGCCGATGCCTAGGGCAAGAGTAAGCACGGCGACGGTGGTGAAGCCTGGGCTCTTTCTCAGTTGCCGCAACGCGTAACGAATGTCTTGGAACAGTCCGTTCATATTGCCCTCATTCTTCTCGTAATGACCAAACCATCCTGCGGCTTGCGATGGCAGATATTTGAGCTACTTTGTACTGGCATCCTCAAGCGCATTGTTGTAACGGTCTAACGCGTCATTCAATCCATCGAGTTTGACTTGCTCGTCTCGAAGCTGTTGTTCGGCTTCCGCCTCTTCCGCTCGCATCTGCTGCTCCTGTTTCTGCAACAGTTCAAGTTGAGACTTGAGAGAAGGCAGGACGACGTCTTCGAATCCGCGCTGGGCGTTCGGATCATCACTGTGGCTCGTGGCATTCCGACCTTGTTGAATTTCTATCAACTTGTTGTTTTTATCGGTTTCTGCTTTGGCGACATTGGAACGAGCATCACTTACCCTTCGCATTGCGCGTTCGACCGCTTCATTTTCGCGCTCTAGTCGGTAAAGGGCGATTTGCACCCTGCTAGTTGTCGCACTCGTCGCTTGCATGTCGTGACGCAATTGCCGAAGTTCCGCGAGAATCGCTTGAAGAGTCTGGGAATCAGAGGAAGCAGCTTGAGCCGCCATATCTGAGGGAAACAGAAACAGAACTGTAATCAGCAAAATGCGCATGATCGGTGACGTCCTAACGCGAACTTCAGAGGAAGAAAGACTACACTGGTCGGGGCAGGGACGGGAGAACTGAACCATACATACCGACCCTGCTGCCGAATGGCAGCGCTCCAAATTACCACCAGCCGAGAGGGATCTCGATACGGCGAAGGTCGGACTAGCACCGCGTCCAAAATGCTGAACACTACGATGCTTGCGGCAGTGCTAAGCGCCAACGTGAGTACAGCAACTGCGGTACATCCGGGACTGCTCCGCAGTTCGCGAAGTGCGTGCCATAAGTCCTGAGATAAACCGCTCATATCTGTTCTTCGCGTGCGGTCCTCAGCCGAATCAAGGAACCACAGCACCTTCGCATCCATTCTTTTCCTCAGCTAGTATTTAGCTGTTTCTTTGACTTGGGAGAGTAGTCAGACTGTGGAACTGTCCGAAATCGGCTTTGCGCCGTCCAAAAGCGGACACTCGCAAGGAAATCGAGCCATCGTCAACTGGCCGTAGAGTCCAATTTGGAATTGCACGGAGTCAATAAAAGCTGCAGAGAAAGCAGTACGAAGATAGTCATTAACAGAATTAGGGGGATAGCAACCCAATATCGAGCCGCAGGTACTGCCGTAGCGCCTAGCCTTGTGGACAATTGCTGTGCGCAAATCAGGAGTCCCATCGTAAGGCCAACTGCCAAAATCAGGCAAATACTTGCCGCACGTCCAAGGCGAATATTTGATCCCGCTCCAGACATATTGACCCTCACCGCCTTGCCGCACTCCAATGGAACGAGTGAGCTGCCTGTATTCAACCGCGAACCTCACGTCCCACGGCGAATGAGTGCCCCTTTGGGTGCCCCCCAGCAGGGGCCAAGAATGCAAGTTGTTGAAGGTATTGGTTGCGGAGATCGGACAAACCTTTGGTCCCCTGGACACGCGCCAGGGAGTCAGCCCTGGGGGTGTGACATCAAGGGACGACTTCCTGTCGCGGGTGTACATAAATGAAGAGAAGAAGGGTTCGAGCACAATCGCTGTCTGAAGATCGCAGCTGCGCCCAATGTGAAGACGATTAGCCCGATTGCCCGCACCCAATCAGGTGGCTGTTGGATGGGCGGAAAGATGATTTCTGACACTGCTATCGCTGGCATGATCGTCCAGTGAAACACGATCGCGTGAAGAACGCTCATTCCGGTATGGAGAAACAGAATCGTGATTAGAATGTTCATGCAAATCGCGCTCGTAGTAAAGAGAAGCAGCCCCATCACGGAATGGAAATATGAAGCACTGCCGACGAGCAGGCCTGTTGGAAAATGCCAGAGCGCCGAAATCAGGCCGAGTATTAAGCTAGACACCAAGGGAGAGTATTGCCTCAATAGTCGCGGAAGCAGGTAACCACGCCAACCGGCTTCTTCCCCGAGCGGGCCGAAGATGAATCCGAAAAGAAACGCAAATGGAAGCCACCATTGGTGCGCCAGATCCGGTAGCCTGAGCGGGCCGACGACCCCATGAACCAGTCCGTAAACGAGGGTTGTGACATTCGCGATTCCCAAGTTAAGAAGAAGCGTATAGGCCCACCAGCCTTTCGAAGCCTGATGGCGGACGCAGCGGTGGCCTAACTCCGTCACTCCAGTCCACCCCGATTCACAATAAGCTGCTACAAATCCAGCCACGCTGCAGAAACCATTCGCGACGATTAAGCCCGGCCATACAGGAATGAGCGGGATGCGTTTGAACGCCATGAAAAGTTGGATGGACCAGGGGATACCAAAGGCAATTAGTAGAAAGACAAGGGTGGGGTTGGCCTTACGTACGGGCAGCATGTCAGTATGAACGGAAACAGAATTCGTTCTTGCGACGCCGATTCTAACCGTCGCCGCGGGGCGGCGCTTTTCTTTCGAGTCTTGTGGTCTGAATGCGCGATACGGACATTTATCAATAGCTTGCGCCTGTGCGACACTGAGCCCAGTTGCCATGTGATCAAGGGAAC
>Ga0157374_10003981_pt1 | contig 12415 bp, 15 predicted proteins | sample M25metaG_FD_115308 | JGI IMG/M metagenome (GOLD analysis project Ga0157374, IMG submission 115308) | Miscanthus rhizosphere microbial communities from Kellogg Biological Station, Michigan, USA - M2-5 metaG | ecosystem: Host-associated > Plants > Roots > Rhizosphere > Soil | place: USA: Michigan...
AATGAACACACGTCAATCAAACAACACTTTATTTTTGTTTACATTCATTCGGGACAATAACAAACCCACGATCACTAACAAAACTCCAACAACCGTATAAATACTAATTGAATCTTTCAATATGTCAAAACAATGTTTATTTAAAAAATCATAACCGAGTTTTGCGCCATCAAGCAATTCCTGTTTTTTTTTCAACTGTGTTGTACAGTGTAGATAACAACCATGTGGCTCTTCCCTGAATCCACACTGCTTTATCATCATCAATTAAAGAGCCATCTGCATCACGCATGAATAAATAGCCGCATATTCTTTATCAAATGAATGCGGAAACCAAAAAGGAATCGTATCGTTCAGCAATTGATTTGCATAAAAATTTTTCAGTTCAATTAAATCCTGTTTTGAATAGCTCATACAAAATATTTATGACGATGAATCAAGTGTTTTCAATTACACCCGTTATTGTATTTTCAATTTGAAAGTAGATGCGGGAAGATTTGCTTCGTTCACCAAATTAGCCTCTGTATAAGCTTCCCAACCATATAACACTTCGGTGACCGCATCATTTTTATCAAGCGGAATTATTACTTTACTATTTTGAATAAACGCATTCACTTCAGCCTGCTCTCCTTTCTCATTCATTAATTTAAAACCACGCAATGCTTTGCCATCGCTTGTTTTTAAACCATTAGAATATTGAAAAGAAATAACGATTTGATTATTTTGTTTAACAGCGCTCGACGGCAAAGGGCCATAAGGCACAATATTTTTTTCATCGTACGTAAAATGCAATGCCAATCTTGCTAACCGTTCTGCAACAGGTTTTTTATTGCGTGGATGAACATTGGTTGAATCGCCAACATCACTGCTTATCGCCATACCTGAATTTGGAATAACTTTCAACAATTGCAATCAACTAAACAAAGAGAAGCCAAAAGGCTTTGCGATTTATTAGCAGATGAATATTTTAATTATGTCAAGAGAACAAATGTCGAATTGCCCTACCTAAGAGAACTATTTGAGAAAGGCATTCATTATTACAGTCGCCTAATTACATTTTATATGGTTGATATTGGTCTTAAGGAAGAAGAAGCAAATGTTTTTAGAACGACAATAAATAATTTAAAAGAAAATATTTTACGTAGCATGAATGGTTTATACTCATTCAAAGAAACTACTGAGAATATGGCTAGAATGACAACTAAATTAACAAAAGCTAAAAGAGAAATGGTTGCTACTCTTGAAAACTTTGCGCAAGAATTAAAGTCACAAATAAATTTGTTAGAACAAATTGATAAAAAAATATAATCTCCTTCTCCAAAAATCATTGTGTTTAGCGAGAACGTTGCACCATCTTTAACAAAACAAAAAGCCAGACTCTCCCTGGCTTTTTTAAAACTATTTATTTATTTCAAACTATGCATTATAAATTCCAAACTCATTCATCAATGTTCCAATTTCTTTTCTTCGTGCTTCAGATGGACGTTGGCTTGCAGGAATATTCTTCTCAGTGTATGGTTTGGATATCCGGCAGAAAAATTCTCCAAAACTTGCCGATGTAGTTATCAGCGTAATTTTCATTTTTTCCGAAGTAATTACAAAATGATGCGGGATATTTTTTGGTAATATCACTGTATCACCCGGCACAGCGGAAATGATATCATCACCAATAAAATATGTGATCGTTCCTTCTTTGATAATTACAATCTCATCTTCCAGCGTATGCACGTGGCGTGGCGGTTCGCCGCCGGACAAACCTTCTACCTCTGCAATAAATACATTGTTGTTCGTTGCCATTTCCGGCATTACCACAGTAAAAATAACTCCGGGAAATGCCCTGCGCGTTTCGGTTGATATCAATGTTTCTAAACTTGTTGTTGTCATGGTTTGATGTTTAAAATTTTCATCAAAGCAAAACAAAACAACCAGCTATGTAAATTAATGATGTTATGAAATGTATAATGTGTAGGATGAGTTGAGGAAGTTGATTGATTTATTTTCTTACTGCTGAATAATGTTGTGAACGTACAAGTGAGTGGCACAAAGAAAGATTAATAGAATTACTCTGCTTGCTAAAAAAAATTAAAAAATTTCTCGCTGCTGTCCTGTTTCCCCCTATGGACTTTTAAATGATCTTAAAGCATAATAAGACATATGTTCTTTCCGAATTACCAGTTAAGATGCTCTACATTCATCGCAACCTGTTGTCCGCAACTGAACCCCTTTTTATTATCGAAACGATAATGAATTCCTGCGTACAATCTTGATATGGCAGCTTCTTTTGCATACTGATTAAAATTGTTGAATGAACGAGGCAAAAAACCAGAAGAGATTTTACTGCTATCGGTAAATGGAATTTGATCACCAATTTCAGCTGTAAGTATTTTTGCTGTAGCGCCGGAGAAACTTGAATGGCCTGATGTGTAACTTGGAAAAGGTGGTGTAGCAATCAGTGGCATCCATGAAGAATCTATATAAGTTTTGATAAAAGTTACGGGCCTAAGCAAATTCACATTGTATTTCGTCCTCCAGCAAACAATAGCTGCGTCATTTAGTGCAATTCCAACTTTTGCCAATATTATTGCGGTCTGGTTTAAATTAAGATTGCGATTGCGAATTATTTGTAGAGTGATTGCTATATTATGCCCCGACGGAGTGAAGGTGCCTGTGCCATCTGCCCAATACAAAGCGATGATACTTTGTTCAGGGGAAAGATGCGTTCCAGTATTATATACTTCGTAAGCAGCATCGTAAAATTGTGTGCCGGGTGATGTAGAGAATGCAGGTGGGGGTGGCGGATCAATAGGACCAGCATCATTGGTTGATACCATAGTTCTATTCTTGCCCCAATAGGGCAACATTGCACTCAGGTATAATGGAGGCGTTGGAATCCATTTATCAATACCTACAGGCGGAATGTAATCAGGAGGAAAATTATTAAGGTATGCCTGATCACCTCCATCCGTTCGTGACCAATCAAAAATTGCATCAGCAACAGCATAGCCATAATCACGGGAACGCGAAATAATTTTTTGACTCATCTGCCCTGAATACAATTGTTCATTTACCGATTCAAGAGAATCTATCCTGTTAAGATTTGCAATGGAAGCGTTTTGAAAAAGATCTTTAATAATTCTTGCCAATGCGGCATTTGCAAAAACGGTAACATAATATGAATTGCCATATTTGCGCGGAGGCACCGAAGTTAATCCGTTTAATTGTCCAACCAATGAATGATGATTTGCCATTTGACCCAGCAATGCTTCGTAAAGCGTAATACCCGTGTATCCAAAACTTCGGGCTGCTATAGGTGGCGTATGCCCCGGTGTTTCTACAATGAGCTTCATCGTGAGGTTATACCATGTTTGCGGTATATATGAATCAAACCGGTTGGCTCCATTTTGTGCATCTGCTTCTGAAGAGTTTGATAGCGCATTTGGATTAATAACGATTTGATCTTGCTTTCTACATCCTATTCCAATAATTACCATTAACCCGGCAAGAGGAAATAGTTTTTTGAATATCTTTTTCATGATAGTTTAGTTTAAGGATAAATAGGACAAAGAATTTTTCACCAACAGTCAGTTGATGATATCAGCAGCAGTCAAACCCGGTAATTATTTTTAATGCCATGTCAAGTAACAAACGAAGAATTATTAGACACTTTTTAAACCTGTTTGCGCAATAAGTTGAATAACGAAGTAAAAATTAAGGTATCCTATGGTAGCTATTTGGTCAACTCCGCACGGGATACCTTAAATCGCAATTATCATTTGTTATTGCGCAATAAAAAGAGTTTGTCCGAACACCTGGTCATTAAAGTAGCGTGTATTGTTAATCAGCAGTTTTATCCCTTCATCAGTGTCAGGGGGAGGATGAGCGCCGGGAATAACACAATATATATATAGCGTGGCATCTGTACCAGCTTTTCCTGAAGCGGGGTAAAGATGAATACCAATAACTGCCAGACCTCCATAGAAATTTGAAGGAAGCGGAGGAGCTGCCATTCCCCAATTAGCAAAACTGATAAGTTTCTGCGCTTTCCATGTTCCTTTATCGCTGCTGTGTAATTTTGGATTAATATGCTTGTACCATCCTTCACCGTTTATTTCCCCCGTAGCAGCGTGGAATATTCCCGAACCTGCGATAATCATTGTATCACCGGCATCTGATATTGTTTTATCAGGTCCCTCAATAGTAGGCTCTTCCCCAACTAAATACTGCCATATATGACTCGTAGCATTACCATTTTGTTGGTTAACTGCTGCATTCTGCTTCGAATTTGCTGTTACTTCTTTTTGGCAGGAAACAAGAGCAAATGCAAGGAAAACTAATATCGACAGCGCGCATAGTTTCCCCTTGTTTTGAAGAAGTGTTTTCATGTTTTGGTCTCCTTTTTATTTAACTTTTAAAGAAAAATTTTAGCTATTTAAAAACGAGATTTAGAGTAATGGATAAATTTCAGAGGAAGTGAATTTTGCAATTCTACTTATTCATGAAATCCCTTTTGAAGTAGGGATATTTCAAAAATGTTACTGTATTTTGATTTGTCCTGTTTTAACCGTTTCGGGAGGCAAATCGTAATTACCATTGCCGGGCTTGGTATCACCGGGCACTCCATCGAAAGCTCCGATCACAGTTAACTGAAGCGTTCCTGTTCCTGGTCCTCCTGGCGTTACAGTTACAGTGAATGGCACATCATTAAACATGGTACCTTCACCAAGGTTTACTTTGGCGCTGCCGCTAAATGTTGCACCATTGGCATCGCCCGAACCTGTGGTAACTTTTCCTTTTACAGACATGAGGTGAAGCCCCAATATGTCTGCATTACCCGCCATGAGACAATTAAAGTGTCCCTTTGCAGAACCATCTCCCGAAATGGAAACACTAATACCGAAATGAGAGCCATCAATATCTCCGTCACCATCGAGATCGGCGTAGAAAGTGCCTTGTCCACCTCCGCTGACAGAAACAACAGCAGATGAATTACTTAAAGAAGAGTTACTGTTTAATGTTCGGTTAGTCTGTGGTAATTGTTGTTCTTTCTTGCATGATGTAAATGCAAGAATAATAAATGAAAGTAGAATTAACTCAGTGTTTTTGAGAAGGTTTGTTTTCATATTTTGTTCCTCCTTTTTATTTTGAGTATTAGAAATAATACACAAAGGCTACGAGTAGGAGTTGAAATCACGGTGTTTTTAAAAGGAAAATTAATAGACAGCAAAAGAAGTGATGTTTCGCAGGAATTGGAAAGAAACAATTAGGTACGAGACTCTAACAAGATAAACAATTAAATCGGGAAATGCAAGCTTTTTATAAACTTTTTGGCAGAAAAAAATAGTTATTTTAAACTATTAGATACAAATAAAACAACTGCCGATAAATTTGTTTCATATAAAATTTCAGTAAAAAAGAAATGGAAAAAACAATAACACTTCAATCAACTATACTGTGTCCTGTTTGCAGTTTTCGGAAGGAAGAAATCATACCAACAGATGCTTGTGTATTTTTTTATGAACGCGAGAACTGTAAAATAAGATTAAAACCAAAAGAAGGTGACTGCTGTGTGTTTTGCAGTTACGGTACTGTAGAATGCCCTCCTAAGCAAATGGACTTCCTACACCGGCGCTAGTATCCGAAGTAGATAAGTGAGCGTAGTCGAACTATTATGTTACGAGCTGAAGTGCATGTGGCATCGGCGGTTGTGTCACTCACTTCAATTTCAGAATTTCAATGAACAAGAAGCAATTACCTCGGTCAAAAAAATAAATTTCTTATTGCTATTTATTCTCCTGGTAATCATTCCGCAACTTTTCCATACGTTATTCTGATGCCGTTACCTGCGCAGTATTGGTTAGTGTAACAGATATTTTATCCTCATCTGTTTTTTCTTTTTCTTTCTTTATCATATTACTAACACGATACACCATAAAAACGCAGATGATACTTAACCCGACGATCACATAGCCAAGTGTGTTATAATGTTCCAAAGGACTAAATTTATCTTTTTGTGTTACGATCATTCCGCCCGCTGCCGCTGCTATGCCGCCGGCAATTTGTTGCAATGAAGAGTTAATGCTCATAAACGCACCACGATCCTGCAATTGCGGAAGCGCCGTTATCATTGCAATTGCAGGAACCATTCTGCTCATAATGCCCATCATAAAAAATATATTGATCATAATAACAAATCCGAAAGGTATTACAGAAAGATTGGTATAAATTATCACCATTATCATCATCCAAAAAGATGCAATCGCAAAGATTTTAAACTTATCAACCTGGTCGCTGATTCTTCCGATCAAAGGCATTATGATCAATGAGCTTACTCCTGCCACCATAAATAACAGCGGTAACTCTTCCGCAGTTACCCCAAGATTGTTGATGGCAAAAGCACTGCCCCATGGCATCATCATGAAACCGCCGAGACTAAGCATAGCTGTCGCAAAAAAACCAATGCGGTAATTGCGTTTCGAAATAGTATGCAGCAAATGTGTTAAGGCTGTTTTATCAGATTGAACATTCAGGTGTTGGGTAATAGGCTTCATTTTAAATACGACAGCAAGCCACGTGAGACTCGCTAAACCTGCGATCATAAAAAAAGGTGATTGCCATCCCCAGATGTTCGCGATATACAAACCGATCGGAATTCCCAGTACCTGGCTTGCGCCTAAACCCATTTGCAAAAAACCCATTACACGACCGCGCTGTTCCAAAGGAAAAAGATCGGCAACGATTGCCATTGATATGGAACCAATCACACCGCCAAATATTCCGGTGATGATTCGCGCAGCAATAAGCATGGAATATGATGTGGTAAGACCGCAAAGCAATGTGCCCGTAATAAAGCCAATATAAAAGAAGAGCAATAATTTTTTTCTGTCAAACTTATCTGCAAAGCCGGCAGTAAGTAAACCGGAAATTCCTGCGCTGAATGCATAGCTTGAAACAGCAAACCCGAATTGTGTAGTTTTTAAACTCATTGATTTCATCAGCATATCACCTAATGGCGACATCACCATAAAATCGAGCACTACCGTGAATTGCGTGAGTGCAAGCATCACGATCACCAATACCTGGTACGGTGAAAATTTTTTTATGTGCGCTTGATTATTGGTTGTCATAAACGGTTTGATTATGTTTTTGGTCTGAATAAATTATTTGGCTTGTTGACAAGGAGTGAGCGCTTTTAAAACAAGTTCGAAAGTTTCTCTCATTATTTTGTCTGATAGAATAAACTTGTTGCCTCCAATGCTTTTGCCCGTCCTGTGAAACTTTACGAGATTATAAAGCGGCGCAAATGCAATTGACCAATATACTTCAACTGAAACTTTTACCAGTTCCTTTCTTTTAATTGCATTGTTAACAAAAACTTCCATCGTCTTTTTAAATCTTTCGCTCATTATATCCATCACCTTATCCTGCAGCGCTGTATGGCGCATCTGTTCAATAAAGTGCACTTGTTCCGGGTATTTCAAACAATATTTCGCCCTGTTTATCCATTGCACTTTTAAACCTTCAGCAAAGCTCATTGAAGGATCAAATCCTTTTAAAGTGATAGCAGCCATCTTTTCGCCTGCTTCTTTACACAACTGTAAGATCAGGTCTTCTTTGTCTTTGAAATAAATGTATAAAGTGCCGGGCGAAACATTTGCCGCCTTTGCCAGCTTCTGCATACTAAAGCCTTCGATGCCATCTTTCACTATCATCTTCAGTGCTTTTTCTCTGATGGCTTTTTCTTTCTGTTCATCTCGTATTCTCATAATCGGGAAAAATAGGGCGCAAAAATAAATGAATGTTCATTCATTATAAAATAACTTTTTTTAAGACAAATTTATTTATTAAGAGATTTTATACGAGTATGAAACATATGCTGGGGCAAGTATACAGTTCAGCCATTGTGGAGAGCGTACTTGTGCCCCATTCAAAAGACGTCTGTATATTGTCTGTAAATTTGAAAAAAGCATGAAATGAAAAATCTTATGGTTTCGATAGATGAAAGTGACTACAAAAAGTTTGGCTTTGAAAGCAACCATGTTCCTTTTGATGAATTCAAAGAAAAAATAAATGTTGAATATGCAAGAGAAGTGCAATGAAATTGCAAAGGAAACAGGTTTATCCGAACTCACTTTGAAAGAAATCGATGCGGAAATCAAATGCTGTAAGAAATGCAAAAAATAGTCGTTGACACAAATGTGATTGTATCCGTATTGATCGGTTCAAGTTGCCATACTTAATAATATTTGATCTTGTCTTGGCAAAAAGTTATTGTTTGCCTCCTGAACAATATATTTATAAATATTTTTCCGAAGACTGATTCCTCCGTTGCTGAATGGAGTTCCGAACGTATAAGTGAGTGACACAACGAAAGCTCAATAGAATTAGTTCTGCCCGCTAAAAAAATCAAAAAATTTCCTCGCTAATGTCCTCTTGCATCAATGTTGTGCGTCATTAATGTGTAATTAAAATATATCAATTATGAAACAACGAATGAATTTTTATGAAAAAGGCTTTAAGGCAATGAAACCTCTTTTTAGTATGGGTGCGTATTTAGCGAAGTCAAGTGTTGAACAATCATTGCTCGATCTGGTAGCTTTCAGGGCTTCACAGATCAATGGTTGTGCATATTGTTTGGACATGCACTCAAAAGATCTGCGTGCGCATGGCGAAACAGAGCAACGTTTGTATATGCTTGATGCATGGCGTGAATCGCCTTTGTACACTGACCGGGAACGCGCTGCACTTGCGTGGACCGAAGCAGTTACAAAGCTTGAAAAAAAGAATGTGCCCGATGATGTGTACGAAGAAGCACTGCGTCAATTTTCAGAAGAAGAACTTGTTGATCTAACGATAGCAGTTATTACAATCAACAGTTGGAATCGTATCAATGTTGCTTTCCACACACCGGCAGGAGATTATGTGCCGGGGCAACATGCAGCACTTTTAAATTAATCTTGACATAAGGCGCAGGTATGCGGCGCAGAAAATGTGCAATACGTATTTGTGCCTTTTTTCTTCCCATATATGCCTCTCTAAATACATTGTGTTTAACCGGAATCATTTTAGCATTTGAATGCAAAAGATAAAATTTTTTCTGCTCAATAAAGTTCAAAAAGTACAAGTGAGTGATCCTTCAACAAGCTCAGGATAAACTGCACGGAAGATGAATAAAGTTGCTGAAGCCGGCAACAAAAAAATATTACCTTGATACTTTGAAACTTTTTATGTCTTCGCTGCAATAAAATTTTTAAACTCAAACCACTTACTTTGCATTTTTGTTTTAGTAAAAATATAAAGTGAGCAAGCTGATCCTAACATTATACATTGTATGTTTCCCTCTTTACATTTTGTTCTCCCGTCGGCCTGATTATTTCGATGGCGAGCTAACAAAGGGAACTATTCATTTTGCAAACGACAGTACAAAAAAACTTCAGCCGTATGCAGTCTATTCTGTGGATGAAAAAAAATATTTAGTAAACGCGGCATATCTTTTTAAACATTACAACGAAGGTGAAACTGTAAGTGTGATTTATGAAACCTCGCAGCCTGAAAAGGGCGGCGTATATAGCGTTTGGGGTTATTGGCTGCGTTGGGGCGAGTTGCTTTTTTCCATTTTACTTTTGTTGGTAATGTACCGTGCTGCTGTTGCAATTACAAGCAATCCAACGCCCGAATCTTTAATAGAACAATTGGAAGACAAACCTGTGCGCAAAAGAAAATACGGAGACTAATTTTCGGATGACATGAAAACATTGGCTTTACTTGTTGTATCAAATTGTTTTATGACCGTTGCATGGTACTGGCATTTGCGCGACACAAGCATTCCATTATGGAAAGCTGTTTTAATTAGCTGGGGCATAGCTTTTTTCGAGTATTGCCTTACGGTGCCCGCCAACCGCATCGGCTTTATATCAGGGTGGAATGGTTTTCAATTAAAGATCGTTCAGGAAGTTATTACCGTTATTATCTTCAGCTTCTTTGCGGTGTTGTATTTAAAAGAACCGTTTGAATGGCGCTACCTCATAAGTTTTTTGTTTCTCCTCGCTGCAGTGTATTTCGCATTTAAAAAATAAACAAAGGGCATCACGCAATCTGCAATGACGCCCTGTTTTTAACCCTGCTGCAAGTTTATACTAAGAAGTATTTTTTCTGTTCATGTTGGTTGCTTTAGAATTTTTTTTTTACCAGCTTTAGTTCTCTGTAGCATCGTCCCTTGCGTCGCAATCACTTTGTCTGTAGCACTCGTGGCATCTTTAGTTTCAATTTTTAAGTCGTTACAAAAGCAACACGTATAACAGACAGCAACAGGTTTAAAAAGTTTAAAAAGAAAATAAAAAATATTTCAGCATCAATGTTGCAAACTTATTTGAGAAAGAATTTTGAGGATAATAAAAAAAATCACCGTGTTCAACAACACGGTGATTTCATAGGTTTTCATAGTTTAATAATCACATGATACAACAAGTAAAACAAAACACATACCAAAGTAACATGAGTATGACCTTTGATTGGATATAGAAAAAGAAAAAATTTATTAATGAATTATAAAGAGATAATTTGAAAAAAATTATTGATAAGATAAGATTGCAATTTTCCCGTTCGCACCTGCAAGAAAAAGTTTGTTACCTTGTTTAGCTTTCTTACACACATGAAAACTTTTTGTAGAAATAAGTTCCCAATTCATACCGCCGTCGTTTGAAATATCAACACCACTCGTTCCGCAGTTGATCAATTTATCTTTTGTGATGTACTCTACACAACTTCTGTAGCCATGAGGAGGAGTTATCGGTTTAATATGAAGAACACTGTCATGATGAACAGAAATTATATCACAATTACCTTTCTTCGATGTATCATTTTTGAAATCACCGCCAACAACTATAATTGTATCGCGTGTTAAATTTATTGCAACAGAGTTAGCGCCTTGTGATTCTTCTCCCTGGATTATATCAAGATCAAAAGGAGAACCTTTATAAAATAATCTTGACTTTTTTCCACCTGTAACCAAAACCTCATTTAGTCCACTTTTGTTCTCCTGTGATAAGAGTTTAACATTGGTTCCGCTTGCAGCAAACATTCCTTCAGTTGAATAAAGAATATTTTTTTTATAAGCCAATTTTTGCCAGCTCTCGCCGTAATTATTTGTAAAGGCAATATAAATTTTATTCTCTATCGGATCCCCTACAACAATTCCTGAACTGTTATCAAAATCCATCGCATCTAAAAACATTCCTTTGGTTGTATCTTCAAAGACTTTCTTCCATGTTTTGCCGCCATCTTTTGTTTTTAAAATGATTGCAGGTTCTGCCACAGCCATTATCAATGCTATGTTTGCATCGAATGCTTCTATGTCACGAAAATCTCTTTTCTCGTAACCTTGAACGGTTAACCATTTAAAACTTTTTCCGCCGTTTGTTGATCTTGCAATTTTCCCATTACTGCCGCTTGCCCAAACAACACTGTCATCAACAACACTTAATCCACGCAAAGAAGTTTTTTTTCCTGAATCGAGAATATTGATAACAGGTTTTTGTGCGGTTGAATTAACAGTGAAGAGCACAATTAAAAAAATGAAACTGATCTTTAATAAGGTCATTGAACTAAAATTTATTGGAATAAAGAAGCAGATTAACAAACACTTTTTAATAAGCAAAATTAAAATGGTTCACCATGGGTCGCTTGAATTAATCTCTTTGCAAGCCAGGGCATATTATTCATTGTTTTTAAAAATAAAGAAGTTGAAGTATTACCACCAAATAATTGTTGAACGATTCTTCCGATGAATAATCTTTTACTGAATTGCCGCTTCCATTGTTCTGTATATCGTTGTTCCATTTGTATTCTATTGATCTTATTCTCCATGAAAGCGCCAATATTCTCAAAAACAATTTTAGATGCATGCATTGACATGCTCATACCGTTACCGCATAAAGGAGTAATTAAACCCGCAGCATCACCGATCATCAACACATGATTCTCTACTTGTTGCTTTTTGCTAAAACTTACCTGGGAAATAACGAGTGGCTCCTCGTACAAAAATTTTGCTTTACAAAAAATTTCATTGAGTACAGGATTTTTCCGAAGAACATTTTTTTCCATGAGTGGAATTGAATTGTTGTTTTCTTTTAAGTTGTTCGCAGTGGTTAAATAACAAAAACAACATTTATCATCTTCAATGTTTGAGATGCCGCAATAACCATTATAAAAATTATGAAGGGCAATATGATCTTTTGGATAAGAATATTTTACGTGATACTTAATACCAATATAATTATTTAATTTATCAGGTTTTTGCAAAACAAATCCACGTTTCCATTTTATATCAATATTACTTCGCTTACCGAATGCTCCCGCTACTATTTTACTTGTAAAATTTTTATTTCCTGTTTGAATTGTAAAAGCATCTTCATTAAAAATG
>Ga0157374_10003982_pt1 | contig 12412 bp, 10 predicted proteins | sample M25metaG_FD_115308 | JGI IMG/M metagenome (GOLD analysis project Ga0157374, IMG submission 115308) | Miscanthus rhizosphere microbial communities from Kellogg Biological Station, Michigan, USA - M2-5 metaG | ecosystem: Host-associated > Plants > Roots > Rhizosphere > Soil | place: USA: Michigan...
CGTTCTTCGTGATTTGAATCGGACTGGCTTAAACGGATTTCGGTTTTGGCGAGATTTCTGCGTGGAGTATCATCTTATATCCCCCAATAAATACGTTGCTCGGCGGGTTGTCCGATGCAGGAAATTTAGATCAGGGTATGTAACGTTTTCGCTAGTTTTGCCGACAACGAAGCTGAAGAACGTTTTTTTACCTTATTTGATTCGATTTTTCCACTGGGCAAATAACAGGCCACGCGGGTGCCACCTTTTTCCGGAGATTCGACCTTCAACTGCCCTCCCATCAGGCCTGCGCGATAGTTCATGATGTGAAAACCAAGGCCGCGCGCACCGTTTCGGGCTTTCGGAACGCCGACGCCATCATCGGTTACGCTCAAGACCAATTGCCTCTGCCCGGATCGCTCTAGTTTGACCACTATCTGCCGCGCCTGGGCATGCTTGTTAGCATTGATCACTGCTTCGCGTGCGATGCGATACAGATGTGCCGCGACCGTGTCGTCACCGAGATGAAATGAAGGTTTGATCTCCAAACGACACGGCGTTCTCCACATCTCACGGTCCACCAAATCTTCCAATGCTTCCACAAGTCCGGCCGCGTCTACATCGAACCGATGCAAAGCGCGGGAAAGGTTTCGGGTATCGGTTGCGGCATTATTGACGAGCTCCGCGATTTTTTCGATATCTTCCACCTCGATTACTCGATGATTCCTTAATCGCAGCCCGACCGATCGGGCCATGAACGCAACCGCTGTGAGATGCTGGCAAATCCCATCATGCAATTCCTGGGCGAGTCGTTGTTGTTCGCGATCGCTGATCTCGAGGATTTCACCCTCCAGGCCCTTCCGTCGTTCGATCTCGCCTTTCAATTCGGCGTTTGCGACACTTAACGCTTTCGTGCGTTGATCCACGAGTGCCTCCAGCGCCGCGTTCGATTTTTGCAGAGCTTCTTCGACTTTCTTGCGCGCCGTGATATCGACGATCACTGCTACGACCGATTTGGCCTTGCCGCTCGGTTCGCGCACTGCGCTGGCGCTGACGTCCGCCCACAGGAGAGACCCGTTCTTGCGAACATAACGCTGTTCGATCTCGAACGGTTTGCCGAGCTGGATCATGCGCTGAAAGAGACGCATGGTTTTTTTCCGGTCATCGCGGTACGTCACGTCCGCAACGTTCTTGCCGATCAGCTCCGATTCTGGATAACCGAGCATCTTACACAGGGTTCGATTGGCAAAAACAATTCGACCATTGGTGTCGCAGCGTGCCACCCCCGCCGTCGCTTGCTCCACGGTTGCGCGTAAGCGCGCTTCCGATTGGCGCAATGCTTCTTCGTCACGTTTGTGTTCAATCGCCTGCGCAAGTTGGGTGGCAATCGTGGTCCCCAGTTTCACCTCGTCGTCGGTAAACACATGTGGCGCGTCATAATACGTCATGAATTTGCCGATCAATTTTTGACTGCTGATCAACGGAATGAATGCAGCCGCGCGAATACCTTCGCTTCGAATGGTTGACTTCAGCGGCCTCGGAATATCGGCGATATTGACATCGTTAATGCAAACAGGTTTGGGATTTTTTGCGTCCGGTTTCCATGGCGAATGACCTTCCACCGCCTTGCGATATCTCTCTGACAAACCGCGCCATGCGACAAAGCGCATCACCTTTCCTTTATCGAAAAGCAAAATCGCCGCGCGGTGGCAGTCCATGGCGGAAAGAATCGCGTCCAGCGACGCGCCATGAATTTCGCCAACGTTGGTGGCGATATGTTGCAGTTGAGCAAATTGATAGAGTGCCCGCTGCTGTTGCTCTGCGCGTTTGCGCGCGGTGATATCGGTGTTGGTTTCGAGAATTGACCTTGGTCGTCCGCGCACATCTCGGTCCAGCGTCCACCGCGAAAAGACGGTAATAGTTATGCCGTCCTTTCGGGTATGAACCAATTCACCTGCCCAACGATGATCGCGCTCCAATTTTTTTCGAATCTTTTCTAAATTTTCCGGATGCGCCGTCTGTAGCAGCTCGTGCGTAATTCTTCCGAGCGCTTCTTTGGCGGAGAAGCCGTACATTTCCTCCGCGCCTCGGTTCCAATAAACGATCCGGTCGCGATAATCGCGGACGATGATTGCGTCGTTGCTCAAATCGAGGAGCCGCGCTTGTTCAGCCAGGCGTCGTTCCGTTTGTTTTTGATTGGTGATATCGCGAGCAATTTTTGAAACGCCGACAATTTCGCCTTTCGCGCTTTTGATCGGCGAAATCGTCAACGAAACATCGATCAACTGCCCATTCTTTCGGCGACGAACCGTTTCGTAGTGTTCCAATGATTCACCATGGCGAATTCTTCTCAGAATCTCCTGTTCTTCATCTTGCCGGTCTTTGGGAATCATAGTCAGGATCGATTTGCCGATGATCTCTTTTGGTTTGTATCCAAAACTGCGTTCGGCGCTTTGGTTCCAATCGGTAATGATTCCATCCAAAGTTTTTGCCGCGACGGCGTCGTGGGAGGATTGAACTACCGCGGCCAGGCGCATGGCTGCCGCCTCTGCGGTCTTGCGCTCGGTGATGTCAAAAAGGGAATTGATTGCGCCGGTGATTTTACCGTGAGTGTTTGTAAAAATTCGCGGAGCCGGAATCACGTGTCTCCGCTCGCCATCCGGACGTTCGACGACGATTTCCAAATCTTCCGCTTTCAGTTTTTCGCCGCGTAACAGCCGTGCCACAGGGCATTCTTTGTGCGGCATGTAACGGCCGTCGGGATAATAGATTTTGTAGGAGCCGCAGAATCTCGGCTTTTCTCCATTTTGGCCGGGTTCGCGCCCCCACAATTCAACGGCGCGACGATTGTAGTCTCGGATGACGCCGTTTGCATCGCAGGTATAAACCGCGACCGGCACAAGATCGAAGAGTGTCCGGTAGCGCTCTTCTGATCGCTGGATCCTTTCTTCAAAACGTTCGCGCTCAGTAAGACCGACATAAGGCTGAATAGCCGCTTCCAGTTCTGTCTTGGGATGGCTGAAGACTGGCGCGCTCACCGAGCGCTTCTTTTTCCCTACCTTCCCATTAGCCGACAATTTCCAGCGGGCACGAGACGTGGCTTGCTTGCTTTTCATGTCCACACGAATCAATTCGCGCGGAGTTGGGCCAGCCGACGCCGTAATTTTACGATCGCGCCTTGGGCGCCGTTTCCTATTTTCGCGGCGAGCCTCATTTTGGACGGCGTGGCGTTTTAACGGCATAGCTGTCTTTCCTTCCCTCAAGATCGACCAAGGTGATCACTGCGCCATCGATTTTTGTTTCCGATAGCTCGATGAGGGGCATCGCCGTTAGTGTGCTGAGCAGCCTTGGCAATTGTGCGACGCTGGGTTCGCTATTTATATGCCGCAGCGTTTTTTGCTTTTTTGCGCGGGGGCATCCGGCCTCCTCACCAATCGACAATAATGCTTCGTTGCTGCGATAGATTCAAGATGCCAATCGTTTACGCAATTGGTCACGGCGGTTCGCCCGTGAAGGCGCTGGGTCAGGCCCCTCACAAGGGAATTCAGACCCCGGGGGTTGGTTAGCTCACGACGGAACAGTGAGCGACCTAAGTGTGGCGATACGTTCCTCGATTAGATCGCGCTCAACCTCCCAATATCTCAGTGACGAAAGAAGAAGGCTGTGCGCTGATTCAAGATGGCTCGTCTCATCATCATTCGTTATTTTGACACGCGGCGCCTTGGAAGGTCTGCTCGATTTTTGCAGCTTCCGTTTGGACCTAGACGTCCTCAAGTGTCTCCGTCTTAGTCGTCCCGCTCTCATCAACGCTTCTCCCTTCTCGCGAATCTTTTCCTATTCACCTTTGGTTCGTGTCACGATTTAACAACGGTTGTGACAGACTTGTTGCGGCGACTCCTATCCCATTTTCAAGATGAAATCAGACAGCCGCAGAGGAAGCGCTCCGACTTGTCTGACGGTCTCTCATCTCAGCGGGCGGTCGCAAGCCAGCCAGATACTGCGCATCAAATGCGCGCAAAGCGGCTGTAACCGTAGACCCAATGCCAACGATTCCTTCTTCCACGCTTGGGCCGAGCACGGCGATCCAAAGCTCACCGCGAACAAACAATCTGGGCCGACGAACCGCTGACGGACTGCCGGGATGAGCCTGGCAGTATAGCTCCATCTGTTCCATTGCCGGTAATCCATAGTCCGGGATACGGCGCCCAAGAGGGGTTGAACCGTTTTTCTTCATTCGTGTGTAGAACGCATGATTGTGTAGAATTGGATGTGGCTTTTTTCTATAGCCGGCATCGGTGATCCGGGCAGCCAACAACATAAGCCAGACATTTAAGTCGGGAGCTCCGATCTACTTACGCTTCGCGGCTCCATAAGATTTTCACCGATAAGAAAATCCGCCACGCGCCTGATTGTGCTGTGACTTGCTTTTGGCATATACGTCTTCCATGCAATTCTCTCCTCCCGCTCCACTAGCCGATGGAGACAAATTGAATGCGCTGCGGAGACTCGATCAATTTCGCGAATGGCGTTCTCTGGATGACAAACGTTATTGTCTCGTTTGCGGCAAAATCATTACTGGCCGGCAAATCCAGGTGGCAGGCGACATAATCGGGGATGGATCACAACGGTTAAATTGTCCAACAGAGCGGTGTAACTCAATTCCCATGGATTGGGCGTTACCGACGGACGAAATTCTCGCTGCGGCAGAGACAGCTCCGCCTAACGAGTGCAACATTGCTCCTGCGATGGCGGCTGATAGCGGCGTAGAACCCACCCCGACATCGCAATTGCGCAAACTTGCGATGCACTTAAAACAAGCCTTCTGCGCCTGAGGCCCTCCAGGTACGACGAGTTTGGCGAAACACGGGCTGGCAGAGTTCTGCGCGCTCGTTATAGCGCGACCGAATCAGACAGCGCCTTTGGCGCATCAAGCAGAGAATTGCGTAGGGTTTTGTCCGATCACACGATCATCCAGTGTCCCGATTGTTTGTTTCGATGTGATGCGCAAAGTGTTTTTGCATGATGACTGCGCATGTCAAACTCGACGATCGACTGTCGATCCTGCGTGAGCGAGATCGATTCAGAAAATGGACGTCAATCGACGATCAGCGGGTTTGCACTGTTTGCGAGCGAAAGTTCAAAGGGAGGCAGGTCGAGATCCGGCGTTTCCCTGGCGGGAGATATAAAATGTACTGTCCAACCCTGGGCTGTCCCTCAGAGCCGAATCAATGGTTTAACCCGCAAGCGCCGGTCGTTTCCGAAATAGCTGAGCCGGACTGTTGGCGTGCCGGTAAGCAGCCTGCACACCGCCAGGTGCGGTCAACACTGCGAGCACGTCGTTATCGAGTATGATTGGAGCAAACCTTGATCAACCCGGAATATCTTCAGTGCCGGATGAGGCACTGATGAAAGCAGTTTCACGCCGTCGCCACGACGCGCTTGCCGAGTTGTATGATCGGCATGGCAAGAGACTACGCGCAACAATCGATGGCGTCGTTCATGAAGGATCAGAAGCGGACGATGTCTTGCAAGAGATCTTTATCCAGATCTGGGAGGAAGCAGGGCGTTATTCACCCAAGGCTGGCAAGCCGCTCGGATGGATGGTGACCATTGCGCGCCGTCGTGCCATCGATCGGCTGCGCCGTCGTCAGGCTTATTCGCGGGTACGCGAGCGTTATCAGGAGCGCGTAGTCCAGCAGAGTCCCAATTCACCGCGCGAAGCAGATGATGTTTTTGTCTTGAATGATCTGCGTCACTTTCTCAAGCAGTGCATGCGTGTGTTGCCGCGGCTTCAGCGGGAAGCGCTCGAGCTCGCTTTTTTCAAAGGGCTCAGCCACAGGGAAATTGCCATAGCTACGCGCGCTCCGCTGGGAACGGTAAAAACGCGGTTGGAACTTGGGTTGCAGAAACTCACCCATGCCGTGCGACCGCTGCGCCAGAAGGTCTGAACGATTACTCGACAGTGGTCGCCTTTTCCGAAGGCGCAAGACATCCAGGGCGCTACAGACGCAGCTATCTTGCCAATCCTTGACGCCAACGCGTTTCAGCTGAGTTCCAATAATGCTTCCTGTGAACGGCAAATTGCCGCGTCTGCCGCTATTTGCCCTAGCGAAGTAAGACAACAAGCAACACGATTAACAAAATTACCCCCAAACCGCCGCTAGGGTAGTATCCCCAGCCGGCGCTGTATGGCCATGTCGGGAGCGCGGCGATTAACACTAGAATCAAAATGATGAAAAGAAGTAAGCGCATAGGTGTTGTAGTCCATTCGCGTTCAGTGCATTTGTCACGCGTAATTTTTGCCGCTACGGGCTAGGCGAAGTGTTGATGTTCACTTCGGTCTTCTCCTTCTTGGTTTCAGTGGTCGCAGGTGGATTGATTACCGTAGTCCGACTTTCCTTCTTCTCGGCGGGCTGTTTTACGATCGTAGTATTAGTTTCTTTCTTTTCGGCCGGCGGATTAACCGTTGTCTGCTTTTGCTCGCAAGCTACAAACAGTGCAAGGGCACTAAGTAAGTAAATATACCTTATCATGTAGACGAATCGTGTCTCGGGCGGAATTTGAGTCTTTGTAATCTGGCGACTGCGCATAAATGGTTCGCGATTATTTCATTGGATGTCCAGTGAGAAGGCCGTAAACAATTCGCGAGCTGGACCAAGAAGGCCTTGAGCGACGGTTCATTCTTTTTCTGCTCTGCCTTAGTCTTTTTCCTTACAAGCTCAATCGCAAAAGCCTTAAGGGAGTTCCAACTCGTCTTTCTCATCGCTCATTCTTTCGCCGTTTGGACCTACTGAATGCGTATCGCCTATCTTCCGATTGTCAGATTGCGCCCAATAACGCGAGAATGATCACAATCAAGAGAATCAAACCAAGTCCTCCGCTGGGATAATAACCCCAGCCGCGGCTATACGGCCACGAAGGTAAGGCTCCAATCAACAATAGAATAAGGATGATTAAGAGAATCGTGCTCATGATGCACAAAGAGAACGTATCACGAAGCCTCTTCGGACTTATTGCACGCACAGCGCCGGAATCGTCTCTCGCGTGTGGGTCGATTTATTTCACTTGAAACAACTGATCGTCGCTCCGCATGCGAAACCTTTATCACATATGACGAAACTACAATTCAAGGGCGGCTGGAATGAAGTGAAGGGCAAGCTCAAGCAGAAATACGCGCAGTTGACCGATGACGACCTCACGTTTGCAGAGGGAAAAGACGAAGAGCTGCTGGGGCGACTTCAACAAAAGCTCGGTAAGACCAAGGAAGATGTGCGAAGAGAACTTGAAGATCTGTAAGAGGGAAAGATTCCTGGAATAAGCGGTGGCAGGGTGCGACTGCCGGCCGCGCTGAATACAACGTCCCAGGTCAAAGATTCACTCTCAAGTGCATCAGAGTGAACACCAGCAAGAGCAAATTCCGCAACGACGGGGGTTACAATTTTCGAAGTTGTGATATATTCCTCCAATGCAAACGCCTGAAATCACCGCTTATTTAAAGACCTATTGTGGTTGGAGCGCCGGTGTGCGCGCCGTGCTGGCCAAATACAATCTTCCCTACACAGAGAAAGACATTATCCAGAACCCGGCGTTCCGCTGGGAGATGGAGACCAAGAGCGGACAGCCGCTTTCGCCCTGTGTAGAAATTAATGGGCATATGCTCGCAGACGTGAGCGGTGAGGAAGTTGAGCGTTACCTAATCGAGCAGAAAGTCGTTCAGCCCAGCGATGCTGCCACGGAGGTTCCGACCAATGCGCCGTGTCCGACCGAGCAGCACGAGGGAGTTGTGAAGCTGAATCTCTAATTTGTTAAAAGGGTTACAACGTTAAATGGGGTGAATCGTTGAACCGCTGAGAGGGTTTGAAGAGTCAGAAAGGTTAAACCGCTTTTAACCTTGTAACTCTTTTAAGTTTTTTAACCTTTCAGCAATGCAATTCTTCGCTCGTCTCCGATCGAGGAAAAAGAAAGGCGGAAACCGTCTTTTCCGGTACGGCTGGAAAGTTACGCTGCTTATCCTGTTAGCGGGAGCTGGTTTCGCAGTTTTCCTTTTTTATGGCACGTGGGCGTCAAGCTTCGACATGAAGAATGTCGGTGAAATGCCGGAGCGAAATACCGTTTTCGATGTCGATGGGAAAATTTATAGCCGCCTGGCGGGCGCGAATCGACTGAAGGTGTCGCTGAGCGAAGTCTCGCCGTTTTTTATCACTGCGGTGCTGGCGCGCGAGGACAGCCGCTTTTACGATCACAAGGGCATCGATTGGCGAGGTATCATGCGCGCTTTGGTTCGTGATATTGCAAGCGGATCGGCCAAGGAAGGTGCAAGTAGTATCACCCAGCAGCTGGCCCGAAACAGTCTTCCACTCGGTGGCCGCACTCTCAGCCGTAAATTGTTGGAGGCAATGGTAGCGCTGCGAATCGAGCGCCAGTTTACCAAACAACAGATCCTCGAGCTTTACGTAAACAGGATTTATTTCGGCAACGGTTGCTATGGAGTTGAAACGGCGTCGCAAGCATATTTTGGCAAGAGCGCCTCAAAACTGAATCTCCCCGAAGCAGCACTTCTGGCGGGATTGATCAGGAGCCCAAATCGGCTGTCGCCTTTGAAGAATCCCGAAGGTGCGAAGATCCAACGCAACGCTGTTCTGGATCGAATGGTAGCGTTAAAAAAACTTTCGCCTGCGGATGCGGAAGCCGCCAAACAGGCAAAAGTAGCAGTGCGCCCCAGGCGTATGCCGTTTGTTCAGGAGAATTACGCGATGGATGCAGTGCAGCGCGATTTGAATCTTTTGCTGACACAAGACCAGATCGATGACGGTGGTATGTCGATCTACACCACGCTCGATCCGGCAGTGCAAAACGCCGCACAGGACGCGCTCGAGACGCAGCTCACGAAAATCGAGCATCAATCCAATTTTCGTCATCCCGTAAAAGCGAATTATCATCCGCCTGAAAACGGGGAAGGGGATTCGGCCATGCCTTATCTGGAAGGTGCAGTGGTTGTAATCGATAATGCCAGTGGCGGAATTCGTGCCCTCGTCGGCGGCCGTGATTACGCGCAGAGCAAATTCAATCGCGCGCTGGCGCCGGCAAACCGGCAGGTTGGTTCCGCATTTAAGCCATTCGTCTACACGATCGCATTTACTCACGGGTTATTACCGGGCGCAGCGATCAGCGATAGTCCGATTCGTCCCGGTGAAATCGAGGGCGCGGGGAGTTGGTCGCCTGGAAACTCCGATGGGACTTATGGGGGCACCCTGCCTTGCTCCTACGGTCTCATTCACTCGCGCAACACCATGAGTGTGCGCGTTGGGCAATTTGCCGGGCTTGATGCCGTCCAAAAAGTCGCCAATACGCTCGGCATTTCTGAAAATATTCCGCATGGTCCAGCCATCTACATCGGTTCGTTTGAGACTGACCTGAAAGATTTGACTGCTGCGTACTCGGTTTTTCCAAATGCCGGAGTGCGCAAGCAATCTTACATCATCGAGCGGATTGATGATGCGAATCACAAACCGATCTATCGCTCTGCGCATATCACGGTGCCGGCGCTCGATCCAGGCGCGGCTTGGATGACCTCTCAATTAATGGAAGACGTCTTGACGCGGGGAACCGCCGCCAACTCGCGCTCCCTGGGGTTCAGGCTCCCGGCAGCCGGAAAAACTGGTACAACGAACGATTATAAGGATGCGTGGTTTATGGGTTACACCAGTACGCTGACGTGTGGTGTGTGGGTCGGGTTCGACCAACCGACAACAATTGTTTCACGTGGTTATGGTGCTGCGCTCGCGCTCCCGGTGTGGACACAGGTAATGAACAAAGCGGCACAACATTATCCAGCCGAAGAGTTGCACCCGACCATGCCGATCCAACACGCCACGGTTTGTTCAATCTCGAATCAACTTGCCACGACGGGATGCATGTCTGCCGGGTCCGCGTATGACATCGATTTGCCCGCCGATAAGGTGCCGACTACTGCGTGCCAGGTGCACGGCGGACAGCAATGGCCTTTTGCTCAACAGTTCCAGGGAGCACCACAAAAGGCATTCTCCTTGCCCGGTCGTGTCTTCAAATCGTTTCGCAGATTCTTTGGTGGGAGATGAGCGGGCCGTACCCGTCGTTCCGAAATCAGCAATCGCGCACTGATCGGCAATAACTGGAACGTTTCACCTGCACCAGCGGTTTTTACCCTCTGTTTCAGACGTAAATCAGCCGGTGAGGGGGCTCGACGGGACAACCCGTGAATAACTCGTTCAAACTCCCGTTGCTGAACTATGCGTCGCGTCGCTTTTCGCAATGGGCCTCGGCAGTTTGTGGCAATAAGGTTACGAAGTTAACAAACTCACGAGTCGATTAGATCGACGCCATGATAATCTCTGCGACCGGTCGAGCTTTGTAAGTGTACGATGAATCGCGGATTCGAGAGCTCCCAATCGGGTCGTAAGTCAACGGCCAATCACCTGGTTCTTTCAATGCGAGGCGGCATCTCACACGCGATTTAGGCGTCGGACCAATCGGTTTGGCGTAGCAAAGGCGAGAATTGTGGGCTCAGGTCCTCTGAGCAGCGAAGTGCGAAAACATTCACCCTGTGCGGAGAGGATGAGTGGGCGGCGGCGGTTCGCAGCCCTCGTTGTATTGTTTACCAGAACAATAGCAATGCCTCTTTCATGGGTAGCAGAAGCGGGCACCGAGGGTTTGGCGCCGGCATTTGCGGGAGGCATCTGCCTAAAATAACCCTACAAACTGGGACTTGCGTTCGCAGCAATAATGACAAGAACGAAATCAAGCAAGCCGATTTTCCAGCCGAAGCGCCAGAAAGCAACTCCCACGAGTATCAGGCAGGCGATACTGAGCGCTCCGTGCACGATTTGTCCTCCGAGTGTTCTAAAGAATCCTCGCTTATTAAGATCAGCGAATCCTGTGATCATGCCAAGAATGACGGTGGTACCAATGAAGGGAAAAATCATAGGGCGCACGGCGTATTCGTGGTTCCATAAGAAAGGTAGCAAGCCTTGTGCCCAAAAAGCAAAATTCTAAGTTACAGTCGTAAATCCCTATTTTGCAGTGACTTACAATATGACGCAATGGTCAAACTTCTTTGAAGCGTTCAACGCCGAATCGTAAACTGTTCTGACGGGTCGTAAGGTTTTTCTACAATTGCCGCGAATCGGACACATTTCATCGCCCGTTGGGAGAGAAGGATTGGCTCCAGGGGTAGGACAGGAACCTACCGCCAATCGGTTAACAACCGAGCGCTCTGCCACTGAGCTACCCTGGATTTTTTTGTGGAGCGTGAGCCCAACTTTCATGACTAATTAACGATCACGAAAAGTCGATTTCCGCCCGCATGTTTCTACGGAAGTTTGGGAGAGAAGTTCCCAGTTCAAATCGGGTGGATCAGCGGCTGAAGGGAATCGAACCCTCGTTGCGTCCGGCGCTCTGGCGCGCGCACGCATATATACGAAGTATTGCGTGCGCCAGAGTCTCTGTCCCGGACTCTGGCGTCACTCACGAGCAGGCGCTCAAATTGTGCGCGGCAGCATCTTGAAGTCACCTCAACTCAAACAGAGCGTTTTATGAACACGAACAATAACAACAAGACGGCGTCGACGAGCCAGAATCGTGCGAGACTAGCTGCGCGCGTCATTGCGCCTCGTTGATATCACTTTGTCATTGTGGTGTGGAGAGCAAAAGATGCAGAATTCCATCGCGTGAAGTACTCGGAATAATCGCCCGACAAGATGTCCGCCGAGATCAAGAAGGAGATCGCGCTCGAAATCGCGCACGTCTTGTTCATCGACATTGTTGGTTACTCGAAGCTTTCGATTAGCGACCAGCACGCGGCGATTGGGGAGCTAAACGAGGTTGTTCGCGGATCCGAGCAATTTCAACGAGCGGAAGCCGCGAGCCGTTTGATTAGGATCCCAACCGGCGACGGGATGGCGCTGGCATTTTACACCAATCCGGAAGCGCCTGTGCAATGCGCGGTAGAGATCAGCCGCGCTCTCAAGGAACATCCGCGTCTACAACTTCGGATGGGAATCCACAGCGGCCCAGTTGGCGGGGTGGTCGATGTAAACGAACGGGCCAATCTCGCGGGCGCTGGAATCAACATGGCCAAACGGGTGATGGATTGCGGTGACGCCGGGCACATTCTTCTGTCCAAACACGTCGCAGAAGATCTGGAAGAATACCAGAAGTGGCGACCGCTCCTGCACGATCTTGGTTCGTGCGAAGCGAAGCATGGGATGCGCGTATCGGTCGTGAATCTGTATGACGATCAATTCGGCAATGCGAAGCTGCCGCGGAAATTTGAGACCGTGCAGAAACGCAGAACGCGTCTACGCTGGGCGGAAGTGGCCGTTGCGCTGCTCGTGCTTGCCGCGATTATTGCTGGCTTCGTCTTGCTTCTGCGGAGACCGGCGCGCTCGGCCTTGGC
>Ga0157374_10003983_pt1 | contig 12411 bp, 12 predicted proteins | sample M25metaG_FD_115308 | JGI IMG/M metagenome (GOLD analysis project Ga0157374, IMG submission 115308) | Miscanthus rhizosphere microbial communities from Kellogg Biological Station, Michigan, USA - M2-5 metaG | ecosystem: Host-associated > Plants > Roots > Rhizosphere > Soil | place: USA: Michigan...
CGCGGGCTGCCGCCACGCCCTCGCCGCCCACCGGGTAGACCAGCTCGAGCACGCCGCCTCGGTAGCGGCGGGTGGTGTCGGGCGGCCCGATCGAGCGCGACAGCAGATACGGCGCCGGCGGCGTGAAGGTGACCTCGAGATCGGCGTTCGCCGGCACGCCACGATCGTAGCGGCCGTGTTTGCCGGATCGCCGAGCGGGTAGTCGCGCCGGGTCGGCCGGGCGGCGGGCAACCTGACCACCACATCGGCTGCGAAGCACCCCGCCCGGCCGAAACGCCTTCACGCCGTGCGTCAGGGAGGTGGCGGGGCCGCCTCCGCCCGTCGCGTCTCAGGTAACCGGAACTCGCCGCTGGCCTGCACCAGCACGGCCACCAGCACGATCGCGCCGCCGGCCAGGGTGGCGGCATCGGGCCGCTCCGAGAACGCCAGCCACACCCACAGCGGGCCCAGCACCACCTCGAGCAGCGTGATCAGCGCCACCTCGGCGGCCGGGATCAGCCTCGCCCCCACCGTGAACAGGGCCAGGCCGAGGCCCATCTGCACGGCGCCGATCAGCACCAGGAAGGCGAGGTCGTGGCGGGTGACGGCGCCGGGTGTGCTGAACGGCGCGAACACCAGCAGCAGCAACAGCTGGGCCAGGCAGGTGGCGGGCGCCATCGAGACGTCGCGGCGGTGCCGGGTGATCACGATCGCGATCGCAAACGACAGCGACATCACCAGCGAAACGCCGTCGCCGAGCGGGTCGAAGCTGCTGGGCGACCCCACCATCACGACTACACCGCCCAGCGCGATCGCCATCGCCAGCCAGCTGCGGCCGGACACCGGCTCGTGCAGGAACAGCCAGGCCAGCAGCGCTGCCAGCACCGGCGCCACCGCCTGGATGAACAGCACGTGGGCGACGGTGGTGTGGTTGAGGGCGACGATGAACGCACCCGATGCGGTCGCCATGCAGACGGCCACGGCCAGCCCCGGCCGTCCGATCGCCCGGAACGACCCCACCACGCTGCCCGGCTGCACGGCCCACACGTAGAGCACCAGCGCCGCGAATGCGAACAGCGCGCGGCCGCTCAGCTGCGTCGGCGTGTCCACCGTCAGCTCCCGCTGCAACACGCCCGCGGTCGACCATGCGATCGCCCCCAGCGCCACGTATAGCTGGCCTCTGCGGTGCGACGACAACGCCTCCATCGCGGGCCAGCATAGGGCCGCGAGCCGAGATGCTTGTCCGGTCAACAGCGCCCGCGGCTCACGGATCCTTCACAGAAGCTTTGCTCGAGGTACGCCTGTTCACCCGCAATCCGGGTATGAACCGCAGATGCCCGAGCGCCAGCACCCGGATCTGCTGTCACGCGTGATCCGCGCCAACCGCCGCGGCACCGCCGTGGTGGTGGCCGTGGTGGTGGCGCTGCAGCTGGCGATCGCGCTGCCGTTCCTGGTGATCGACCCGTCCACCGTGCGCGGCGTTCCCGGACCGCTGCTGGTGCTGATCGGGATCGCGGCCAGCTTCGTGCTGGGCGCCCGGATCGGCGCCGTGCTGACCGCGTTCAGCGTGTTCCTGGGCGTCACCATCCTCGGCGAGAACCAGGTCGCCTCGCCGCTGGTGTGGATTCCGGCCGCGATCGCCGTCGGCCTGCTGGGCGACAACGTGCGCCGCGGCGAGGAGCTTCGGCGGGCGCTGGTAACCGAACTTCGGGCCGGCCTCGTGGCGCTCTCCCACGACCCGCGGGTGGGGCCGCTGCAGGTGATCAGCCGCTACCTGCCGGCCGAGCGCGAGCAGATCCTGGCGGGGGACTTCTACGGGGTGGTCGTGCAGCCGGACGGGGACGTGGCGCTGATGGTGGGCGACGTCTCCGGCCACGGCCCCGATGCCGCCGCCGTCGCCACCCACCTGCGCGCCGCCTGGCGCGGGTTGGCGGTGGCCGGCGTCCCGCCCTCCCAGATCATGCGGGTGCTGAACGACAGCCTGATGGCCGAGTCGATGGCAGGCAGCAGCGTCCGTTTCGCCACCGTCTGCCTGGCGCTGGTCAGCGCCGACCGCGCGCAGTCGACGATGGTGCTGGCCGGCCACCCGCCGCCGGTGCTGGTCACCGCCGACGAAACGCACAGCTTCGAGCTTCGCCCTGATCCCGTGCTCGGCATCGGCGAGTTCACCTGGCACGCGCAGACGGTCGAGCTGCCGCCCGGCGAATGGTCGATGCTGATCTACACCGACGGCCTGATCGAGGGCCGCCAGCAGCCGGACGGCCCGCGGCCATTCGGGCTGGAGCGGCTGTCCGGGCTGCTGGCCGAGATTCACCCACCGCTGGCCGAGCGGGACGTGGACGAGCTGCTGGGCGCCGTTCGCACCGCCAACGGCGGGCCGATGCCCGACGACATCGTCGTGCTGGCGGTGTCGCCGGCGGACGCGGCTGCGGCAGACACGCCGGCCGGCTAGCCGCGCATGCGAGCGCAGCGCACACCGATCAGACGCGCGCCGCGCACCGTCGGTTCCCGAGCACGTTACGCTTGACGCAATCGGTAAAGCACGTACGGTGAGTGTACGTCGAGCGCGGTGGCTCCCCAAGTGTCGCGCTCGACATTGCAGGTGCGCCGCCTTCGGGTGCGCCGCGCTGTGCAAGCGTGCGCCGGCATGGCTGGGGGCCCGCCGGCGCACGCACCCCACTCCCAGCCGGTCAGTCGATGCGCGGGTGCTTGCGGTCGTTGTACCAGGCGGCGCCCAGCGCCAGCGCCGCGATCAGCAGCAGCAGGCCAAGGAAGCCCCATGCGACGACGGCCTTCCAGGTGATGATCAGCACCACGAAGGCGATCACCCCGCCGAGCGCACAGACACCTGCCAGCTTCGTCCAGAAATGTTTCCCGAGATCATCCATGGAGCGACTGTATCAAGCGCCGTCAGCCACGGCTGGTGTCACCGAACTCCACCAGCACCACACCGTCTGCGGCGGCCAGCGAAACCACGCGGTGGTCGAACCGCCAGACGTCGACGCGGCCGCCGGTCGTGATCCGGGTGACGCTGCCGTCGCGGCCGTTGCCGACCCAGACGGCACCGTCCGCGTAGGCGACAGCGCGGGCGCCGGGCGCCGTCTGGTAGGTCTCGTCGACCGCCCCGCGGCCGTCAATCTGGTAGACGATGCCGCGGGTGGAATCGGCCGTCCAGGCATGCCGGCCGTCGGTGGCGATCGAGAAGTTGCGCCCGCTGGTCTCGCCGTGCACGCGCATGCCTCTGCCGGGGTCGAGGTAGTTGACGCTGCCGAACGTCCCCGCCGTCCAGAAGCCGCCGTCGGGCGACTCGGCCAGCTGGTAGCTGCCGAGCAGGCCGCGTATCACCCGCTCGACGTGGCCGCTTCGGGGATCGACGCCGATCAGCATGCCGGTGCCGCCCAGCGCCTGAGGCCGCGCGATCCAGAGCACGCCGTTCGACAGCGCCAGCCCGACCGATCCACCCGAGCCGGGCAGGTGGCCGAAGCTGCGCTCGATCGCGCCGGTGCGCCCGTCGACCAGCGTCACCCGCCCCGTGCGCTCGTCGCTGACCCAGACGTTCTCTCCGTCGGGCAGCAGCGAGCCGATGTCGGCCACCGGTGACGGCACGCTCTGGCGCACCTCACCCGAACGGACGTCGACCACGTCCAGCGTCGGCCCGGCCGCGTCGAACACCCAGAAGCGACCTCCGGCGGGACTCGCCGCGACCGGCCGGCGCACAACCAGCGGCGGCACCACCGCCCGCACGCGGCCGCTGGCGGCGTCGAGCAGCGTCACCCCGGACGACACCCGCGCCAGCGGATGCAGGGTGCCGGCCGGCTCTGCCACCGGCGGACGATGCGATGCCGAGCCCCGCGGATCGCTGCCGGAAACGCCCAGCACGATCGCCGCGGCGATCACCACCGCCGCCGCAGCTCCCACGGTGAGTGCTCCGTGTGATCGCATCGATCTGCCACGGCCATCATGACGAACCGCGCGTGACCCCGCCGGGTTTCGGGCGAGGCGGCAAACCACCGGTGCACAGCCGCCGGAGTTTGCCGGCTCGGCTCATCGGGCACCGATTCCAACATGGCAACTCCAACCACGCTGCGAGGCAATCTCGATCGCGTGCAGCGAACCCGAGCGCCCAGCCATCACTGGATACGCCGGGCCAACCTCGTGCTGGCGATCGCGTGGGCCGCGATGATCCCGGTCAGCATCGTCACCGGCTGGATCTACTCGATCGCCTTCATCGCCGCTGCGTCGATCTACGCGAACTTCATCTCGCACCTGGCGGCCTGGCGCGCCGACGTCCCGAACTCGCGGCCCTAGCCCACATCCACGGTCGCACGGTGCCCGTCGCCGCTAGCCGGCTTGCCTGACCAGGGCCGGATGCTTTTCGACCACCGCGTACGTATCCGTTTCCGAGACGACCCGTTCGACGTCGTGGTAGACGTGACCGGGTTTGACGATGAACCGGTTCGGTGCCGAGTGGGCCTCGATGAACTCGGCGCCCGTGACCATCAGGGCATTGGTGCAGTTCTCATCGCCGCACTCGCACACGAACGGGATCTGTTCTTCGTCGGCGGCGGTCTCGTGCTGGAGCCGGCGGTTGTTGTAGTCGCGAAACGCCTGCTCGTTCTTCACGATCCGCTGCTTCCGCCGGTTCCAGCGTTGGACGGTGCTGTGCTCGGCGGGGTCGTCTGCGGCCGATTCGAAGAACCCGAACGCCTCCTCCACGGTGTCGAAGAGCGTGAACATGCGGTGCGCACGAACCAGCGCGAACAGCCGGTCGGCGGCGCTGTCCCTTGGAACGACGAGGCCGACGCGGTCGCATTGCTGTTCGCGGGCGACCTCGTCGGCGTGCAGCAGGACGCTGAGCGTCGAGGAGTCGATGAAGGTGGCCGGGCTGAGATCGATCACGACCGTGGTCCCGGTGCGAAAGACCGCGCGCAGCTTTGTGCGCAGATCCTCGGCCGTTGCGAGGTCGTGATCGCCCTCCAGTGTGACCAGCCAGCGATCGCCCGGCAGGTCGGTGACGATGGCCTCGCTGTGCGGCGTGTCCACGATTTCCAAGCCCTCCCGTAGCCGAATATCCAAAGCAGACACGAGCCGGGCGGTCCCCCCAACCTCGGCCGTAGCTGAACCGAACGCTGAAATCGTACACGCCGGCGCCAACGCGCGGTTTCCGTCTTCGGCCGAGCGGGCATCCGCGCCCACGTGCTTCGCCTGAAAAGACAACTGCCGGCGGTACCGGGGTCGGTCAGCGAGCTGCGACGGTTGGCGGTCGCCTACGCCGGCGAGGTGTGCGAGCTGGACGGCCAGCTTCACGCAGACATCGCCCTGTGCGTCTCCGAGGCAGCGACCAACGCCGTCAGGCATGCGTACGCCGACGGCGACGGTCGCGCGACCATCGAGCTCGAGGTGTACCAGGCAGCCTCCCGCCTTGTCGTCCAGATCACCGACGACGGGGTGGGCATGGACGAAGGAGAGCTCCCGGGCACAGGTCTGCGCATCATCAGCCAGCTCGCAAGCCTCACCCTCTCGGCTCCCGGCTCAGGAGTCACCGTCACCATGGCGTTCCCCTGCCCGGCCCCGGCCGACGCCTGAGGGCCCGCCGGCGCAGCCTCCCGGGCCGTTGAAACCTGATTCGCCGGCGCACGCTGCGCGTTCCACGGCTCGCGACGGGGTCGCGCATGTCGTCGCGCGATCCAGGTTCTCCGGTAACACCTGCTGGGTAAGCGGCCGGTATCGGCCAGGCGAGGCTTGCTCCAGGAACGTGCAAGGAGGAACGACATGGCAGATCAGGATGGGCAGGCGACAGAGGTAGCTCGTCATCGGCGACTGGCCGAGGAGCACGACGAGATCGCCGAACACTGGGCGACCCGCGGGCACCTCGGCTATGCCGCGGATCATCGCGACGCGGCGATCGACGAACGCAGAGTGGCCGAGTCGGCGGGCTCGTCGCCGCTCCCAGAGTTGAGCAAGAAAATCGAGGAGCTGCGACAGCGGGGTTAGCGCCGGATGGACGGGCCGCCGCTGGGAGCGGCCGGCGCGGTGCGATCGCTCGCCCGACTCCACGCGTCCACCCGGCGGCGTGGCGCCGCTCACCGCCTCAGCCGCTCATCCCCTCTTGTGCCTCGGCCAACCCAGCCTTGAGCGCCTTGGCGCTCGCGCCGTCGATCTGGGCGACTGATTTCTTCACCGCATTTGTGAGAGCGGCGTCAACCGTCGCGGCTCCAGACGAGTCATACACGGCGATCACGCCGCCGGAGCCCGGCGGTAGAGCGGCGTCCATCTTGTCGCCAATACCGCTTTCGAGTCGATGCCTGGCAAACCGTCCGGTGACGGCGCCCGCGCCTGCACCTACGACAGTCGCGGCCAACAGGGGCGGCGCCAACAAGCCCACGGCCAGGCCGACACCGCCGCCCACCTTGGCTCCCTTGCGTCCCAGATGATCGCCGGTCTCGGTGACGCGCACCTCGCCGTCGGTGCCCTTCTGGACGAGGACGGCTCCTTCCATCGTGATCGCCTGTTGTTCGGCGAGCTGCAGCACGGCGTCAAAGTCGCGCTTTGCCAGATCCTCGAACAGGTACGCCGCGATCAGCACATCCTTGTGATCGTCGCTCATGTGCTGACCCCTCCTACGCGTTGATGGCGTGTGCGGCGAGCCCCTGCTGCGCGTGCTCGTGCAGTTCCTGTTCGTGTGTATCTTCGGGATGCGGATTGACGTCGAACACCACCTTCTTGACTTTGCCGGTGAAGGCGAACGGCGATCTGTCGGCGTAGCTCCGGTCGACCGGCATGCCGTTGTCGCGGCCGATGTCCATCCCCGAGTAGCCGGAGAACCGGACGGGAACGGTGTGCTCGATCCGGCCACCCCCGACGGGTTCGTCGTTGATGAATAGGGTCACCTCGCCACCGGTGGCCGGCTTTGCCGCGTCGGCGGCGAACTCCATGCGCACGGTCACGCTCCCCGTCGGCACCGTGACCTCCGATTCCTGCTTGAACTCCATCACGCCGACGAACGAGTAGCTGTGCTTGAGCTTCCCCTCGTCGACGAACAGCGAGAACCCGCCCAGGTGGTCGGCCTCGGCCACGATCACGCCCTCGGCCCCGCTCCCGGGGATCTCGAGCTCCGCGCTGATGGTGTACGAGTGGTTGAAGATCGGGGGGATCATGCCCGACGACACGTTCTGGACATCGCCGTAGAACGTGAATTGCGACTGGGTCGGTAGCGGCGGCGTCATGCCGAAGAAGGTGGTGAGTCCGCCCAGCAGCGGCAGCACGTGGTTCTTCTCGGCCTCGTGCCAGAACAGTTCCTTGAGCTCTCGCACCTTCTCAGGGTGCTGGTCCGCCAGGTCGTTTGCCTGAGTGAAATCCTCGGGCAGGTAATAGAGCTCGACCGGATCGCTCTCCGGATCCCAGACGCCCGGAGCGAACTGCTTGATCGTGTCCGGGTCGAGCTTCCAGGGTGTACGCGGCATCATCCACGAGAGCCACCATCCGTCCTTGTACATCGCGCGGTTGCCGAGCACCTCGAAGTACTGCTGCGTATGCCGCTCCGCCGCACCGGCGTCGTCCAGCGTGTAGATCGCGCTGGTCCCGTGCATCGGGGTCTGCTCGACGCCGTCGATGTGCGTGGGTTGAGGGATGCCGGCGGCCTCGAGGATGGTCGGCCCGATGTCGGTCACATGGGTGAACTGGGAGCGCAGGCCGCCATGATCGGCGATCCGGCGTGGCCAGTGGACCACCATCGGATTTCGCGTCCCGCCCAGGTGCGATGCCACCTGCTTGCCCCACTGGAAGGGGCAGTTGCTCGCCCATGCCCAGGCCGCGGAGTAGTGCGGTGCCATCAACTCGGTACCCCATGCCTCGAGCCCGCCCCACTTCAACACGAGCTGCAGCTGTTGTTCGTCGGTGAGGGGGACGCCGTTCATGGTGGTCAGCTCGTTGAAGGTGCCGGTGAGCGTCCCTTCCATGCTTCCGCCGTTGTCACCCCAGATGTAGATGACGAGCGTGTTTTCGAGATCGCCCATCTCATCGATCGCATCGATCACACGGCCGACGTTCCAGTCGGCGTTCTCACTGAACCCCGCGTACACCTCCATCTGCCGGGCATAGACGCGCTTCTGACTTTCGCTCAACGAGTCCCAGGACGGCATGTTCGTCGGCCGCGTGGTCAGTTCCGCGTCGGCCGGCACCACGCCCAGCCGCTTCTGCCGCGCGAAGGTCTCCTCACGCAGCTGATCCCAGCCCTGATCGAACGCACCTAGGTACTTTTCGGACCAGGCCTTCTGCGCGTGGTGCGGCGCATGACTGCAGCCGGTCGAGAAGTAGGCGAACCATGGCTTTTCCGCGTCCTGTGCCCGCACCCCGTGCAGCCACTCGATCGTCTTGTCGGCCATCGCGTCCGGCAAATAGAAGCTCTCGTCCTCGGGGACGCCGATCGACGACTGGTTCTCGGTGATCACCGGATCGAACTGGCCGGACTCTCCGCCCAGGAATCCCCAGAAGTAATCGAATCCGAGGGCGTTTGGCCAGCGATCGAACGGTCCTGCCGGCCCCTGCATGTGATCGGGGGTGAGGTGCCACTTGCCGAAGCAGGCGGTCGAATAGCCGTTTCCCTGCAACGTCTTTGCGAACGGTTGCGAATCCTTCGGCAACATCGCCGAGTAGCCTGGGAACGGGCCGGCGAACTCGCCAACCATGCCAAAGCCCACCGCGTGATGATTCCGACCGGTCATCAGGGCCGCGCGCGTTGGAGAGCACAGCGCTGTGACGTGGAACCCGTTGTACTTCAACCCCTCATCGGCGAGCCGGTCGAGCGTCGGGGTGCTGATCGGCCCCCCGAACGTGCTCGGGTTTCCAAAGCCGGCATCGTCGATCAGAATCAGCAGCACGTTCGGTGCATCCCTCGGGGGCGCGACCGGAGCTACGTAGTCCCAGTCCGGCTGCGAGCCGGCGAGCGTCCGTTCCGGGGTCCCTTGAAACGGCGGGCGCCGAATCGGCAGAGTGCTGCGGTCGATGTCCTGTTCGTTCATGTGTTCGGCTTCTCCCTCGTCCATATCCAGGGCGACTCGAGGCCGGGATGGCCGTCAGCACGCCACCGATCGTCACGTCAGGGTCGTTGCGACCGGATGACCCCGTCGGCGACACAGTAGGCCGCCGCGGGGGCGCGCATGCGGCGGGGCGGAAACGTTCACCCAGGTGATTCGGGCGGAACCTGACCCGCGGCAGCGGATGCCAGCCCGCCTACTTCCCCGCGGAATCCTCGGAGCCTCACAAAGCAGCGATACTAGAAGGATGGCGGGCGACGATCGGCAACTGCATGTCTTGGAGCCGCCGCCGCTGGTGGAGACGAAACTGCTTCCTCCGCGGCCACGGCAGGATGCCCTTCGCCGAGCCCGGTTGCTCGACCAGCTCGACAACTTCGCACCCGCCGCACTGACGCTGGTGGATGCGCCGGTTGGGTTCGGCAAGACGATGCTCGTGCAATCATGGTGCGCTGCCCAGACCGACGTCGACATCGCCTGGGTGTCGATCGAGTCGGCCGACGACGATCCCGCCCGGCTTTGGACATACCTGGCCACGTCGGTCGATCGGATTCGATCGGGACTCGGCCGCAACACGTTGAGGCGGCTGCAGGGGTCTGGGATCCAGCTTGAAAGCGCCATCGATGAACTGATGAATGCGCTGGCCGGATACGGTCGGCCGGTTGCGATCGTGCTCGACGACCTCCACTTGGTGCAGGCCGACGCCAGCCTCAGTTCCATCGAGTACGCGATCGAACGGCTGCCGGCCGGCACGCGCCTGATCGCCACGACCCGGGCGGATCCGCCGATCAGGCTGGGTCGCCTGCGCGGCCGGGGTGCCCTGCAGGAGATCCGATCGAGTGATCTCGCGTTCACGGTCGAGGAGGCGCGCAGCCTGCTGGTCGAGCTGGAAGGCATTGACCTCGACGAGACGGCCTTGAATCAGTTGGTGGATCGAACGGAGGGGTGGCCGGCCGGGCTGTACCTGGCGGCGCTCTGGCTTCGAGGTCTTCATGACCCGCAATCGCGGGTACAGGAGTTCGCGGGCGACCACCGCCACGTCGCCGACTATCTGACGGGCGAGGTGCTCGACACGCTGGACCCAGACGAGCGGCAGTTTCTGCTTCGAACGTCGGTGTTTGGGCGATTCACAGCACCGTTGTGTGACGCCGTGCTCGGTCGAGACGACTCCCAGACGGTGCTCGCGGAGATTCAACGGCGCAACCTGTTCCTCGTGTCGCTGGATGCGAGGGGGGAGTGGTTTCGTTACCACCATCTGTTCGCCGACCTGCTGCAACTCGAGCTCGACCACACCGAGCCCGACCGCACAGCGACGCTTCGCGGTCAGGCCGCCGCGTGGTTTCGCGAGCAGGGCCTGCCCGTCGACGCGGCCCGCGAGGCGGCCGCGGCAGGAGACGAAGAGACGGTCGCGGAGCTGCTGATGGAGTACCACGTCTGGATGGTCAGAAGCGGCCGTGAGGGGACGCTGCTGCGCTGGGTGGATTGGCTCTCGGAGCGTTCTCTACTCGAGCGTCCGGAGTTGCTGGGTGTTGCCGCGATCGCCGCCGGCCTGATCAGGCAATCGGCGATCAGACGGCGGCGCTACATCGCGCTCGCGGATCGAGCCCGGGTCGAACATCCGGAACGGTGGACCCCATACGTCGAGGCCATGTATTCACTCGCTCGCGCGATCTGGATCGACGGCGACGTCGGTGAAGCCATCAGGAACGCGCGGAGAGGCGTCGAGGTGGCCGGCGGCGGCGAGTCCGAGCTGCCAGCGCTCGCGTGCCTGGCTCATGCGCTGCTGCTCTCGGGAGACACTCTGGCAGCGCGCGCCCATGCCGAGCGGGCGATTCGTCACCCGCACCTCGATCATCGCTCACAGGGGGTGTTGCTCGCCCTGGCGACGCTCGCCCTGGTCGAAGCCGAAGACGGTGCGGTCGAGGCGGCAACGTCCCTCACCGACGATGCGTTCGAACGTGCCCGCGCCGCGGGAGTCGAAGACAGCTGGATGGGCGGCATTGCCCACGTCGCCCGCGCCGCGACGCTGGCCGCGATGGGACAGCTGGCCAGCGCCGAACGAGAAGCGGAGCGAGGCGAGTGGTTGCGGCGCGCTCCGGAGCCCACGGTAGAGAACACCCACGCGCGGCTTCTGCTGGCGGAGATTCGGATCGCACGCGGACGGCTGTCTCTGGCGTCGGCTGATCTCGATCAGTCACGCCATGAGATGGAGGGATTCATCGATCCGGGATGCCTGCCCGACATCGCCAACCGCATCGAGGCGGCGCTCAGGAAGGCGGCTCGCGATACGACTCCGCCGGTGGAGGCGCCGACGCAAGCGGAGCTCGCCGTGCTTCGGCTGCTCCCGACGGAGCTCTCGCAACGCAAGATCGGCGCGGAGCTGTATCTGTCGATGAACACGGTCAAGACCCACACACGCGAGCTCTACCGCAAACTGGGGGTGCGGTCGCGGCCGGAGGCGGTGGCCCGCGCGACAGCGCTCGGCCTGCTCGACCCAGAGGAGTCACCTGGGTGATTACGCCGACCGCGCGGTTCCAACCGCACAGTGCGTGCGATGCTGCAGGGATGGCAGTCCATCACTATCGCCTCGTGATCGATGGCGAACTCAGCCAACGATACGCCCGCGCGTTCGAGGGGATGGAGGTGAGATCCGGGCACGGGGAGACCGAGCTGACCGGTGAGATCGTCGACCCGTCGCAGCTGCAGGGCTTGCTGGAGCGCATCGCCGGTCTCGGACTCACACTCAAGAGCGTGTCGCCGCTCGACTCCGATCCGGCCTCGCCCGGACGATCCGGCAGCTGATCGGCGCCGTGCTCACGGCGTCGCTGCCGCGGCCGGTGGCAGCGCCATCGACGTGCGCAAACTCGTGAGCGGTGTCGCCGGCACGGTGATCAACCCCCTGGTGGGCCGGTCGAGATCGAACGTCACAAGCAGGAGCATCGTCACCAGCCCCGCGGCAAGGAGGACGGTGAGCAGGCCACGACCGAGCACCGCCAGGTAGAACGCCAGCAGGGCGAGCCCGGCAGCCGCACCGACAACCTCCAGCAGCAGCACCGCGTTCGGCACGCGATTGTTGAGCCCCGCCACGCGGACTCCGTCGGAATCGATCATCGCGTTCAGCGACTCGATGTACAACCGCGGCACCGTATCCACCGGCGCCGCCGCGACCGACCGCCCGGCCAGCGCCCACAGTTGACGCTCGACAAGCGCGGCGGCTGCAAGGATGCGACCAGCATCTGCGCTGCCCGGTATCGCCTTCGAGAGCTGGATGCTCAGGTCGGTGTAGCGAGTCAGTAAGGCCAGCGATCGCCCCCGATGCGGGTAGCTCAGCATCTGCGCCCGCAGGTACGTGGTGCCGATGGCGTTGGCCTCGTCGACGACTGCGGCTCTGGCCGCTTCA
>Ga0157374_10003987_pt1 | contig 12409 bp, 8 predicted proteins | sample M25metaG_FD_115308 | JGI IMG/M metagenome (GOLD analysis project Ga0157374, IMG submission 115308) | Miscanthus rhizosphere microbial communities from Kellogg Biological Station, Michigan, USA - M2-5 metaG | ecosystem: Host-associated > Plants > Roots > Rhizosphere > Soil | place: USA: Michigan...
ATCACCGAGCCCATCTGGCAGACGCTCGCACTCGCCGCTGTGCTCAACATTGCAGCCCAGCTCGGCGACCTGCTCGAGTCCGCCGTCAAGCGCGGCGCAGGGGTCAAAGACTCCGGCACCATGCTCCCAGGTCACGGAGGCATCCTCGACCGCATCGACGCCCTGCTCGTAGCCGCTCCCGTCCTCTGGTTCGCACTCCTCCTCAAGGACATCTTCGGCTTGGGCCGTTTCTAATACCTCCAAAACAGGCGGCGGTACTTCGCCACCAATGTGTCATCCCGACCGGAGCGCAGCGTAGTGGAGGGATCTGCTTCTCTACCGACACGGCCAAAACTCACTACGAAGTTCATCTTGAGCGAAGCGACCGAAGGGAGCGCAGTCGAAGGATCGGCGGTTTATTTCTCCGTACAGTAATTTCTGTTAGTACAGAAATTACTGATATAATCGATACATGATCCTGACCGACGCAATGCGCCAATTCATCCTCCACTGGGGCGAGATGGGCACTCGCTGGGGAGTCAATCGCACCGTTGCCCAGGTCCACGCTCTTCTCTACCTTTCGCCCGAGCCCCTCACCGCCGAGGACATAGCCGACACTCTCTCCGTCGCCCGGTCCAATGTCAGCACCAGCCTCAAGGAGCTGCAAAACTGGAACCTCGTCCAGATCGACAATCGAATCGGCGACCGGCGCGACTACTTCCACACCTCCAGCGACGTCTGGCAGCTCTTCCTCACCATCGTCGAGCAGCGTGTCGAACGCGAGATCCTCCCCACTGTCACCATGCTCCGCCGTTGCGCCGCCGAAATCCGCAACGAGCGACCCAATCAGCCTGTCGTCGCCGCTCGCATCACCGCCATGCAGACCTTCCTCGAAGAGCTCCACGGCTGGTACGGCCAGATCAAGGATCTCCCTCTCGCCAGCCTGCGCTCCATCATTCGCGTCGGCGGCGGCATCACACGCATCCTTCCCAAACCGAAACGACGGAGGTTGGACTGATGGCTCTCTTACAGACTCCCGCGCAAACCGCCTCTTCTGCTGTCCCCGTCAGCTTCCAGCGGTACTACGAAGAGGCCGGCCCCGACTACGCCACCTGGAGCCCCGCCTTCAACATGCACTTCGGCTTCTTCCGCTGGGGCATGAACCCCTTCCGTCGCGAAGCGATGCTTGAGCAGATGAATCACGAGGTCATGAGCCGTCTGCGCCTGACGGGCAAATCCAAAGCCCGTGTCCTCGATATGGGCTGCGGTCTCGGCGCAACCCTGCGCAGCTTCGCCCGTCAGCTTCCTGACGCCGACCTCAACGGAATAACTCTCGTCCCGTGGCAGCTCGAGCAAGGCCGTGAGCTCAACCGATCCATCGCCGAAGGCCACAACATCAAGCTCACCCTCGCCGACTACGAACACACCACCTTGCGTTCTGGATCCTTCGACGCCGTCTACGCCATCGAGAGCAGCTGCTACGCCCATGGAGCCGGCAAGACCGAATTCCTTCAGGAGGCCCACCGTCTCCTCCGTCCCGGAGGCCGTATCGTCGTCGCCGACGGCTTCCTCGGCCCCGGAAAACTGAGAGGCCTGCAAAAGCGTCTCTTCCAGATTCTCTGCGACTGCTGGGTCATCGACACCCTCGGCGAGATCGAACCATTCCAACAAGAGCTCCACCGTCTAGGGTTTGCCGACATCGTCATCGAACGCGCGCAGGCCCGAGTCACACCTTCCGTTCTCCAGGTCCCCTGGGTCACGCTCGAATTTCTCTTCAAGGAGGTCCTCTTAGGAAGCAGAAAGATGTCGCGCGCTCGCTGGAACAACATCCTCGCCCCCATCTTGCTTCCATTCGTCGGCTTCCCCGTCGGCCCCATGGCTTATTACATCGTCAGTGCCACACGCGCCTAACCCTGAACAACTCGAAGACATGCAGCTTCGTAAAAAATTCTGTCAAGCCCCTTCGTTCCCTAAGAGTCACGCAAATGACACGAACAAAAGCACTAGTCCGCCAAACCCAAAGTGCCGATTAATTACCTCTGCTTCGCTATACTTAAATTGAGTGAACAGATGTCCGGTTTCGGAAGCCTCGTCCAAAAGACGAGGCTTTTCCCCGAGCGCTACGATTGGTATTTCTCGTGCATCGGAAGTCCGGACTTAAGCCATGTATCTTGAAGACTTTGCGCAAAAACAGGGGGGAGGGGGTACCCGCTCCGACCTGCAACGCAGCATCAACCGCCCGGCTCTGAGACAATAACGATCGTGAAAAAGCTCGCAATCCTCGGTTCCACCGGCTCTATCGGGACCTCCACTCTCTCCATCTGCGAATCCTTCCCCGACCGCTACCAACCCATCGCCCTCGCCGCCGGCCAGAATCTTGAATCAGCCTTCGAGCAGTGCGTCCGTTGGCGCCCGAGCGTCATCTCCATCGCGACCGAAGAGCTCGCCGCCCAGCTCAAATCGAAGCTCAAGGCTGCAGGCATCACGGGAATTGAAGTAGTCCACGGCACTGAGGGTACCGTTCACGTAGCCACGCTCCCCGAGGTCGACTTCGTGGTCTCCGCGATCGTAGGCGTAGCCGGCCTCGAGGCCACCTATGCCGCCGTCAAGGCCGGCAAAACCATTGGCCTCGCCAACAAGGAGTGCCTCGTCGCCGCCGGCGAGCTCATCATCGCCGCCGCCCACGAACACAAAGTCGCCCTGCTCCCCATCGACTCCGAGCACAACGCCGTCCATCAATGCCTGCGCGGCGGAACCTGCCGCGAGGTCCGCCAGATCTGGCTCACAGCCTCAGGCGGCCCGTTCCGCAACACGCCGATTGCAGACTTCGAGCACATCACTCCCGCCCAGGCCCTGAAGCACCCCACCTGGGTCATGGGACAGCGCATCACCATCGACTCGGCCACAATGATGAACAAAGGCTTCGAGGTCATCGAAGCCTGCCGCCTCTTCTCATTACCTCCCGCTCAAATCCGCGTCACCATCCATCCTCAGTCCACCGTCCACTCGCTGGTCGAGTTCATTGACGGCAGCATCCTCGCACAGATCTCCGTCACCGACATGCGCCTGCCGATCCTCTACGCCCTCGCTCATCCCGAGCGCGTCGACGCAACCGCAGCCTCCCTCCACTTCGACCTCGCCACGTTGAGCCAGTTGGACTTTTCCGTCCCCGACTTCGATCGCTTCCCCTGCCTGCGACTCGCGTACGAAGCCGCCGCAATCGGAGGCGAAGCCTGCATCGCCCTCAACGCCGCAGATGAGATCGCCGTCGCGGCATTCCTCGAAGGACGTATCCCCTTCATGGGCATCCCGCGTACAATAGAGCTAGTGTTGCAGCAAACCTCAGCCCGTCATCCTTCGTCTATTAAACAAGTGCTCGAAGCTGATATTGCGGCGCGAGCGTGTGCCCGTGATGTGATCGCTCACCATTTCTCTGGCGTTCTCCGGTAAGCCGCATTAATCTCCGAGCGAGGTCTCTACTCTTTCATGTCCGCCATCATCCAGCTTGCCATCGTGCTCGGCATCATGGTCCTTGTGCACGAATTCGGTCACTTTGCAGTAGCAAAACTTTGCGGCATACGCGTCGAGGTCTTCTCGATCGGATTCGGCAAACGACTCTTCGGCTATCGGCGCGGTGACACCGACTACCGCGTCTCCCTGCTCCCACTCGGCGGCTACGTCAAGATGTCCGGCGACAATCCCGGCGAGGCACCTACCGATCCCGGCGACTTCAACGCGCATCCCCGCTGGCAGCGAATTCTTGTAGCTCTGGCCGGTCCCTTCGCAAACTTCATCCTCGCTCTCGCCCTGATGACCGGGGTCTCCATGCTGCACAACGAGGTGCAGGAGTACATCTCAGGCCCGGCTCGCACCGATTACATCCCGGCCAGCACCCCCGCCTCTCGGACCGGCATTCACTCGGGCGATCTTGTCGTTCATTACGACACCGTTGAGAACCCCACATGGGATCAGGTCTATATCCGATCCCTTCTGAACATCAACCAGACCGTCGCTTTCGCCTACATCCACGACGGAAAGCGCATCGACACCAAGCTCTTCGTCGAGTCCAAGGGCGGCGCCGATAACTTTGCCATGGACAGGCTTGGACTCATCCCCAAGATGCAGAACACGCCGGTCCAGATCGACTCCCTCGAGCCGAATATGCCTGCCGCCCGCGCGGGACTCCAGCCGGGCGATCAGATTGCGACGATCGATGGGCTCCAGCTCCACTCAGTACCCGCGCTGCTCTCGTATCTTCAGGATCAGGCAGGCAAGCCGGCCTCGCTGACCATTCTCCGCGGCGGCCAGACTCTGCCCATCGAACTCACGCCGCAACTCGCCGAGGTAGGTGACGGCACCAAGGACTACCGCATCGGTTTCCGTCCCGTGCAGCCGCCCGTAAAGGTGCAGCGGCTTCCCTTCCCTCAGGCCGTCGCAGCTTCGTGGGACTTCAACAAGAAGAACTCCGCTCTGATCGTCGAAGTTCTTAAACGGATGTTCACCCGCCAGGTTTCTGTCCGCTCGCTCTCCGGTCCCATTGGAATCGGCCAGCAGATTCACATGGCCGCGGCCATGCCCGGATGGATGCCCATCATCGGACTGATGGCGAACATCTCGATCAATCTTGCCATCTTCAACCTGCTGCCCATCCCGATCCTCGATGGCGGCATGATCCTCTTCCTGCTGGTTGAATCCATCATCCGTCGCGATCTCGATCAGCAACTCAAGGAGCGCGTGTACCGCGTCGCCTTCGTCTGTATCCTCATCTTCGCCGTCATGGTGATCTTCAACGACCTCAGCAAACTCAATTTATTTGCACGTCTCAAGCCCTAAGGAGACAGGCATCACGCAGCTATAAAGCGGTCAGCGAACGGAGAACACCTCGTCGCTGACCGCTTCTCTTTTCGGCTGACACACTGACTTTCTTAAAGGTTAGTCATCGTCCCCGCCGCTCACTCGCTTGTTTCTCGGCGGGCTTGGTTGCTGATCTAGCTCCGACCGCCCCCATCGCGTCTTACCCATCGTGACGACGGCAATGATCAGAAGAAGCACTACAACGACACCACCCCACATAACAGGACTCATCGCCGACCTCCATCACTCTCTGAGGCCCTGCCGCCGTGCTCAGGTTGCTCAACGCCTTCTCTTATGCGGAGGTATCTCGCGCCCTTAGCTCTGCGACGATCTCCCTGGCCGCGCTGCGGGCCTCGTCCTCGCGGTCCGGAGGAAAACTGATCGCGCCCACCCTGGCATGACCTCCGCCGCCATAACGCTCGCAGATCGCTGCCAGGTTCGCGAGCTTCTCGGCCGCCAGTGGCGTCCAGGGATTTGTCCCTACCGCCACCTTCGTCCGAAAGCTCGACTTACTCAGTCCGACATTGTACGTCCCTTCGGGAAACAAATAATAGGGGATGAACTTGTTGTATCCCTCGGTCGGCTGGTCCGTGATGTCAAACGTAATCACGCCGCGCTCCATCGTCGCCCGTGAGCGAATCAACTCCAGCCCCGCCCAGTGTCTCTCCATCAAGGGCCCCAGCAGCTCCTGCACGAATGGCTGGTCCAGAACCTGCTGCAGCGGCATCTCTGTCAGGAGCGGAATCAGCCGCCTGCCAATCGAACTATCCTGCGCGCTCTCAATCACTGCCGTCAGCTTCATTGCCGGAGCGGCCATCTCCACCTCGGCCTCGGCACTCTCGTACTTCGCGCCGTCCACGATATCCGCCCAGTGGCGCAGCTCCTCGAGTCCCTTCGTGCTGAAGCCAAACTTGTTCGCCGCGACATCCATAATGAAACCGGTGCACGACGTATAGCTCGCGTCGTAGAACTTGCGCATCGTCTCCGAGCCGTCCGCCTGACCGCGCTCGTAGTCGGCCTGATCCTCCGGCGTCAGAAACGCGCTCAGGTGATGGTCGAACCACCACGTCACCTTTTTCGAGGCCGAATATTTGAAGTCGACAATCGCGTTCTCCCCGTTGATAAAGTCGCTCTCATCAAACAGTGCGCCCGCCCGGTGCACCAGCCCGTGGTACGAATAGCTCGACACTGTCCCGATCCGTTCACGATGAAATCGCGTAAACACTGAGGCAGAACAGGCCCCGTCGAAGCACTTGTCGTGATAATGAACCCTCAAATCCAACTGCTTGCCCCCATCTGCGAACGCCTCATCTGCCACGTCCGAAGCCTCTAGCTTATCCGCACCCAGCAGCTTCGCCAAACTGGAGCCAGGTGCGCGGGACTCGTATATCCTCACAGGACACAGAAACCACCACGAGGCCACGCGTTGACCGACATCGCCCCCGAATCCACAAACACACCGGCTCCGCTGCACCTACGCTTTCCAATACTCTTCGGACCGCATGGGCTACGCGCCGGATGGGCCCTCTTGATTGCCTTCGCGCTCTGCTTCTTCTTATTCCGCAACACAAGCTTCATCCTCCAATCCACACATCTCGTCGCTCCGCATGCCCTGGAGCGCTCCCCCGGCCCGCTCCCAGTCTTCCTCATGGAGACCACAGCCTTTTTGGTAGCTGCTCTCGTTGCATGGATCATGTCGAAGATCGAGCTTCGCCCTGTCGCGGTCTACGGCCTCGGTGGTGTAAGGAGGCTCACCTATCTACTTGCCGGCATCGCGGTCGGTCTCATCGCGATCTCGCTGCTCGTCTTCATCCTCGTTCAGTCGGGCCTGCTTATCATCGACCAGCGCTTGCTCTCCGGGTCACAGGCGCTGCTATACGCGTTGCTTTGGATCCCCGGCTTTCTCGCCATTGGCTTCTTCGAGGAGTACCTCTTCCGCGGCTATCTCCAATACACCCTCGCCCGCGGACTCTCCGGACTCTCCCGCTACCTTCCCGGCAACCTCGACCCTCGCACCGTCGGCTTCTGGGCCGCCGCCATTCTTGTCTCCTTCGGCTTCGGAGCCGTCCACGGCTCCAACCCCGGCGAAAGCCCTATCGGCCTCTTCTGCGCTGCCTTCGCCTCGCTCATCTTCTGCTTCAGCCTCTGGCGAACCGGTTCTCTGTGGTGGGCCATCGGCCTGCACGCCGCATGGGACTACGGGCAGTCGTTCCTCTATGGCGTCGGGGACAGCGGTACCTTCGTCAGCCCTCGTCTTTTCCAGACCCATCCTGTCGGCAGCCCTCTGCTCTCCGGCGGCGCCACTGGCCCCGAGGGCAGCATCTTCAGTCTCTGCGTGCTCGCCATAATCGCCGGCGTCATCGCGCTCACCCAGCGGCCCGGCCCACACAGCTATGCCGCGCAGCTGCCGTCACAGCCCCCAGACCACCCCGCCGACCTTCCCGCCACTACGACTTGATGTCGTATTTCGTCTCTTCCAGGTCCAGTTCGCGTTCAATCTTCCGCTGCACATCGTCGCTGATTACGCCCTCGTCGCGTAGCCTTATGATCGTCCTTCGTTCCGCCTCGACAGCCCCTCGCGCCGCGTGGACCAACTCCTGATAAACCTGGGCCTTCGACGCAGCATGTTCCCCCTCCTCGCCGCTCACCTCGGCCGCACGATGTTCATAGCGGTCGATGAGATCGTCATACGCGTGCGCATACGCCTCGCCCTTCTCTCGCTTCGCTGCCTCAAGAAATCCCAGCGCCTCCTTGAGCGCAATCTGTCGCGCATAGCGTTCCTCTGGCTCAATTCCCTTCTGCCCCGCGAGTCCGAGCAGCCGAATTACCGAAGGCAGAGTCAATCCCTGCAGTACCAGCGTCACCAGGATCACGCAAAACGTCAGGAAGACAATCAGGTTCCGCGCTCCGAACTGCCGCCCGTTGATCATCTCCGGAACCGAGACCGCCGCCGCCAGAGCGATTACGCCGCGCATCCCCGTCCATCCAATCACAAAGGTCTCGCGCCCGCTGATCTGTTCCTTTCGCCCCTTCAGCCGCGCGACGAAGTTCGCCAACTTTACCGCCGGCGTTACCCACACCAGCCGCAGCAAAATCAGCATCACGCTGAAGACCACGCCATACTTCACCAGCGTCACCATGCCGTATCCACCGTGGATACCCGCTAGCACATACGGCATCTGCAATCCGATCAGCAGAAAAACGACGCCATTCAACACAAACGTCATCGCCTCCCACGCACCCCATATCTGGATCCTCACCCCAGGCGAAAAGATCCGTGCGCTCTGCCTGCTCAGATACAGCCCACACGCCACCACCGCCAAAACGCCCGAAGCCTTCGCCTCTTCCCCCGCAAGATACGCCGCATATGGAATGATCAGGCTCAGCACCAGCTCCACCGGCCCGTTGTCGATAAGGCGTTCAAACGACGCCACGACCACGCCGATCAACAAACCTATTCCCAGTCCGCCGACGATCAGGTAGATCAGCCGCACCGTTCCCTCTTCCACCGTCGGAAGGTCGCCGCGCTCCAGCAACCGCAGACCCACCTCAAGCGCCAGCAGGCCCGTTGCATCGTTCAGCAGGCTCTCGCCCTCCAGGATGTCGACGATCCTCCGCGGCAATCCCAGCGCCTTCGCAACCGATGTCGCCGCAATCGCGTCCGTCGTTGACAGCACAGCTCCCAGCAGAAATCCTGCCTTCCAATCCAGCGCTGTAATGAAGCGGTCGGAAAACTCCGCCACCCCCCACACCGTGAACCCCACCAGCCCAATCGCCAGCAGGGAGATGATCAGCAGGTTTCTGCGAAAGTCTCTGAACGAGACCGTCCACGCTCCTGCATACAGCAGCGGAGGCAGGAAGATGACGAACACCAGGTTCGGGTCCAGCGGAATTCGCGGCATATGCGGTACGAAGCTCAACACCAGCCCCGCAAGCACCAGCACGATCGGGTACGGCACCTTCAGCCTGTGCGCCATCACCGCGAACGCCGCCACCATTACCAGCAGCAGCAGAACCACTCTCTCAATTGCATGGAGACTGGCAACCGACTCCAAATCATCCTCCTCACAACCTTCTACAACCCCAGTAAAACAAAACTTCCTGTCGCTGTCGTCCAGACAAGCGAGCGCGCTCTCCTCATCACACCGCAGCACCATTTATCCTTCTGTCTAGCGATGAGCCTTCCCGAGCCACCTTCTGAACCGACCCTCCTCCCCCGGCGACCTCGAAACAGCTACCGCGAGCCTGATCGCCGTCCGCGTCGCCTCCTCAAGTTCGTCACCATCGCCGGCTCAATCCTCCTCATCCTCGGGATCACCGGCTTCGTTGCTCTTCGCAGCTATATCCACCACGCCCTTGTCGCCGCCCTCCCGCAGATAGACGGCACACTTGCCCTGCCGGGTCTCTCCGCTCCCGTCTCCGTTCAGCGCGATGCCCATGGCGTTCCCCACATTCGAGCCGCCTCTCTCGATGACCTCGTCATCGCCCAGGGCTTTGTCACCGCGCAGGATCGTCTCTTCCAGATGGACCTCCTCCGCCGTCACGCTGCAGGCGAGCTTGCCGAAATCACCGGCCCCAGCTTCCTCGAGCACGACCGCATCCAGCGCACCCTTCAACTTCGCGCCACTGCCGACCGCGCCGTCACCACCCTTCCCGCCGAGCAACTCCACTGCGTCGAGCTCTACGCCCGCGGTGTCAATGCCTCCATCGCTATCCAGCGCGCAGAGCTTCCGCTCGAGTTCCGAATCCTCCGCTACACCCCAGCGCCATGGACCGCTCGCGACACCATCCTCGTCGGACTGGTCATGTTCCAGGACCTCACCAACAGCTTCCCCACCAAGCTCTCGCGCGAACTCATCACTTCACGTCTCCCCCCAGAGCTCTCCACCGACCTATACCCCGTAGGCTCATGGCGCGATCATCCGCCCGCCCAACCCACCGTCGACCTTACTGCTCCGCAGGAACTTCCAGACATCCCGCTCGATGAATCTCAGTCGAAGCTCGAGCCTCCTACCGCAACCCCGGCCGACATTCTTTCCCTCACCCAATCCCTCGGCCCTTCCTGTGAAGCCTGCACCGCTGGCTCCAACAACTGGGTCGTGGCCGGCTCCCGCACTGCGTCAGGAAAGCCCTTGCTCGCAAACGACATGCACCTGACCTACAGCGTCCCCGGCATCTGGTATCAAGTGGACCTTGCCGCCCCCGCACCCAACGGCAACCTCCATGTCGGCGGCGTCTCGCTCCCCGGTGTCCCCTTCGTCATCGTCGGTCACAACGAACACATCGCCTGGGGCTTCACCAACGCGGGCGCCGACGTTCAGGATGTTTACATCGAACATCTGCGCGGCTCCGGCGCCTCCACCGAATACCAGACCCCCGACCTCACCTGGCATTCCGTTCTCCATCAAACCGAGACCATTCACGTTCATGGCAAACCCGACGTCGTTCTCGACGTGGCCTCCACCATGCACGGCGGCATGCCCACGCCCATCATCTCGCCGCTCCTCCCCACCGAGAAGCGCGCGCTCTCCCTCCGCTGGGTCATCTACGATTCAGCCGCAATGTCCGCGCCCTTGCTCTACATCAACTCTGCAACCGACTGGCCCAGCTTCCTCACCGCCTTCGCTGACTTTGGCGGTCCGTCACAAAACGTCGTCTACGCCGATGACCAGGGCCACATCGGCTATCACGCCGTCGGCAAAATTCCCATGCGCACCTCCGGAGACGCCTCCGCCGACACCCCGCACATCACTCCCGTTGCAGCGCAGACTGAACCACAACCCGGAATCCCTTCCGCAGCTCCGTCTACTCCAGCACCACAGGCCGCGGCCCCCGCGCCTCAACCCAGTCCTCTCAGCCCCGTCCCCGTCGATGCCGTCACCAGTCACTACGACTGGACCGGCTACATCCCGTTCGTCCTTCTTCCTCAGGCCTTCGATCCTCCCAACGGCGTCATCGCCACCGCCAACGCTCGAATCACCTCCGATGGCTACCCCTACACCATCACACAGAACTGGGCCGCGCCCTACCGCAACGAGCGCATCTGGAAGGTACTTCTCTCCCGCGACCATCTTGCCCCCGGCGACATGCTCTCGCTGCAGACTGACGTCTACTCCGACCTCGACCACGTCATCGCGCAACGCCTCGCCTACTCCATCGACCATTCCCTCTCGAAGGACAAACGCCTCCACCAGGCCGCCGACCTCCTACGCAACTGGAACGGCGTCGTTGACGCCAACTCTCCCGCACCTCCCATCGTCCTCGCCACCCGCGATGCCCTCTGGCAGCTGCTGCTCGAACCGCGTCTCGGCACAGAGATGCACTCCAATGCCGAGGGTCGAGCTATTCCTCTCTGGAAGCTCTACTCCTGGGGTGAACGAGGTTACGCAGAGGAACAGCTCATCATGCACACACCCGACCGCTGGCTCCCTCCCGGCTTCGCCAGCTGGGACGAACTTCTCACCGCAGCCGTCTCTCGCGGCCTCATCAACAACCATGCACCCAGCGATCTCTCTCACTGGAAGAGCGGCGAAACCAACCCCGTCGAGATCAATCATCCCATCTACTCGCGCTCTGCCATTCTTCGTGCACTCATCGGAATGCCCATCGGCACAGGTGTCAAACCGCAGAGCGGGGATACATCCACCGTCAAGCAGGTCTCACGACTCTTCGGCCCCTCCGAGCGCTTCACCGCCGACCTCGCCGATCTCGACCGTTCCACCTTCAACCTCGTCCTGGGCGAATCAGGAAACCCCGCCAGCCCCTGGTTCCTTGACCAATGGCCCGCCTGGTACAACGGCACTACCTTCCCCATGCCCTTCTCCACCGCAGCCATTAACGCCTCCACTACCCACACCCTAACGCTCACGCCGCAATAGCAAATCGGAGAAACTTATCGCTGTACTTGTGCGATTCCCTACTCCCCATTCCCAACTCGTGCTTTACCCTGAAGTTCATGCTGCGCTATCGCCTTCCCTATCTCCTAATTCCGATAGCCGCGCTCATCATCGTCTTCCCTCTCATCGGCCACGGCTGCTCCTGCGGCCACGACTTCGACTTCCACCTCATCAACTGGTTCGAAGCAGCACATCAGTTCACCCACGGAACTCTCCGTCCCCACTGGGCCTTCACGCCAGCATGGAACGCCGGCGAGCCCCGCTTCGTCTTCTATCCTCCGCTCTCATGGACCATTGGCGCCATCCTCGGCCTCCTCATGCCCTGGACTTGGACCCCCATCGCCTACACATGGCTCTCCCTCACCATCGCCGGCATCGCTTGCTTTTACGCCGCGCGCACCTTCGCTCCACCCAACGCTGCACTCCTCGCTGCCACCATCTACATCGCGAACCCATACACCCTTTACACCGCACTCGAGCGCACCGCCTACGCCGAGCTTCTCGCCGCCGCCTGGCTTCCACTCCTTCTCCGCGGCATCCTCCGCGACCGCGTCACCATTCCCGGCATTGCCATCCCCATCACTCTGCTCTGGCTCACCAACGCACCCGCTGCGGTCATGGGCTGTTACGCGCTGGCACTTCTCACGATTGTTCGCCTTACGCTCTCACGCTCCGAACCA
>Ga0157374_10003988_pt1 | contig 12404 bp, 8 predicted proteins | sample M25metaG_FD_115308 | JGI IMG/M metagenome (GOLD analysis project Ga0157374, IMG submission 115308) | Miscanthus rhizosphere microbial communities from Kellogg Biological Station, Michigan, USA - M2-5 metaG | ecosystem: Host-associated > Plants > Roots > Rhizosphere > Soil | place: USA: Michigan...
GCAGTGTTGAGGTTGGGCACTGCACCGATGCTAGGACGATCACGAGCTCGCCGTGCAGCTATCGTGGCGATCGGAGGTGCGCTGTGAGTACTGCCGCTAGGTCCATGGTCGAGTGCCTCGAGAACGAGGGAGTCTCAGTCGTCTTCGGGCTGCCGGGCGAGGAGAACATCCGGTTCGTCCAGGCACTGGCCGCATCCAACATTCGCTACGTGCTCACCCGCCACGAACAAGGCGCCGCGTTCATGGCCGAGATGTACGGTCGCGTAACCGGCCGGGCGGCGGTGGTCTCGGCCACGCTGGGCCCGGGCGCGATCAACATGCAACTCGGCGTGGCCGACGCCACCACCAACAGCACCCCCTTGGTCGCGATCTCGGCACAGGTCGGCCAGGATCGCGAATACAAGGAATCGCACCAATACGTCGACCTGGTGACGATGTTCGCGCCCATCACCCGCTGGGCCGACGGCATTCCGACCGCTCGCGCCATACCCGAGATGATCCGTAAGGCGTTCAAGCTCGCCGAAACCGAACGCCCCGCCGCGGTCTACCTCGCCGTCCCCGAACACATCGACGCCGACGACGTGGATTACGACTTGACGCCGCTGCCGCGCAACGTGGTGCGCGCCGAAGCTCCCGCGCCCGGTCAGGTTCAGCGGGCGGCTGACGCCCTCAGGGAAACGAAGCGGCCTGTGGTGCTGGCCGGACATGGCGCCGCCCGCGCCGACGCGACCGCCGCCCTCGTGCGATTCTCCGAGGAGCTGGGTGTGCCGGTCGCCAACACCTTTCACGGCAAGGGCGTCATGCCAGACGATCACCCCAACAGCATCGGCACAATCGGCTTCATGCGTCGTGACTACGTCAACTTCGGCTTCGACAACGCCGACGCGATCATCGCGGTCGGTTACGAGCTCCAGGAATTCGACCCGGCCAGGATCAACCCGAAGTCCGACAAGAAGATCATCCACATCCACCGGTTCCCGGCCGAGGTCGACATGCACTATCCCGTTGACGTCGGAATCATCGGCGACATCAGTGCTTCGCTGGACGCACTGCGCGACGCCCTGACCGGGTGTCGGTTCGACGCCGCCGCAACAGGGCCGGGGCGTGATCTTTTGGCCGACGAATTCAGCCGCGGGCAACAGGATTCGCGGTTCCCGCTCGCTCCCCAGCGGATAGTCGCCGACACCCGCGCAGCGCTGGGCCGCAGCGACGTCGTGCTGGTCGACACCGGCGCAACAAAGATGTGGATGGCGAGACTGTATCCGACATACGAGCGCAATACCTGTCTGATCTCGAACGGACTGTCCACGATGGCTTTTGCCCTTCCCGGCGCCCTCGGAGTCAAGCTGGCCCGCCCCGAGGCGAAGGTGCTGGCCGTGGTGGGCGATGGTGCATTCCTGATGAACTCCCAGGAGATCGAGACGGCGGTTCGAGAGCGGATCCCGCTGGTCGTTCTCATCTGGGAGGATGGCGGGTACGGGCTCATCGAGTGGAAGATGGACCTCGAACTGGGCGAGCATCATTACGTGAGGTTCAACAACCCCGATGTGGTGACGTACGCCGAAAGCTTTGGCGCCAAGGGATATCGCATCACTGCGGCTGATCAACTGTTGCCGACATTGCGGACGGCACTCGCTGACGACGGAGTGTCGCTGATCGCATGCCCCGTCGACTATTCCGAAAACCTGCGCTTGACCGACACTCTCGGTCAGTTGGACGAGACGCTGTAGCTCAGGTTCTCGAACGTGAGCTTATTTGTGCGATCCGAGGGGATCTTCGAGCACGAGCTCATGCCCGGCGGCCAAATCGGCAGCTAGCCGACCGCTCGTCGGCACCGCCGACGCCGCCAGCATCGCCCCGGAGACCAACGCCAGCAGTTGGACACCGACGGAGTGCCCGGCGTAGCCGTCGACCGAGCGCCACGGATTCTGGCTCAGCACCGCCCCCGCACTGATCAAGCCGCCTGCGGCGAGCGCGACCGTCACTGCCTCGCAGAGCTTCTCGCGGCGGCGGAGAAGGTGGCGCAACCCGAGCGCGGCGCCGCCCACGATGACGCCCGCGATCCCGGAGATCACCGCCGCGGCCGCCACCACCGCGACGCTCGTGGTCACCCGTCCCGGCTGCCACGGCCTTGGTGGCTCGTCACTGGGAGGGCGTCGAACCGGCTGGGGGCACCTCCCGCCCGAAGGGCAGGGGGAGAACGCCAGCAGGGCAAGGAGGGGCAGCAGGGCCAGCCCGCCGATCAGGCCCGCCCGATATGGCGTGTTCGAGGTGAAGCTCAGCGTGACGTGCCCTGCGGTGCCCGCAGGAAGCACCCAGCCCTGCTGCCACCCGTTGACGGTTACCGGGGCCAGAGCCGAACCGTCTGCCGCGCGAGCGGTCCAGCCCGCATTGATGCTTTCCGGCACCACCAGCACCCGTGACGATGCAGAAGGTGGGACGGCCACCTCGCGATGGTCGGCGCTCCAGTCGCCCGTGGTCACGGGAACCGTTGCCGCCGTGTGCAATTGGCTGACAAGCGGATCGGCCAGCTGCACGCCGTCGACCACGAACGGTGCGCCGGGGCTGATCAGCAGTTCCTGCTGACCGGCGGGCAGCGTGATCGGCTCGGACCGGCACGGCTTGGCGGCCACGGGCTCGCCGTCGAGCAGCGCGCCGACGGTGGTGGCGACCGAGGTCTGGACGAACTGTCCCGCTACGCCGATGATCGGACCCTTCCCGCACGGCAGATCGATGACGCGCGCACGGTTGCGTCCGGCGTCGGCGGCGGCGATCGGCGCACCACGGGCGTCCACCGCGGAGACCTCGGCCAGCCCGGGTGGCTTGAGCTGATCGAAGCCCAGCGCGGTGCGGTCGATGACGTCGTTCCAACTCAGCAGCGAGAGCTTGACGGTGTCGGTCATGTGCGGCCGCAGGCTGACTGTCTGTGTTCCGCCGTCGCTGGCCAGCCGGCGCACCTCCGGGCCGTCACCGAGGTCGATGGCCACAAGCGTCGGATGTGCAGGCAACACCGAGGAACTCGGTGTGATCCGCAGTCCGGCGACCTCACTGCGGGTGGGCAACTTCAGCGTGAGGGTGGGCGGCATCTTGTGCTGCACGACGCTCTGCGGCGCGGTCCACGAGGTTCCCGGATCGCCGTCGGCGGCGGCGTACGCCGAACCCAGCACGTCGATCGGGTCGGCGTCGCCGAGCGCGCGGACCGCGCCTGGCTCCGCCGCCAGGTCGGCCAGATTGGGGCCTTGGCGCGCGCGCACCCAGACCGTTGGCGTCACCTCCGTCGGTGTCGGCACGGTCAACGTGCGGCTCAGGTTCACCGGCTCTTCCGGCGACAGCGCCATGGAAGCGGCACACCTCGTGCCGTTGGGGCTCTGAACACAACCCGACCGGCCGAGCAGCTCCGGCCCCAGATCCCATTGCACGACAGCCGAATTCGACGGTGGTCCGGGCACCAGCACCGTGTGGCGCAGGTTGACGGGATGGGCGAAGCCGTTCGCGTCGTACTGCGTGACGCTGAAGTCGGTGATGCCGAACTGGACCCCGGCCGAACCGTCGTCGGTGGCCACGGCGGTGATCCGCACCCAAGGTGACTCGCCATAGGGCAGCGCCACCGTCAGCGGCTTGCCTGCTTGGTCGAACCGCAGTGTGCTGGTGCCGTTTACGGTCGACACCTCGACGCGGCGGACCTGCGCGCCGACGGCGGTGGCACTGGGCGTGATCGTGAGGGTGGCGTTGGTGACGGGATGATCGAAGTCGACCTGCAGCCACTGTCCGACCGCCGCCTGCAGGGCATTGGACACCCAGCTCGTCGACGAATCAGCGTCGATCGCCGCCGCCGGCCCGGTCGCGGGTGCGACATTGGGCAGCGCCGTGGAATCCGACGCCGAGCTCGACACCGAGATGCGTCCGCCGTTCCATTGCCCGTAGACCATCCCGGCGCCCACGGCGGGATAGTCGGGCACCCGATTGAACGTGCGCCGCGGATCGTCGGGCGTCCGAATTGCCGACGAGTGATCATCGACGCGACCGTAATCCGTTTCGCGCGCCAGCGGGGTGTCGGTCACGGTGACGACGGGCACGGGCAGGCCGGCCCGTTGCGCGTCGCCGGTCAGCAGCATTGGCCCAAGTGGCGGCTGGCCAAGCAGCCGGCGGCGCTCGTCGAGTCGCAGCAGCGCCTCGGGTCCGCCGTCGACGCGCGCCATCGCATCGGCGTCGGCCAGGTACGGATGCATCCCCGGCGACCCGTCCACCTTGTAGATCTCCACCGCAGGAAAGCGCGGCCGCAGTCCGCTGTCGGTGATGAAACCGGCCAGCGTGCCGGGGCCGACGGGGTCGCCGAACTGCGCCATTTTGACGAACCCGCCAGATCCCTCTATGGCCCGGTGCACCAACAGGGGTCGCGCCGACCGCGACGACTCGGGGTCGAGGTCGTTGCGCACCACGACATATGAAATACCTTGCCGGGCAAGCGTATCCGCCAGGCCTGCGGAGGGCCTGCCTGCGGCGAACAGTCGCTGAACAGAATCGAGAGCGCGGATGGTTTCCGGCGGGGTCAGCGGAATCGAGTCGCGCACGCCCCACGGGCTGCCGCCCAGTACCTGCAGGGGTTCGTCGTGGCTGGTGCCCCACACCTGGGTGGCGAACGGTGCACCGGGCGCCACCAGCACGCGGCCGCCGGGGCTGTGTTCGGCGAGCCAGCCGGCGGTGTCGTGCCAGTACTGCGGGGTCGCGTCGAAGGCGCCGGGCGGGGTCAGCCTGCCAGTCCAGGCCAGCGACGTTGCCGCGGCCAACGCCACCAGCGCCACCATCCCGACCGCCACCCGCTTGTCGCGTTCAGGGTGGGCGAACGCCTGCACCCATTCGTGCCGAGGTGCGCTGCCGGGCAACGGGATTCGGCCCAGCAGATGAGCCAGGCCGAGTGCCATCGGCAGCCGCAGCAGCGGCTCCAGCTTGTGCATGTTGCGCAGCGGGGTGCCGCCCGCGTCGAGGAACGCCTGAACCTGCTGAGCGACAGGCGATCCCAGCCCACCCGAATAGCCGGCGCCGAGCAGGGCGACACCGATCAGCAGTATCACGATGAGCCTGCCACGGGCTGGCATCGTGCGCATCGCCAGCCCGGCGATGCCTGCAGCCGCGACCAACGTCGTCGCCAACACCCCGACCGACCCCGTCACCAACGAGGCGCCCGCGGTGGCGTTCGGCGCGACGAAGGGAGTCCAGGCGTCGGTGCCGCGCAGCATCTCGGTCAGCGACATCCACCGCGTGGTGACACCGGAGGACTCGATGAAGTCGAGGAACGGCGGGCTGATCCGGCCCAGCATGAACAGGGCGACGACCCACCAGAGCACCGCCAGCACCGCACACGACAGCCACCATGCGGTGAAGCGCAGCCAGAGCCGGTTCGGCCGGTGTGACGCCCACCAGATGACGGCTGCCAGGCAGCCGGTCAGGGTCGCGACGGCGTTGACCGCACCCATCGACGCGATCGCGAACGCCGACCGCGCGGCCAGGATTCGCACGGAACCTTGACTTGAGCTGGATGTCGCCGCCCCGGCGGCTCCGTGCAGCGCGAGGATGACGGGCAGCAGCACCCACGGCGCCAGCATCATCGGCAGCGTCTCCGACGAGATCGCACCGAGCGTGGTCAGCACCCGCGGGGACAGTGCGAACGCAGCCGCGGCGATGACACGTGATGTCGGGGTGCCGATGCCCAACACCTCGGCGACCCGCAATAGGCCCCAGAAGCCGATGGTGAGCAGCAGCGCCCACCACAGCCGCTGCGTCACCCAGCCCGGCAGGCCGAGCATGTCACCTGCGAGGAAGAATGCTCCGTGAGGAAACAGATAGCCGTACGCCTGGTTCTGCGCCTGGCCGAACGGCAGCTCGCTGTTCCACAAGTTGAACGCACGGGCGAGAAACCGCACCGGGTTCGCGGTGAGATCGAGTTTGGTGTCGGGCGAAATCTTTCCGGGCGACTGGGCGAAGGTCAGGATCAGCGCCGCCGCCGCGGCCACCCACAGCCAGCGCCGCGAGAGCGGCTGCGGCACATTACCGTCCGAGGACAGCGAAGCTGTCCGCAAATTAGGTTCTGTCGCCGTACTCGACCCTGTTGAGCACCGACGACGCAGGATCGCCCGGCTGCAGCGGGGCCTTGGTGTCTTGCTGCACCATCAGCGTCACACCGAAAATGGCGGCCGCTCCCAGCAGCAGGCCCACAACGATGCTGGCCGCGGCGGGAACGATGAACCGATCCATCCGGCCAAAGTAGCAGACAATGTTTTGCGTGCCCGCGACCGAACGAGTCGTCTGGCGCAGCGAAACTGCCCCCCGCAAGCGGGAGGAGTGGACCTGGCTGGACAACCACGGCATCGATCGCGGCTTCGGCTGCTACTGAACAACGCTCTCTGCGTCGGCATGGTCGGCCACCCATGCGTCGACGATGCTCCACGTTTGTTGCAGCCATGGGCTCAGCTGATCGGGCGGGGGAAGCTGGGCGGCAGGCACCAGCACCGTGCGGATCAACAGACGCCGGTTCATGGGTAAACGCCACCAGGCCCGGGCGCGACCGTCCGGGGAGAAACCCGTGTGGGTGAGCACAAGGACACTTGCGCTGGGCGCTCCTGACAGCGCCGCCGCGGTGCCGCCGGTGCGCGGGGGAAGCGTATGCGACTGTCGCCAGGCACGGCGCGCTTCGCGGAGCCGACCAGACGAGCGGAGTCGGATGACTGCAGTGCGCCACCGCCTCCAGGTGAAGTTCCCGCCCTCCGGGAACAGCAGCAGCGCCTGCCCGCTGCCCAAGGAGGCCGCGAGATCGTGAATTTGTTTGCCGGCGTGCTTGTGTCGGTGGCGCAGGAAGCACAGGCAACCGAGGTCGCCCGCGAGATCGAGGACGGGCTCACACCGAAGCAGGGCCTTGAGCACAATCCGCAGTTGCAGCCGGTAATGAATGCCGAGCAGCCAGGCCACCAATAGCGTGTCGCCCGGTCCGCAATGCCGCGACAGCACGATCATCGGCTCCTCGCGTGGAATCTGCTCCGGCGTCGGTGAGGCACCGTCGAGCAGCACTCCGATATTGAGGGTTCGGCGTCCGACGGTATAGCCCCTTTCCAGCAGGTCGCGCATGAACTGATCGCAGTTCTGACCGCCGCTCAGCAGCTGCCACAGCGCCCGCAACTCGAGCAGCGCATACGCCATGACCACGCCCAGCGTCCGTACCGGCAGGCTCGACCGGCCGATCAGCCCCGCTACGCCCCCGATAACGAGCAACAAGGGCCACACGACCAGGATGCCGACCATCAGGACGGTGACCAGCGGCACCGTTATCGCGCGACGCAGCAGAGTCACGGCAGCGCCTTCAGATACTTCTGCGTCGCGTCGTAGGCGAGGTCGGCGCGCCGGGCAATCCGCCGGGTGTCGCGGTAGCGCAGATTCGACCATGTCGCGGCGGCCCGCTGCGGTAAGCCGCTCGGCAGCACATGCACGGCAACATCCGGTCCGACCCGAGCGAGGTCGCTGTGGAATCGGTGACGTCGTGAGATCTCGAATGCGGTGAACCCGACCTCCCACAGAAACCGCGGCGGCGCGAGTTCCTCCTCCAGGCGCCCGACGTGCAACACCCAGATCGTGTCGGCCCCATGTTGCACCGCCCGATCCAGCGGAATGCTGTTCACCAGGCCACCGTCAAAGAAGTGCTCACCGTCGATTTGTACGGGCGGAAAGACTCCGGGCAGCGCGCAGGACGCAAGGACCGGCTCGATCAGATCTCCGGTGTTGAACCAGTGCTCACGGGCTTGCTCAATGCTGGCCGCCACGCATTCGAACGGCACCGCGAGGTCCTCGAAGGTCTGCGCGGGCAGTCGTTCACGCAACATGCGGCGAAGCTCACCGTTGCCGTGCAACGACGTTCTGCGGCGAACGACTTCGGCGAAGCGCCGAAGCATCGAACCGTCGAGTGCTCCCTCGTCGGCCAACGCGTCCCAGAGCGCCAACAACCTCTTCGCGCCGGTCGGCGTGGGGTCCGCGGCCAGTGCCGCGCCGTTGATCGCGCCCACTGAGGTGCCGCACACCACATCTGGTCGCACCCCGGCGTCCAGCAGCGCGCTCGCCATGCCGGCTTCGGCGGCTCCGAGTAGGCCACCCCCGCCCAGCACGAACGCATGGCACGACATAATCCATGAATACCCGCGAAACGGCATTCATTCGCGCATGACAGCATGGCGGAATGGCCTTGCCCCGTCGACTGTGTGTCCTGGCGGCTCTTTCTTCGCTTTTGGCGGCCTGTTCGTCGCCTGCCCAGACCCCCGCACCATCGACGTCGACGCCGTCTCCGGCGATGGCCGCCACCGCCGCCCCGGCTCCCGCCGCTGGGCCCGTAACGCCCGCGTGCGGCGACGGGCCTGCGCTGCTGGCCAGCATGTCGACTCGCGACAAACTGGCGCAGATGCTGATGGTCGGGGTCACCAGCGCGGCCGACGCGAGGGCTGTCGTAGACAATCACCACGTCGGCGGCATCTTCATCGGCAGCTGGACGGACCTGTCGATGCTCTCCGACGGGTCACTGACCGACATCGCCGCATCGGCGGGCCCGTTGCCGCTCGCGGTCAGCGTCGACGAGGAGGGCGGCCGGGTGTCGCGGCTGGTCGGGCTGATCGGCAGCCAGCCGTCGCCGCGGGTGCTCGCGGCCAGCCACAAGCCCGACGAGGTATACAACATCGCCCTCGCGCGTGGGCAGGCGATGAGAAAGCTCGGCATCACCATCGACTTCGCTCCGGTAGTCGACGTGACCGACGCCCCCGACGACACCGTGATCGGCGACCGCTCCTTCGGCGCCGACCCGACGGCCGTCACCGATTACGCAGGCGCCTACGCCCGTGGGCTGCGCGACGCGGGCCTACTGCCGGTGCTCAAGCACTTCCCGGGCCACGGCCACGGCTCGGGCGATACGCACACCGGAAGCGTGGTGACCCCGCCGATCGCGGATCTGCAGAACGACGACCTGATCCCGTACCGCACGCTCACCGCGGAGGCCCCGGTCGGCGTTATGGTCGGGCATATCCAGGTGCCCGGGCTGACCGGCAGCGACCCGGCGAGCCTGAGCCCTGCGGCGTACGCGCTGCTGCGGTCAGGTGACTACGGCGGCCCGGCGTTCAACGGTCCGGTCTTCACCGACGACCTGTCCAGCATGCAGGCCGTCAGCGACCGGTTCGGCGTCGCCGAGGCGGCGCTGCGCGGGCTGCAGGCAGGCGCGGACACGGCGCTGTGGGTGACCACCGATGAGGTGCCTGCGGTGCTGGACCGGCTGGAGAAGGCGGTGGCAGCCGGGGAGCTGACTATGCCGCGGGTCGACGCGTCGGTGCTTCGGATGGCCGCGGTTAAGGGCCCGAATCCGCACTGCGGCCGATGATTGATCACCTATTGCTTACCCTGGAGTAATGGCCGGAGGCACCAAGCGTTTGCCGCGCGCCGTGCGCGAACAGCAGATGCTCGACGCCGCGGTGCAGATGTTCTCTGTCAACGGCTATCACGAGACGTCGATGGACGCGATCGCCGCCGAGGCGGAGATCTCCAAACCCATGCTGTACCTGTATTACGGCTCGAAAGAGGAGCTGTTCGGTGCCTGTCTGGACCGCGAGCTGACGCGATTCGTCGACGACGTGCGCAACAAGATCGACTTCTCGCAGAGCCCAAAGGACTTGCTGCGCAACGCTGTTCTCGCGTTCCTGAACTACATCGACGCGAACCGGGCGTCTTGGATGGTGCTGTACACCCAGGCCACCAGCTCGCAGGCGTTCGCGCACACCGTGCGTGAAGGACGCGAGCGGATCATCGACCTGGTCGGCAGGCTGCTGCGGTCGGGCACTCGGCATCCCGAGCCGGACACCGACTTCGACATGATGGCTGTCGCTTTGGTGGGTGCGGGCGAGGCCGTCGCGACCCGGGTCAGCACCGGTGATGCCGACGTCGACGAGGCGGCGGCGTTGATGATCAACCTGTTCTGGCGGGGACTGAAGGGCACGCCGTCGGATCAGCCCGCGCACCCCGCGGCCGCCGGCTAGGTCCACGCTTCCGCGCACGTTTACAGTCCCCTTCCCGCATCCTGACTCAGAAGAGTTCGAAGCACGGCCATCGCCTGGAAGAGGTGGACTGAATTGACCGAAACGACCGCTCAGCGCCAGACGATGTCTCGCGCTCTGGTGTGGCGGAGTCTGGGCATGTTGAGGGCGGTTCGTGGCCTCGTCGTGGTCTCGTTTCTCCTCGGTGTGATTGCGTCGGCCTTGCCGTACATTTCGGCTGCTGCCTTTGGGCCCATGATGCAAGTCGTCGCCGACGCCGGTACGCACGGAACCCTAAGCAGGGTTTGGGATTTGCAGGGGCCGGTTCTTGCCACTGATGACGATCTGATTGGTTCGTTGGCCGGTCCGGTCGTTCCATTCGCGGTGCTCCTGGCGGCGTGGGCGATCTCGCTGCTGCTGACTCAGCTGATGTACTTCGTCAACGCCTGGGTCGGCGCGAAGGTCGACCGGATGTTGGTAACGGACATTCGCCAGCGGGTGCATGACCACCTCCAAACCCTGTCGCTGGACTTCTTCACCGCGTCGCGCAGTGGCGCACTGATGCAGCGTGTGCTGGTCGAATCGGGGGGTGTGCAAAGGCTTCTGACCGACTGCCTGATGCCGCCGCTGATCGACGCAGTCGTGCTGATCGCGGCGATCTGCTACCTGCTGGCCATATCGTGGCAGATGACGATCGCCGCGCTGATACTCACACCGCTGGCCTTGATCTCACTGCGGTTCGCGGGTCGTCACGTCCAGGCGGCGACGCGACGGTTGCTGAATGCGGACCGCGCGATGGCCGCTGAGCTCGGGGAGACGGTGAGCGGGATCTCCGAGATCCAGATGTTCAACGCCCAGTCCATGCGTAGCAGACGATTTCACGAGGTGTCGGAGGAGGCGGCGAAGAGTGACGCGTCGATTGTGGTCTGGATGCAGGGCACGGTCAACGGGTCTCAGGTGTTCGTCGCAGTCAGTACGGTGGTGGTGTTGCTGGTAGGCATCGGGTTCAGCGCAAGCTTTGGTCTGACGTTCGCCGGTCTGATGGTGTTCACCGGGATGGTCCCGACGATGTTCGGAGCGGCGCAACGGGTTTTGGGCGCATATACCACGTACCACGCGGTGGCCCCGAACGTGGCGTCGACCTATGAATTGCTCGACACCCGTCCGACGGTCCAGGATCGCTCGGACGCAGTCGCACTCGGCGACGTTAATGGCCATCTCGTGTTCGAGGACGTGGTCTTCGGGTACGTGCCGGAGCAGAATGTTCTTGACGGGCTGTCGTTTGCGATCAGAGAGGGCGAGACGGTCGCTTTGGTGGGGGGCATCGGATCGGGCAAGTCGACGGTGCTCAACCTCGTACTGCGCTTTCTCGACCCGAAGCAAGGCCGGATTCTGCTCGACGGCCACGACATCGCCGGAGTCACCATGGCCTCGCTGCGCGACCAGGTGTCCAAACTCGCCCAGTTCCCGTTCTTCGTCAAGGACACGATCCGTGAGAACATTCGCCTGGCCAAACAGGACGCCAGCGACTCCGACATCGAGGCGGCGTGCGAAGAGGCCCATGTACATTCGGTCATCACTGACCCGTCGAAGATGCACAACGGCTACGAGACGGTGGTGGACGTACAGGTGCCGTCGGGTGGTCAGAAGCGATTGCTCGCGGTGGCGCGCGGACTGTTGCGAAAGCCAGAGGTCTTGCTGCTCGACGAGCCGACTGAGAACCTCGATGCCGACCAGCGGGCAAGGCTGACCGGCGTGATCCGCGGTTATGCACAAAATCGCACGTGCATCGTCATCAGTCATGACATGGACTTCATTGCCGCCGTTGCGGATCGAATACTCGTCCTCGAGCACGGACGCATCGCACAGGTGGGCGACCACCGCACGCTGATGGCCGAAGGCGGCCTCTACAAACGACTGTACGAGGCGCAGAACGTCGACCCCAACCTGGTTTATCCGAACCCGACGGACAAAGACGCGCAGGCGGTGGCCCCCAACTAGGCTCGTCCCGCGACGAACGTCATCACGATGGGCGCCCACATACTCCACGTGCTCGCCGGTCCTGTCACCGACATTCCGCCGGGCCAGGAAACCGTAAACCCGATGTGCCGACATCGATGTCGGTGTTGCCGACAAGGCCCAACGGCGAGCGGCCCAGCTTGCGTGTGCCGGGCGCCAACCTCGTTTACACGGTTGACGACGTCGACTCGGTGTCGCGGTGCTTTTGCGTTCCCCAGCCGACGCCTGGACCCAGCTCGCGAGTGGTTAGAGCGACGTCACCGACCCGGTGAGGTGCGGGTCCCCCTTCGTCAGATTGCGCAGCGTGAGCTGCCATCCGTCGGAGATGCGGTCGAC
>Ga0157374_10003989_pt1 | contig 12402 bp, 10 predicted proteins | sample M25metaG_FD_115308 | JGI IMG/M metagenome (GOLD analysis project Ga0157374, IMG submission 115308) | Miscanthus rhizosphere microbial communities from Kellogg Biological Station, Michigan, USA - M2-5 metaG | ecosystem: Host-associated > Plants > Roots > Rhizosphere > Soil | place: USA: Michigan...
ATGCATATCCCATGCTGCATAACTAGCGCCGGCTTCCCTGGCAGCTTTTTCAATTTTCTTCTTACAGGTACCACATTCGCCTGATACTTTGAACGACTCAGTTTTTGTTTTTTGAGCGGAAGCTGCAACGCTTGATATGCAAATTGCGGCTGCAAAAAATATTTTAAGCATTTTCATAAATTAAAATTTGAGTTTGGAAATCTATTAGACCACTACACATGTATGAGCAATGACTCATCGACTTAATGACTCACTGACTCAAGAAATCTCAAATCCTGAAAACGTGGTTTTGGATATATATATGCTGCTCGGACAGCAACGGAGGAGAGTGATCTGTTTTGGCGAGATGGAGATTTTCTCTTAATGTAACAATGGAAAGAAATTCAGAAATCGCTATCGTTGAAAGTTGAACATGTTTCACCTCAAAAGATAAGGACGAAGTCTGATGATCATCCTGTAGCTTAATGATCTTTACCTCATCATGACAGCATCCGCGGGTACCTGTGTGCATGTGACACTTGGGACACCAGTCGCTTTTCGCCTTGTAAAAGCTATACGAATCATAGCGATCCATGCAGTAATGAAAATTCACCAACACCCCACAGGCGAAGGCGAGATAAACAACTACAGTAAATGAAGCTATTAGTTTTTTCATGATAGCATCACAAAGATAATACGACAATTGACATTGTTCATATGATTCTCGTCATTTTGAGTAAGGCTTTGTTAATTCACAAAGCTCCACCAAATCCCCACTCTGATCTGTAGCCCGGGGTAAGGATACCCCGTTGCTGCAAGATTATTATTCGTCCAGCCAAAGCCACCGTCTGGCGTTACCTCCGCAGTGTTGAGGTTTTCCAGGCGAATAAATGACTTAAACCCCCTGATTCGGAATTGGAGAAAGGCGGCAATATCGGGTCCGTTGTTAATTGTCACTGAATCCTGGTAAAAAAACTGTCCCAGAACCGGAGAATAGCCATCGGCCTTATACGAGGTGTGATATTTTATTTCAAAACCAGTGGAAATATTGAGGTTTCTGAAAAAATTTCCTTCGTAGGCAACGCGGTTTCTCGTAAATAAAAATGGTACGTTCAGCGGAACGTCACCCGTCTTTTGTTGAAGGTAAACGTCAGCGTACCAGTTAAAGTGTTTGCCCAGTCTGAAGACCTTTTGAGCGGATACCAGGAGAAAATTAAACAGCGGCTCGAATTGTCTCAATTTATAGTATTCGGTAAAATAGGTGTAATTGCTGATAAGATAGTAATCACCTGATAACCTTAATTTCAAAGACGGCTGATAGATGGAAGCAAAAATATGGCTGTTATTCTCTTTATTGAATCCCGATGTCAGCGTCTTATCTAAATAGAAGCTACTTCGTGCATCAAACAAAAAGGAAGGCGAACGATTGACATTTTCAAAGCCAATTTCAGCGTAGCCCTGCTTTTTTTTACCGACAAATCTTTTTAAGCTGATGTGTGCATCATAATTACCACTATTAAGACCGGCATAATAGAGACTACCATACAATTCCACATCCCATTTTTTATTCCTTGTCGTGTTCCGGTATTCGCCATGAAAGATCAGGTTATAAAATGAATTGCTGCCACTCGCAAATTCCCCATTTAACAATTGAAAAGCGGCCCCCAATTTTACAAATTGTTGCAAGTTCTTTGCATCGGGGAATTGATAGATGGACAAATCATTTACCATGTCCTTCCAGCGATCACGGAAATACACAGTATCGCCCTGGTTTTTTATGATCCCATAGCTCGTATCATAATATTGAATTGACGACGTACTTAAAGTATTGTAATCAAAATATTGATATTTGGCTCCCGTATACGAAAAAGTATGTTCAAATCGTACGCGGGGATAGAACAAAGGAATTACTGTAGAATCCGTGACGATCGAGTCTTTTTTGCCAAGATCATATTGTTGCCGCATCAGAACGGTAAACTCGCGATAGCGATTGCCTGTTTTAATATCAGTTGAAAAAAAATTTTTACTGTATGTCACCCCCGAATCCAAATTAGTGGGAATATTAAAACGATCCTTATAAACCAGATTATCGTTCAGATAATCCTTATCGCTTTTTATCCCACCGTTTTCTGCAACCTGCAAATGATTCCCAAGCACAAAAAAATAATTATTGTATCGTTTTTTCTTGCCCTCATACCACGAGGTCAATAGAAGATTGTTATGGTTAGAATTTTGACTTTGAAAAAAGCCGGGCGAATTGATAAGAGAATACCTGAAAGATGCGTTCCAGTTCGGTTTAATATTTTGGGTATGGATGACTCCTAATATTTGTTCCGTTTTGCTTCCGAGCAGGTACGTTAGCTCCGTATAGGGCCTGGTAGTGTTAAAAAACATAATGGATGCCGGGTTCCATTTATAGATATCAAGGACGTGGAAACCCGGATCCCAGCCGGCCGTAAGATTAGGACTAAATAACATCGATTTGGACGCCGTTCCCAGATTACCCAGATACATATTTGTAGCCGGTATCGGGAACCGTGTCGTAAAATCATTTACCGATGAATCCAGTTTATAGTGCCTGGACGAATCAAGGTAGCGGTCATAGATGGTGATCGAATCTTCATTCCTGTTACGATGTTGAAGACTGTCGCTGCCTTTTGCTCCTTTTAAACTCCTTAAATTTTGGCCAACCCTTGAAAAATTCCTGAAATTAGGTTGTTGCGCCATCGCTTGAAAATGTGCAAGGCAAAACAATAGCAGCAGGTATGTGAGTTTTCTCTTCAGGGTCAAAAGTTGTTGATTAGATACAGCAGCAAAAATACCAAGGATAAAATTTGAAAAGGGAATAATGAATTCACAAAGAAATCAAAAAAATAATTTGGTAAGATCAAACCTCAAATCGCCGCTACCATCTCCTTGAAGATCGCCGCAAAACGGGGCTCGGCTTGCTTGGCGGCATGCAACACTTCCTCGTGCGTTATCCTGGTCTCATCTTCCCGGATGCCAATATCGGTGATAACGCTCATGGCGAATACGGGAAGTCCCATATGATTGGCTACTATGCATTCCTGCACTGTACTCATTCCAACTGCATCACCACCCAATGCGTGAATGAGTTTGTATTCCGCATGCGTTTCGTATGTAGGACCTGTAACGCCATAGTAAACTCCTTCCCGTAAAGAAATACCGAGCTTTTGTCCTATAGTTTTTGCCTTCTGAATAAGCTCCTTTGTATAGGGCTCACTCATATCAGGGAAACGAGTGCCGAACGCAGAAATATTTTTTCCGATCAACGGATTTTTCATGAAAAAGCTAACATGATCTGTGATGATCATCATATCCCCCACCCTGAAATTTGGATTAACACCGCCTGCTGCATTGGAAAGAAGCAGCGCCTTGATTCCAAGCAATTTCATAATCCGTACTGGAAAGACTACTTGTTCTGCCTCATATCCTTCATAAAAGTGAAAACGCCCGGCCATGCAAACAATTTTTTTCCCACTGAGATTGCCAAATATCAACTTACCCTTGTGACCTTCCACGGTGGAAACAGGAAAATGAGGGATCGCATCGTAGCTTACTTCTTTTTCTATTTCTACGTCTTCGATAAAATTGCTAAGACCACTTCCCAAAACAATCCCAACCTCTGGTACGTGAGCGTAAATTCCTTTAAGATATGACAGGGCTTCATCGAATTTTTGCATCTCGCGAGGCATACAATAACTTTGGTGAATGGCAAATATATATTTTGTATTCAATTTCGAAGACGTGCAACGTGCGGAATGTTTATTAAACGAGATGAGACAATATAATGCCAGTGGCGACAGCGACATTCAGTGATTCTGCGCCTCCTTTCCGGGGGATGGAAATTTTCTCATTGGAATATGGCAAGACTTCCTGTCCGATTCCCGTCGATTCGTTGCCTATAATGATCAAACCCTCTTTGATTGTACTCATCTTTGTTACGTCTTTGCCCTCGAGCATGGTTGCATAAATTCTAACACCCAATTGTCCTTTCAACCATACTGGCAGATCAGTGTAGAATACACTTACTCTCGAAATGCTTCCCATTGTGGCCTGTACTACTTTTGAGTTATACAGGTCTGCACAATCACGACTGCAAATTATTTGTGAAATCCCAAACCAATCGGCTATACGGATGATTGTTCCCAAATTACCGGGGTCCTGGATAGTATCCAGCACCAGCGATATTCCTTCTTTAATTCGAGGTTCTTTTTCTTCAAACTTTTTTGCGATGGCAAGGACCTTATTCGGCGTTTTAAGTTGAGACATTCTTTCAAGCTCTGTTTCATCAATCGCGGTTACATTGACTGACTTTAAAAGATCTTTATTTTCCCCTATCCATTCATTCAACGCAAATATTTGCGTCAGTTCAACGTTTTTACTTTGTATTAATTCTTTTACCAGTTTTGGACCCTCAGCAACAAATAATCCGGCTTCGTCTCTGTATTTTTTCTGGCCTAAACTTTGGATATATTTGAGCTGTGATTTGGATACCATACATCGATGTTTAAATGAATTTTGTTACGCCCAAGCCACGGATGTCAACTTACCTGAAAATAATTACCTTTTTAATATTCGTTGTTCTTTTCTCCTCCTGCAAATCCTGGGACTTTCACACATTTCCGATCACCCATATAAAAAAATATCCCAAAAACAAGCCCTTTGTCTACGAAACAAATATCAATTTATCGGGCAATCTTTCAAAAACAGAAAAGGAGAATCTTGAGTCCAGGTTAAAAGTTCAGTTAGAAGACAGCCTCGATCCAAAACTTAATGGGAAAATTTTCTGGCAGGTGTTGAAAAAACCACCGGTGTATGATACTACTTACGTACAATCTTCAAAAAGATTTATGCTTGCTCTGCTTCATACCTCGGGTTATTTTAAAGCAAACATCGACCCTGATACCTCTGTGAAACGAAACGAAGACATGTACAAGTTGACGCTGAACTTTAATGTAACTCCAGGACCGCTCTGGCATTTTGATAGCGTATGGTATAGCATGGGGCCAAAAGAGCTGCAGCACCTGGCAGACAGTACGATGAAATCTGACAGTACAAAAAGAGTAAAAGATACGGTCACGCTTGGTGTCCAGCAACCATTTCAGCAAGTCGCTGACAGTGCCGTAGGGCAAGCATTTGTCAAGAAAGGGAGCTCATTTTCACAAGACAGTATCGCCATGGAGCTTGACCGGCTGGTCGAGCTCTACCGGAACAAAGGATATATGAGGTTTACAAGAAACGAGCTTGTTGCGGTTTGGGATACGGTGAACATTTCGCTACTTAAGCCGACGGTCAATCCCATCGAGCAAATTGAATTGATCAATACACTCACCAAACAACAAGAGAATCCAACGGCCACTCTTGAAATCAAGTTAAAACCCGGCTACGACAGTTCGAGGCTGGTAAAATTTTATGTAGGCAGGGTCTATATCTACCCTGATTTCACAGGAGATACTTTGACAAGAAAGGATTCAGTAGTGCTCGATTCAACGTATGCTGTTATTCAGTCACAGCATCTTTTCAAACCAAAGATCCTTCCACAAAATATTTACCTGCGAAATGGCCAGGTATACAATCAAAACCGCTATATAAGAACAGTGGACCGTTTCAACAGCAATGTGGCCTGGCGGTTGGCCACCGTAGAGCAAAAGCCGAGACCGGGAACAGATACTGTTGACTTCTATGTTCGGCTTGTGCCCGCAAGAAAATACCTGTTTGTAGCAAACCTGGAAGCGAGTCGAAACCAAAATAGTATTCTTTTTTACCTCGGCAATCTGCTAGGTATTGGCGTCAATGTGACTTTGCAAAACAGGAATTTTGGAAAAATAGCAGCGCAAACAAATACAATTCTTCGGTATGGAACGGAATTAAGCATTTCCAAAGGAACGCCGTTAGTTAGCCTGATACAGGCAGGCGTTGGATACAATATTGTTTTTCCCAAGATCATTCCCCATTTTAATTTTCTCCCCGAACGATTTCGCGATGCGAGTACAGTTTTGTCATTTAATGCTACCAACACGCAACGGGCCGATTTTTATAACCTGATCACGTTTAATACTTCCTGGAGTTATCTTTTGCAGCGTCGCAATAAATTGTACGCCGCCAAGCTTCCAAATATTGAATATTCGTTTTTAGATGCAAAGCCTAAACTAGTAGATCTTATCGCACAAAATCCGGGTCTGAAAAATTTGTTCAACGATGGGCTGATTATTTCCGGGATTTATAGCATTACCGTAACAGGAGGGACAAAAAAAAATCTGAACAGCCTTAAAGCGAATCTTGAATTGGCTGGTCTTCTGGCTAGTTTGAGCCAGGCTGACTTTATCAGAAAAAACCTTTACAGGTATATTAAACCGGATGTCGAACTCAAGCGTATCACGAAAATTGGAACGAATGATCTTGTATTGAGAACTTTTGTTGGAGTGGGCATTCCTTTGAAAATTGATACCGGTCTCGGATTTCGCAGCCAGTACCTACCGTTTTTTAAAGCATATAGCGCCGGGGGTCCTAATAGTATGAGAGGATGGGGATTGAGAAGATTGGGGCCGGGTCATTCTCTAAATTATTTCTTTCAGTTTCCTGATCGCTTTGGCGACATACAATTTGAAACAAACCTGGAATACCGTTTTTTTCTTTTCGAACTTTTTGGGTTTAAAATTAACAGCGCGTTGTTTACGGATATTGGAAATGTATGGTTCTTGCATGCTAATCCTGATTTTCCGGGAGGAGAATTTAAGTTCAGTAATTTTTTCAGAGATCTTGCCATAGATGTTGGAACAGGAGCAAGAATCGATCTGGGGTTCTTTCTTATCCGCCTTGACTACGGATTGAAAGTACATAATCCAACTCCGGAACCAGATAACCAGGGAGGACGATATCATTATTTCTATAACTGGAGTCTTAAATATTTAACGGGCGGAGTGCTTCAATTTGGAGTTACTTATCCTTTCTGATCGATCATTTTCGCGGACTTAAAGAGTCTTCAAAGTCTTTCACGCTTAATGCTTCTTCAATTTTAAATTCACCGATTCTTGTGCGGCGTAAGCTACTGAGATAACCACCACAAGCTAACCCTTCACCAAAATCTTTTGCTAAACTGCGTATATAGGTACCAGTGGAACATACGACGCGAAAATGCACAACAGGCAATTCAATCAAGGTAATTTCAAATTCATTTATATAAACTTTTCTCGGCTCGAGCTTTACTTCTTTTCCCTTTCGTGCAAGTTCATACACCCGTTTGCCCTCTACTTTGATCGCAGAATGTGCTGGGGGAACCTGCATGATCTCACCCAAAAAATTTTTTGTCATGTCTTTGATTAGTTCGGGTGAAATGTGTTCAAGTGATCTAAAATTTTCCGGCTTGCTTTCGAGATCATATGTAGGCGTTGTCGCTCCCAGGTTGAATGTGCCCGTGTATTCCTTTTCCCGGGCCATGTACTCATTTATTTTTTTGGTGAATTTTCCTGTGCAGATGATCAGCAACCCTGTTGCCATAGGATCCAGTGTTCCGGCATGACCCACTTTTTTTACCTTGATCAAATGACGGATCCTCCTTATTACATCAAAGGATGTCCATTGCATGGGTTTGTCAATCAGTAAAACTTGCCCTTCTTCAAATTTATTCACAACTCAATTTAAAAGTTTACAAGGTCCAAAGTTTCAGAGTTGCAAAGTTGTTTTGAAATTAACTTTTGAACATTGGAACTTTGAACTTTTGAACTCTAGTAACTATATTGAAAGTTTATTTTTGAGCTCAAGATACTTGTTGATCGTATCTACAGTAAGATTTTGAGGAGAAGTAAGGATGGAAAGTATGCCGTTTTTATGAAGTTCTCTTACCATCAATCGCTTTTCAAAAGCAAATTTTTCAGCAATTGTTTTTATATAAATTCCTTCCATCGTCTCAGCTTTGCCCTCGATCAGTTGTTTTAATTCAGTGTTTTCAAAGAAGACCACAAGCAAAAGGTGATATTGTGCAATTAACTTCAAGGAAGACATTTCTCTCTGTAAGCTATCCATCGATTCAAAATTGGTAAACAAGATCAGCAGGCTGCGGTGTGTGATACGGCTACGGATAACTGAATAGAGTTTTTCGAAATCTGCCTCCAGGAAACGCGTTTGTTGCCGGTACAAAATTTCCAGCAACTGGTTCATTTGGGTGGATTTTTTATCAGCCTGCAAAAAAACGTCGAGGTTCTCGGCGAATGTAATAAGACCAGCCTTATCCTGTCTCACCAATGCCACATTACTAAGTACCAGTGATGCATTAATTGCGTAGTCAAGCAAGGTCATTCCTTCAAAAGGCATTTTCATCGTACGGCCTTTATTTAACAGGCAATAGATCTGCTGGCTTCTTTCATCAGTATAGTTATTCACCATCAGGTCCTTTTTTCTTGCTGTCGCTTTCCAGTTTATGGTACGATAATCATCCCCACGAACATAGTCCTTTATCTGTTCAAACTCCATGCTATGCCCAAGTCGTCGTACTCTTTTTACACCGGCTTCCTGTAATCGGTTACTGACTGCCAGTAAATGATAGCGTCTCATTTGAATGTAAGAAGGATATACCTTTACGGTTTCTGCCGCTGGAAATATAAACCTTCTCTTTGCCAGTTGTAAGGGACCTCTGACAAACGCATTAATATTACCAAAAGAATATTCACCTCTTGTTAAAGGTTTGACTGTATAACTAATCTGCTCTTCTTTTCCTGCTTCAAGTCGTGTTTTTTTTCTCCAGTTTCTTTCCTGGAATTGCGGAGGCAATTCATCGATAATGTGTGCAGAAACAGGGAAGGAATAATTATTCTGAAAGTGAAGCACTACCTTATTCTCGTCCCCATTGCTCCACCGTTCCGAAGTGAACCGCTCAGCACGCAGGGCATATCGTTTTCCAAAAATCAAAAAACTGTCAACGAGTATTGCCAAACCAAGAAGAACCAGGACAATACCCGCTGCGTCATACAACACGGGTATGAAATAGCTGAACAGGTATAAGATCACGGCTCCCCCTGCAATGTAATAGGCAGTTCTGTCGATATAAAATGACTGACTAAAAAATTTTATAATTGCCCTGAAGAACATTTTTGATTTTGGATTTTCGAATTTCGATTTTAGATTTTTAGAAACAATCTAATTGCTCACATTCACCCATTACTCATTACTCATAACTCATAACTCATAACTCTTAACTTCACCTGGGAATATCCATTCCATTCACAATTTGCCTGATCACTTCATCTTCAGTAACTCCTTCCATTTCTTTGTCGGGAGCAAGGATAATGCGATGACGCAGCACTGGCGTGAAAACATCCAATATATCTTCAGGCGTAACGAAATCACGGCCATTGATCGCCGCCATTGCTTTAGAAGCATTCATTATTGCTAGTGATGCTCTTGGCGAAGCGCCGAGATAAATCGATTTATGATTTCTTGTTTGGTGAATAAATTTTGCAATGAATTGCAAAAGCCTCTCTTCAATGATTTGGATTTTTATTTGTTGTCTCAATGCAATGATCTGCCCACCGCTCAAAACAGGTCTTACGAAGTCAAAAATCGGAGCATTCCCCATTTGGTGAAATTGCGAGAGAATCGTCACTTCTTCCGCCTCGGAAGGATACGGCACTACAATTTTAAAAAGAAACCGGTCCAGTTGAGCCTCAGGTAAACGATATGTGCCTTCATGCTCAATAGGGTTCTGCGTTGCCAGCACCATAAATGGTGAGGGCATGGGGTAGGTCCTGCCATCCACCGTAGCTTGTCTTTCCTCCATAATCTCAAACAACGCTGATTGCGTTTTTGCCGGCGCCCTGTTGATCTCATCAATTAAAATGATGTTTCCAAACACCGGCCCTTTTTTGAAATCAAAACTGCCTTGTTGTGGATTAAATACCGGCGTGCCCAAAACATCCGATGGCATCAGGTCTGGTGTAAACTGGATTCTCGAAAAGCCAATATCCAATGATCGCGCTACCAGTTTTGCAGTCAGAGTTTTCGCAACGCCGGGCACACCTTCGATCAATACATGTCCATCTGCAAGGAGAGCCGCGATGATCAGTCTCACCATTTCGTCCTGTCCAACAATTACCTTTTTAATCTCATCACGAATTAACAGCACAGCCTGGTTCAGAGCAGTCAGATCCGTTCGTTGCGCAAATAGTTGTTCTTCCATTTATCGGTGTTTGGTTTTTGTTTTTAAATCCGCTGCGATATTTGCCCTACCCCGTTTTGTAAAAGTCTTCAAGTCTTTTATGAAAACCGGCGAGCTGCTCATCAGCTATTTCATCTGTTTCATCAATATTGTTTATAAAGGAAATGATTTCCCGGATATTTTTTTCGGGCTGTGCTGTTTTTCTTTGAAGAGATGTTATAAACTCATCATCGAGCTGGTTAGTAGAAAGCTTATACCTGTTGCGGATATGTTCAAGGAAATAGGCCGCCATTTTTTTACTAAGGTTTTTGTTATCTCTTTTCTCATGGTATAACCTGCCAATGGTCTTTACAAATTCAAGGGAATCATTTCTTGGCCTTGCCATGACGGGGATCATGCGCTGCTTGCGCCGCATTTCCTGCAAAATGTACAGGACCAGGAGAACAATCAATAAACATAGCGCTGCTCTGAATGATCTTTGAGACATCAATGCAGAAAGAGGACCTTTACTTTTACCCGGACTATTGTCCAGCGAGATCCTTTTGTATAAAAAATATTCATCCCACACCACCCTTTTAGTATCCTTTGGAATAAGCGAAAGCATTTTGTTATAGTAATTGATGTTTTGCCCATGCAATAAAAAATAATTACTAAATGTGAGGGGAGCAAGATGCAGGTAAATACTTCCCTTTCCTGCTTTTAACTGTATGAAATTTATGTCTGTATCGTCTTTACTGCCTAGTTCATAACTGGTTTCTTTATTGTATTTTTCGAAATATCCATCATATCGCCTGCCGGGATAATCGTATTTTTTTTGGTCAGGGAATGGGGGAGATAATAATCCAACCGAAAGAGTATCGGTTTCAACATCCACTCCAAACAGCGAAAGATCGAAAGCATAATCGTCACAATTAAAAAAGTTCTGTGCATCGTAAGACAGCCCATGAGTGCTGATAAAAACAGTGTTTCCTGCCTTTACAAAATCCAGCAAACGATGCAATTCTGTTTCATCAGGCATGAATCGAGGGGATATAATGATAAGAGCCTGCCTGTCGGTTAAAATGCTCAACGAATCCCAAAGTGTAGGCTTTTTCTTATTTACAATCACTGAAGCGCCGGGAAAAATATGAGACAAACTGTGATAAGCGACATACATACCATATGGAATCTTGTCTCTTTTATTGAAACTGATACGTTTGTCAAGTACATGCCTTTTTTGCTTCGTGGAAAATACAAGCCACGATAGCAGCAGGAAAACCAGCCCCGCAATGATATATGGTAAAAACTTTTTCAAGACAGTTTACGATCAAAATTTTCAAATTGGTTTTTAATAACCCCGAAGGTTTCCCGGCTCACATCAAACTTTCCATACCAGACATATTCATAATTCCTTGTCAACCGGAAAAAATCATTATAGTACCCTGTAGAATTCAATTGAGACAAATAATCAAGATTTGTACGCTCTTGCTTGTACTCGATAATTTTTTTTTGCGAAAGCTGTTTTAATAATCGCAGAAACATAAGACGCACCGCAAGGCGATAATCCCTGGCGTTAACCGCTTTTTCAATTTCTCTTTGATAATTTATGTCGAAGATATTTTCCGACGCAATATCTTCTCTTATCTTTTCTGCTGTGATGGATTGATTCCTGCCGACAATATTATTTTGCAAAAGGTACCACGCCAGTATCGCAAGGAAAAGCACCACAATTACCAATAACGTTGTCATATTCATCCATTGCAATGGCGGTTTCCTGGTCGTGAAATTTTTTTCTTTCACTTCCTTTTTTTCAAAGACATGATCGGCATACCAAAAAGCGTCATCTTTTTTTAGCGAATCAATGATATTACCCGGAACTTGTCTTAACGCAATCGTATCTGCAGGCGCGGATTTATGCTCAAAATAATTTTGGTGTTCGTAGTCCGTGTCGGCCTGATCAATGGCAATCGCTGAGTCAGCTTCGGCAACGATGGTGTCTGCCACTGTGGTGTCCTGGGCTTTTGTGCTAAAACAGGTAAAAAGAAAACACGTCCACAGCAACAACCTCCCCTTATGCAAAAAGATATTTTCAAGGATAGTTCTCATAGTTAGGGCTCCTCCGTCATTTGAAACGATAACTTTCTTTGCAGGCGTATTGGATAAATGACAAAATACCACACAATAAACGCCGCTGAAGAAACAAGAATGAGCGAGCTGAATATCCAGTGCATTTTATAATAACGGGTAATGAAACCTTCAAAAAAAGCGGC
>Ga0157374_10003991_pt1 | contig 12401 bp, 6 predicted proteins | sample M25metaG_FD_115308 | JGI IMG/M metagenome (GOLD analysis project Ga0157374, IMG submission 115308) | Miscanthus rhizosphere microbial communities from Kellogg Biological Station, Michigan, USA - M2-5 metaG | ecosystem: Host-associated > Plants > Roots > Rhizosphere > Soil | place: USA: Michigan...
GACGCCTGGATCAAAAAAATTTGCTCACTCGCTGGCGCGCGCTTTCGTCGCGTTCTATGCAGCCTGCTTAGGAACTGCCGCCTCGGCGGCCGTATTTCCCATGCCGTCTCCCGGCAGCAATATGGTCGGAACATTGCAAGCCGTTACCATCGCCAATCCCAATACGACTTTACTCGACATCGCGCGCCGCTTCGATCTCGGTTATCACGAAATCACCGAAGCCAATCCGGCGGTTTCTCCATGGACACCTTCGCTCGGCACCAAGATCATCATTCCCACTCAATTCATCCTTCCGCCCGGACCGTATGAAGGCATCGTCATTAATATTCCACAACGCAGGCTTTTCTACTTCGTTCAACAATCGGATGACGAGCTTCCTAAAGTTATTACGTTTCCGATAAGCATCTCGCGCGCCGGCTGGAAGACGCCATTGGGAAAAACACGCCTCGTTGCTAAACATCGTGATCCGGCATGGATCGTACCGGCGACAATACACAAGGAACATGTGCGCGATGGTGAAACGGATTTTCCCACCTATTTCCCGCCGGGGCCTGATAATCCAATGGGCATGCTGGCATTGCAAACCGGCTTTTCTCAGAAATTCATTCATGGCACCAATCGGCCATGGGGAGTCGGTATGCGTACCAGCCATGGATGTTTGCATCTCTATCCTGAAGATGCAGCCTATCTGTTTCCGCGAGTTCCGCCGGGAACCCCCATACGTATCATCAATCAGCCAACGACAGTGGGTATACAAGATGACGTTTTGTATATGAGTTCAGGTGAACCGGTAAGCGAATACGCAAACAAACAATCGCCCGCTAACCGCGCAGTGGCCGCATTGTTTCCCTATACCCATAAAAAAGCCGCGAAGACGGTCGTGCATCGCGAGATCGATTGGCAACGAGTCTTCGCAGTAGCTAAGGCTCATCGTTACCTTCCGCTTCCGATCACTCGCGGCACACCGGATGCGGAGCAAATTCTTCAATCGATGGATGCCACACCTTATATCTATGAACCGTACGACAGCTCCGCCAATAATGCGGTACCGCCGTTGGGAGAATTGCTGTGTACGGGATCTTGTTGGTTGTTCAAATGAGTGCGCGGTCCATGAAAATAGATACATGCATGCGCATTAGTGCATCGCTGAAGACTAACTGTTAGTCCGGCTGCGTTATTCTCATAAGAAAGTTGAAAATGGCACCTTCCTTGCCGATGGCTAAGAATGCGAATATGCGGTAAGTCATAGAATATTGTCCGTTTTCATGACAATGATTTAAAGTGAAATCTCATTGGACCATAACGGACATGCCATGAGTGCCGACCATAATTCCTTAGCGCCTGCCCAATCTGAGGCGGAATCGTCTTCTAATAACGAAACCACTGCTAAACTGACCCCATGGACCGGTTGGTACCCGCTCATGTTGGAACAATACCGGGTGGATGTTAAAAACGACGATCTAGAAGAAAACTTAAACCCCGACGAAATTGAGCGAGCAAAGACTTATAAGCGAACGCTTCGGTATGTATTGCTGATGGAGCGTTATCGCAAGGAGTATGAAAGCGACGAAAAGACATATCCGCGAACTAAAGCCCAGGAGGAAAAAGAACGGGATGAAGCAAAACCAAAAAACGCACCGGAGAATGCCCTATCCGAACTAAACGCAGAGCTCTTAGATCACAACGCAACCAATGAGGAAAGACAGGCGCTAGATGCGTTGTTAAGAAGCCAGGGCGAGTCCACGGAATTCTGGCAGGAGGCCGGGCGATTGTATCGGTTGCAAGCAATGTCCCGAGGTCTTCCCGATCCAGCACCGATCAATCTTACCGATATGTTTGCAATAGCCGGCGATCAAAGGACGACGGGCTTTCGTCTCGGTTCGATTATTCGGCAAGCCACGACGAATCAGCAGTTGGATCCTGATCAGCGAACCAATATCTTAATCGCCGCAGCCGGTAATCCTCAGGCTATAGAACATTACGGCGAGATCATCCACTACGCGATCAACGCTCCCCAAATTAATGCAGAGTCGCAAACTCGCATTTTGGTTGCGCTAGCAGGCAATACGGACGCTGAGCCATATCACGATAGAGTGCTCGAATACGCTGAAACCGCCGCTTGGCTCAATATGGAGCAACGACATCGGATATTTTCCGCTGCGGCATCCACCACCCGCTCACCGGAACACCTTGCGAATATCGTTCAGTATGCCATTACCCACGAGGGACTTAATGCAGAACAACGAGTTGATCTGCTTGCCGATGCCGCGAGCAATCCAATAGCCGTGGAACATTTTGGCGAGATCGTCCAATATGCCATCAATACGCCGGATTTGAGCCCTAGTCTGCAGGCCAGTGTGTTATCAGCAATTGCCAACAACCCGGAAGCCATAGATCATTTTGATGCGATCATTCGATATGTGGTTACCGGCCCCTTTGATAATCATAAGCGCGCTATCCTTTCCGCTATGATTAACAACCCGCAGGCGACCGAACATTTTGGTGCGATATTGGAGCACTTGACGACAGCCGGCGATATCGACATCGAGCACCGGAACCATTTGCTGATACACGTAGCCGGCAACGCGAAAATTCCTGAGGATATCGAGACTATCTTTCTGCATGCGCTTACCTATCCAAATTACTCGCTGGATCAACGAGCCAACATTTTTGAGGCGCTAGCCGATAATAAACATGCGGTCGAATATTTCGGTTCCGTCATTCGATACGCTCTCACCGATCCCCTTCTTCAGCAACACCAGCGCATACGTATCATCGCCTCCATAGCCGGGAATTCGGAAGCAGCCGAATATGTCGGTGGCTTGCTCCACTATGCGAGCACCGATCCGAATCTGACAACGGATTCTCGTAGACGAGTGCTTGAGAAAGCCGCTGGAAATCAAAAAGCTTCCGCAGACATTCCAAATGTCATCAACTTTGCTAAATATTCTCTGAACACAACCGCCTATCGGCGGGAAGAAATTTTTATGGCCGCCGCGAATAACCCTGCAGCGCGAGAACAACTTACCGCCATGGCTGCGCCCATCGCCGGACTCTCGCCGGACCATAACAGATCCCTCCGAATTGCCGCTCATCTCAATCCGCGAGCCGCAGAATATCTTGAAAATCACATGGACTTTGCGATCAATAGGACCGAAGACGAGCATGATATAACCGCCGCTCAACAGGTCGACATGCTGTATAACGCAGCGGCTAATCCGCGCGCCGTTGACGGATTCAACAGAGTTATTCAATGGGCCATAACACCGGGAAATGCAAACCCTGAGCAGCGAACCAGGGTTTTGGTTGCCGCGGTATCCAACCCGCAAAGTAAAGATCATTACGGCACCATTGTCGAACACGCCATTAATAGCGCCGGATTTAATTTTCAACAGCGTTTAGCAATACTAACGGCAGCCATTAACAATCCGGAAGCGCGAAGTCATATCGGCACCGTCGTTCGATACGCAATAGCGGACCTATGGCTCGAACCTAGGCAGCGCGCACAATTGTTAACAACCGTTCTCGCATGCCCTCATGCGAATGAGCATTTGGACGAGGCTATACAACAAGCGTTCAATTCTAATTATTACAGCCCCACGCAACAGGCTCGAATGCTAGCGGCAGGCGCGGGGAACCCGGCGATAAAAACTCACCTGCGTACCATTTGCGAATACGCCATTAACAACCAAACATTAAGTTCCAGCGAACATACAATGGTATTGGCCTCCGCCGCCGGCAATTCGCAGGCGGGGAAGTACATAGACACCGTCATAGACTTTGCAACTAACAGCGTGCAACTTAGCACTAGACAATTAGTCGAAATACTAACCGCCGCAGCGAAAAACGAGCATGCGAATGGGCATCTCGGCACCGTGGTCCGCCATGCAACTAGCAACCCCAACTTAAGCATCGAGCAAAAGGTAAAACTTCTCGTCGCAATCGCCAATAATTCTCAAGGCGCGCCGCATTTATCCGTAGTTATTCAATATGCGATACAAGACAAACAGCTAAGCCTCCGGCAAAAGCTGAAGATCCTAAACAACGCCGCTAGCGCCCCAATGGGAGCCGCTCACTTCGATACGATTATTAACTTTGCAATGTCTAATCCGCTTCTGACGCCCCGCATGCGGTTGCGACTCTTAATCTCCGCAGCTAGTAATCCGCAAGCGGGGGCTCGCCTCGACGCAATCATTCCACTCGGCTCGGATGCACGGCTGACGCCTCAGCAGCAAGCATCTCTTCTCGTTGCTGCCGCCGATAACGTTAACGTCACTCAAGCACAAATCCGCAACATTGCACTCCAGGCCACTCCCAGAAAAATGACAGACCAGGATTCGCGAGACAAAGTCGACACCGCCATCACAAGAGCTAACGCTCGATCACTGCATCGCAGCTTGTTTCCCGACTCAGAGTTTCGTTGGTGTGATTTAACGCTTCCCGGAGGAAAGATTCCCGAAAGTTGCTTAGGCTTTTGCAAGGGAGCGGGAAACGAAAAGAAAGGAACTGCTGAAAGAACGGTTGTTTTGCATGTCCCGCCGCCGAATACCGGCGACGATGCCGCTGTGCATAAATATTACAGAGCAGCGAGACGTCAGATAATGATCGGGGGCGGCGACATATATCGAATCGAAAGTGACATAAACAAACATTCGAGAATCAATACACATAGCGGACCTGCTCAAGCCAATTTTCGTCATCAGTCAAAGGCTTTAATAATTCCTCCTGATAGCAAGAACCTGGAAAATAAAATGACCAATCTTCAAAATCAAGGAAGACGTATTGCCGGGAAGCTAAAGTTGCATTGAGCTACTTGCAAACGGTTATTCAGAGAATGAACGGCACAATGGACTTTCTTGTCTTGGTTCGAAGGATGCAAACTCGGATTACGTTTTTCTTGCGGTAATAAAACGTTTCTGTTTAAAGAAACCAATCAACTTTCTTCATCGGCGATAAGCCGATACGCCGCCGCGCCTAGCAAAGCGCCCACGATTGGCGCGACCCAGAAAAGCCAAAGCTGAGCAATCGCCCAATCACCGACAAATAGTGCAACGCCGGTGCTGCGCGCAGGGTTGACCGATGTATTCGTTACCGGAATGCTGATGAGATGAATTAATGTCAACGCAAAACCAATCGCGATAGGCGCGAAACCTAATGGCGCCCGCTTATCGGTTACGCCGAGTATGACCAATAGAAAAAATAGTGTCATGACTACTTCACTGACCGAAGCGGCCAACAACGAATAGCCGCCGGGTGAATGGGTGCCATAGCCGTTCGATGCGAATCCCTTCGATATATCAAAACTTGTGGTACCGCTGGCTATAACGTAAAGCACGCCGCCCGCAATGATGGCGCCGATAACTTGCGCAACGATGTAGGGCAAGAGTTTGTTAGCAGGAAAACGTCCTCCCGCCCAAAGGCCCACCGAGACAGCCGGATTCAAGTGACAACCGGATATAGGGCCGATGGCATACGCCATGGTTAATACGGTCAGACCGAAGGCAAGCGAAACGCCTAGTAGACCAATGCCTACATTCGGAAATGCGGCGGCAAGCACCGCGCTTCCGCATCCGCCAAGAACAAGCCAGAAGGTTCCCAATAATTCCGCGCCATACTGTTTCATTTATCACTCCTCTTATCTGCCGTTTTCGATTTCGTAGCTCCATCTTCCTTCCATCCCAACCCTGGATCGAAAGCGGTGATCTTCTCGCCGACGAGAGCGGTGTCTTTGCCGAGATCTTTTTCATAGATCTTGCCGTTATGGCTAACGATGAATGTCATCACGCCTGTCTCGCCATACGTGGCCGGATACGCGACCATCGCGAAGCCGGCGACCATCCGTCCATTAATCACATAGTTGTAACTACCGCCCGGCGCGTTCTTGCCTTGACGCGTAAGAACGTAAAAGTAGTAGCCGCGATAGGGATCGCCTCGTTTGTGCCCGGCGAGATATGCCGAGCTTTCTGCGACTAGCGGCCCGAAAGGGCTTTCTTCTTCTCCCTTAGCAAGATCAGCAGGCCAATAAAGGCCATCTTGCTTGCCCGGCGTGCTGCCGATTTTTTGCGCGTATTGCAGCACGCCGTCGCCATTGCGATCACGCGATGCATACTCTCGCTGTGCATCGAGATAGGCATGCAATACATAGATAGCATTGCGTTCGTTCGCGCCGATGCGCCGGTTCAATATTTCTTCCGCGCCTTCCTCGGTTGCGAATCGCCATCCGCTACCTTGTCGCACTAATGGAATCGGAACCGGCCACGCTTCGACGCCCATCAATACCACGCGGCGGTTATCGCCTTGCTTTTCCAATGCATGAAAGGTTTTCAGTTGTGCCGCTGCATTCGCATGGGCCGCCGCATCGTTTGCGGGGTCGCCGGTAATGACAAGATTTTTGTGCTGTTCACCAAAGATGGCGACAAGCGCTTTTTCATCGTTTGCCTTTAGCGCTGCGATGGCAGCGTCCACCGCGGCTTCCGGTGTGTCGAACATTCGCTGATCGGCGGCAATCGATGTCAGCGGCAATGCGAGCAATAGTGTCAGCCATAGCAAACGAAATGCTGATTCGATGCGTAATATGTTCATGGGAGTCATCACGTTATTCATAACAAGCTAGCGTCGGCCACCACCGCCGCCACGTCCACCGCCACCGGCTTGCACCTGTCGAGCACCTCCACTCGACATCGAGCTTCGGCTCGACGCGCCACGCGAACTATCTTGATGCGCCTGGTATCCCGAAGAATATCCACCGAAGGCGCCGCCATTCGCGCTCGTACGATTGATATTGCCGCTACTGACTGGGCTCGCACGATTCATATTGGCGCTACTCGCGTTCGCGCGATTCGCGCCCCCACTTTTCACACTACCGGTGGATTGTGTTGATGTGCGTGCCGTGCCTCCGCCTGTATATCCAGCGCTGCGTGATGGCGTGTTGTATCCGACTCGCGCCGACGATGATCTAGCAGTGGTATTGCGAACCTGCCCCGGCTGCTTGTTAGACTTCCATTGTGTGGACGACACGTTGGCTCGATTAACGGCGCCGACATTTGTACTTCGATCTATATTGATATTGGCTGTGCCGCCGCCACCATAATTTGTGGAGTAGCGTCCGCCGTGCCACGCGGCACCGAGTGCCGCCCCCCACACCAAGCCGGTAGCGAACGCAGCACCGGGCGGATAAGGATAGTAGTAAACCGGATAAGGCGACGGATAGTAACCATAGGAAGGAGCGCCGCCGGCAACAACCACTGTGCTCGGATTGTATTGCGGCACATAGATCACTTGCGGATCAGCGGGAACGATCTTGACGACTTCCTGTTCGACAACGACAGTCTGCTTATCATCGGTCTTGAGATTGCCGGCCGCGTGAGTCTTACGGCGAAATGTTTGAACCGCCGCCAGCACAGACGTTTGATCGGCGACAACCGCCTCGCCCAGCGAAGCCGTCCAATCGATATCGTTGCTCATGGTCTTAACAACATCGGGATAATTGAGCAGCGACTTCACCGCATCATCCCATTTTTCATCGACCGGCAATTGCGGGCTGGCCTTCCGCTTCTCAAGAAAGCGATCTGCCTGCACGATCTGCAATGGATTCGTCGAAGCCGGCAAAATAATGGCGATCAAGTCGTCCGGATACAACGCGATGGGTCCTACCAGTTGCTCGAGTTCTTCTTCGGAAAACGGCGGCGCTACACTGCCGGATGCAACCGGCGCCTGCGCAAACACATCCGCCACGAAAAAGAACACGGCAAACGTTGCGACCATGCTCCTGAAAATCGTAGCGGGACAACGGAAAATTCTCATATGAGCTCCTGCTGAAGCTCAGTATAGGTTGCCGCTGATCAAACGCCGATTAGACCAACGTCCAATGGTATTGCATGAACCGGATGGATAATTTAAAAAGGGTGGACGGCTTCACCCCAACCCTGAGAAATACCGCTTAAACGCTACCGTCTGAACTTTCTATACTTCACTTCAGCTTTTTTGTCTGGCTTTTTTGTATAGTTTTTTTAGCGGCGACGTCAGTCACAAATTCTTTGAAGGCGCCGTCTAGGCTTTTCTTGTCCAAAATTTTTCCCTTCCGTTGAGCGTCAGCCTTCGCCAGTCTCGTCCATAAAGTAACCGCGCCCTTGCGTAGTTTACCGGTACAAACAGTACCAATTGCCTCATCGTCAACGGTCTCCCGGTGCCCCACCTCTCCTTTAGATGCCTGGCTTGTACGAACGCATATTTTTCCTGCATCTGTCCACTTCTTCACTTCATCTTTAACCACATCAGGCAGGTTTCCGTTTCCCGTACCCACAAGAATAACCGTGTCATACTTGCTTCGCCCTTCCAACTCAGCTCGTGGTCGGAAATACTCCCTGAGAAGTTCTATAGCTGCGTCATCGTTAGGCGCATTACAGTCAATGGTAGGAACAGTGGGCAGTTTAGGAATATGTATGTTTTCGCTTTCCGTTTTTTTACCTTCGTTTTCTGTTTTAACGACGGTTATTTCAAACTGGATGTCATCCGGATGTGTAGAAGATCCTTGTGCATTAGAAGAAGGAGATGGCAGCTTAGAGCCGGTATCTTCAAACAACTCATGGAAGGTCTTTTTCGGCACGCCCGGTATGTAATGAATCGTTGGCTTGCTGTTCTTAATTTTTCCTACAGGTCCATCAACAACTGCCTCGAATGCCTTGATGTCCGTCGTGTTTTCCTTGGAAACATAGGGAGGATCGAATATATCGCTCTTATTCATCACGATGGATACTCTCCCTCCCAATTGGTCGCTTGCCGCGAGCAAAAGCGCTCTTGATATATTTTTTAGCGCATCGCTCTCTTCTTGCTTTCCGCGCAATCGAGACGTGCTGGGCAATGGTATAAGATTAGCCAGGCTTGTTTTTTTCGAGGCGGATTTAGCAGGGCTTTCTTCTTCCACTGATTCTAATCGCTGGCTTGCTTCCGGCTCTGCTTTCTCTCTTCCTGCTTCTTCTTGTTCAAGCGAAGCTTTCCTACTGCCGTCTTCTAGCTTTTTGAACTTTATTAGCTCGGTTGTATATTCCTCCGAAAACTGCTTCGCTTCTTCCGCTCCTACGACTTTCGCTAGCTGTTGCAATATCTCTTCGCGAGTATTCGATTTTTCCGGATCTAATAAAACACCAGGCGCCATGGCGCCGGTCAATATAACCTTCGTGCTTGCCAATACCTCAGGAGGCAAGGTGGCTCGAAGAAAAAATCCAAGATCGGCCATGGAATCGGTTCCAGTTGTAACAACAATGGCGTTATGATTTTTGTAAACATCGAGGATTTTTTTTCTTACCTTACACATCCCCTCGAAGTTCAAATTGATTGAATCGATGCTCTTCTCAAAAACATCGTATCCTTTGAGAGCCGTATTGTGAGGTTTCAAGCCAAGCCGTTCCAATCCGCTGAGCACTTGACTCGACGTCAGGAAAGGAAAGTATTTGTGTGCGAACCCTACAGAAGATTGTGTCCCACCGATATTGACGACCCCGATACTGAACTTGTCTTTCTTCGTTGAGAGAGGCACTTTCCCAAATTTGGTATTGCCGACTCTGAATTGCTTCCTCTTGTCTTCGGGAAGCCTTTCCGATTCATCCACTGGGAGATGATCTCCCTCGCTTTTCTCGCCTACATTACTGGCTTCCTTCTTATCATCGTTTCCTGATGATTTCGATGAATCGTCATTTCTTTTAACTAAATTCTGCAACCTACCGAATAAGCTTTTATTATCACTTCCGTCCTCTTTCGCCATCGCAGTTATCCTCTTGTAATTAATGTTATGCAGCCTTCATTCTCTGGAACATACCGATCGTTCAGCATCTGCTTTTTTCATCTCTGATTCCATCTCTGAAAAACGCGGGTTCTGCTGAAGAAAACTACGTGACATCAGTCAATCTATTGAATACTCGTAGCATAATTGCCACCTCAACGTTCAACGAAACAACCGAATAAAAAAAACAAAAGATCATGCCAGCGTAAACAGTTGTCCCCAAAATCCGCAGTGAACCACTTCTCTTTTATGCGAACTGCCGAAGAGTGAGCACGACTTTTATAGCTATGCGCTTGTTGTAGTGGTTAGCCATGTTATGGATAGTGCACACTCCCCTCTCCCGCAGGCGTGCGAGGGGCTTTTAATGACTTGTGTAGATACCCATGGCCTGCAGACGAGGGAATACGTAAATCCAAAATGACTAACCACTAGAGAACCGGGCTGCACTTCTCTCGCTCAATCCGAGCCAATAAAGGATTACCCATCTCCGTTGATATAGCCGGCTAACGCTGTGTCACCGGCATCGGTTCTTTTTTATCCAAGCTCCCAGCTTCAGCTACCCAGCCACCACCCATCGCTTTATACAAATTAACCAAAGAGGCATATACCGCGTTCTGGGTTTGAGAGTAAGCCACTTCAGCGTTGAACAAACTTCGTTCTGCATCGAGTACTTCGATGTAGCTTGTATAGCCGTTGTCGTAACGTAATCGCGCAAGATTCACATAATTGCGCAGCGTTGCAACTTGTCGGCCTTGCACCGCCAATTGCTCACGCGCTTTGCGATGCGTGATTAATGCATCGGACACTTCTTGAAACGCGGTCTGAATAGATTTCTGATATTGCAATAACGCTTGCTGCTGTTGAGCCTCTGCCTGTTTCACTTGTCCGGCGATGCCGCCGCCGGTAAAGATAGGCATCGATATATTGGCGCCATAAGACCATGCCTTAGCCGGTCCGGTGAATAGATTCGAAAATTCAGAGCTGACCGAACCCAATAGGCCTGTCAACGAAATGGATGGAAAGTACTGCGCGCGTGCCGCGCCGATAATCGCATTGGCGGCGATTAAGTTTTGCTCGGCCTGACGCAAGTCGGGGCGTCGTTCTAACAGTTGAGACGGCAAGCCGGCCGGCACAGGCGGCAAACCGAGGTCGGCGAGTTTTCCACCACGATAAATGTCGCCTGGATTACGTCCCAGCAATATGGATAACGCATCCTCTTGCTGAGCGATTTGGGCTTCTATCTGCGGAATGCTGATGAGAGAAGCTTCATATTCCGATTGGCTTTGCGCAAGCTCCAGTTCCGATACGGTGCCGCCTTCGAATCGATCTTTGAAAACCTGAAAGGAATTCCTACGGCTCGCCGCGGTATCTTTTGCGATCTCCAGTTGCCGATCCAAGTTGCGCAAGTTGATATATGACAATGCGACCGACGACACCAAGGTTAAAATCGTCGCGCGTCGGCCCTCTTCGCTGGCCAGCACATTAGCGCGCGCCGCTTCAGTCTGACGGCGCAGCTTGCCGAACAAATCAATCTCCCAGCTAACCGACAGCGCCGCCTGATACTCATTCACAATCGATTGCGAAGAAGAAGACGTAAATGGCGATTCGCCAATGCGCTCGCGCACGCCGCTGATGCCTGCGTTCACTTGCGGAAAAAATTGCGAGCGAGTAGTGCCTAATTGTCCTAGAAACTGTTCGACGCGTGCGGCCGCGATCTTGATATCCTTATTTTCATTAATCGATATGCCGATCAACTCATTCAACACCGGATCATTGAACTGCTCCCACCACGCGGTGTTAGAAAGATCTTTAGCATCTTTTTCTTCGAAGCGGAAAGTATTGGGCGTATCGGTGGCTGGTCTTTTATAATCCGGCCCGACTGTGCAGCCGACGAGGGTTATTAAGGTGAGGATAGGAACAGTACATAGATAACGTAATTGCATGTTCAATCTCCCTCATGCCTCGCATGGGGGGAACTTCCAATGGGTGCTCCCGACGGCGGTGGTCTGTGGCGATCTTTTTCTGCGTCGGCCGCGGACGGTTTTTTCTTACGACCAAATCTTTCAACGGTGTTTTCGATAACGTAATAAAACATGGGGATGAAAAATACCGCGATGACCGTAGCGCCCAACATTCCACCGATCACGCCGGTACCAATGGACTGACGACTATTGGCCGACGCACCGGTAGCAATTGCTAATGGAACGCATCCGAGTATGAACGCGACCGAAGTCATCACGATCGGACGCAGCCGTTCACGCGCCGCCGTCATCGCAGCATCATAGAAAGACATTCCATTCGAACGATTCAATACGGCAAACTCGAAAATGAGAATCGCATTCTTAGCGGCAAGCGCCACCAATATGGTCAATCCTATTTGGAAGTACACATCGTTACTCAAGCCCCGCAACATGATGGCCAGCAATGCGCCGAATAACGCGAACGGAACAGCCATCAAAACGCCGAATGGCAAGGACCACTTCTCGTATTGCGCAGCAAGAATCAGAAACACCATGATCAAACCAAACGCGAATGTCGCCGTGGATGTGCTGCCGGCTTTCTTTTGTTCATAGGCTTCACCGCTACATGCAACACTGACATAGGAAGGCAATACCTGCGTGCC
>Ga0157374_10003992_pt1 | contig 12397 bp, 11 predicted proteins | sample M25metaG_FD_115308 | JGI IMG/M metagenome (GOLD analysis project Ga0157374, IMG submission 115308) | Miscanthus rhizosphere microbial communities from Kellogg Biological Station, Michigan, USA - M2-5 metaG | ecosystem: Host-associated > Plants > Roots > Rhizosphere > Soil | place: USA: Michigan...
ATGCTGGTCGGAGGTGTGATTGACGACGAGGTCGATGATCACGCGAATGCCGCGCTGCCGGCAGCCATGGGTGAATTCGACGAAGTCGCCCAGCGTGCCGTAGCGCGGATCCACTCCATAATAATCGGAGATGTCGTAGCCGTCGTCCCTGCCGGGCGATGGCTGGAACGGCATCAGCCAGATCGTAGTGATGCCGAGCCCATCCAGATAATCCAGCCGCCGCAGCAGACCCTTGAAATCGCCGATGCCGTCGCCATTGGCGTCCATATAGGTGCCGACGGAAAGGCAATAGATCACGCCGTTCTTGTACCAGAGGTCGTCGATCATGCGGGGCAGCCCTCATCGTCCGCCTCGCAATCCGTCAGCGGCCCAGTGATAAGCGGCAAGGGTAGCGGCGGGTTCCCGTCCCCCATTTCGAAAAGCCGGCCCGGACCGCGTATGGAATGTAGGCGAGCTTTTTCGGACCACGCTCGATGGGCGGCGGCGCCAAAATCGGATACGCTTATCGGATGGAATCGCCCGCACGCCAGATCACCCTCATGCCCGCGCCGGACCGCCGTCAGTCGGAGACGGCGCTGGCGATTGCGCGCGGTACCGCGCGGATGCTGCGGACGCTCGGTTTTTCCTGCATCAGCGAGTTGCCGCTTCCTTCGGGGCGGCGCGCCGATCTGGTGGCGCTGAACGAGCGCGGTGAGATCTGGATCGTCGAGATCAAATCATCGGTGGAGGATCTGCGTGCCGACCAGAAGTGGCAGGATTACCGGATGCATTGCGACCGGCTGTTCTTTGCCTTCACGCAGGATTTGCCGTGCGAGATTTTCCCTGAGGATACCGGCCTGATCATCGCCGACGCCTATGGCGCGCATCTGCATTGCGAGGCGCCGGAACATCGTCTGCCGGCGCCGACCCGCAAGCTGATGACCGTGCGGTTCGCGATGGCCGCAGCCCAACGGATCAATCGATTGGTCGATCCGCAGGGGCACGCTGAGTTTTAAGAAAGTGCGCAGGGTCGGCAAAGGCGCGTTTGCGCCGTGCCCACCATTATCGGCGACCGCCGTCTTGAATGGTGGGCACGCTTTGCTCTGCCCACCCTATGATCGTCCTAACTATGTAAGACTCAGCGCGGCGCGCGTTTCGCCAGAATGCGCTGCAGGGTGCGGCGGTGCATGTTCAGCCGCCGTGCTGTTTCCGAGACGTTGCGGTTGCACATCTCGTAGATGCGCTGGATGTGTTCCCAGCGCACGCGATCCGCCGACATTGGATTTGCCGGCAGTTCGGATTTCTCCGTGCCGCTGGCGAGCAGCGCCGCGACGACGTCGTCGGCGTCCGCTGGTTTCGAGAGATAATCCACCGCGCCCATCTTCACGGCCGTCACGGCGGTGGCGATGTTGCCATAGCCGGTCAGCACGATCGCGCGCGCTTCGGGGCGCTTGCGCTTCAGCGCCGACACCACGTCGAGCCCGTTGCCGTCGCCAAGCCGCAAATCCACCACGGCAAATGCCGGCGCGGCGCGGCCGATCTGCGCGAGACCGTCGGACACGGTGTCGCATGAGGTGACCGCGAAGCCGCGGGTTTCCATCGCGCGCGACAGGCGTTCCAGAAACGGCTTGTCGTCCTCGACGATAAGAAGTGAGCGGTCGGTGAGATCGTTCAGTTCGGCGATGGCGTTCAAGGTCGGTTATCCTTGTGTCGGGTAATCAGCATATGGCGTGGCAAGATGGCGCTGCCAAGGCCACCTAAAGTCGACCACCTGCCATCCATAATGCCAGGCACCCAATATGAACGCTTCTAAGAGGCTGCGTCGGCGACACTTGCGTCGGTCTCGAACCGTTCGCGCGGCCAGACGATTTGCACCACAGCACCGTGATCGGGAAAGATCCGGTTGGTAAACGAGACCTTTGCGCCGGTACGCTCGAGCAGCGTACGGGCGATGAAGATGCCAAGTCCGAGGCCGGTTCGCCCGGTTTGGGCCTCATCAGCGCCGCGCCGACGCGACAAATAGGGTTCGCCGATGCGTTTGAGCATGTCGGGGGCGATGCCCGGGCCATCGTCCGAGATGATCATCTCGACGGTATCCGAGTTCCACCACGCGTTCACCTCGACGGTTGACCGGGCGAAATCGACGGCATTTTCCAGGATGTTGCCGACGCCATAGAGGATCGCCGGGTTGCGGGCGCCGACCGGCTCGCGGGTGGCTGCGACAGCAAGCCGCACCTTGATGGCGACACCGAAATCGCGATGCGGCGCCACGGATTCCTCGATCAGCGTCGACAGCGGCATGCGGTCGAACGGCGCGCCTGAGGAAGAAAGCTGGGTGATCTTGGCCAGGATGTCGCGGCAGCGCTGTGCCTGTTCGCGCAGGGTCTTGAGCTCGGACGTCAGATGGCCATTGTCCTGCACCGTCTTTTCGAGCTCGCGCGCGATCAGAAAGATCGTCGACAGCGGCGTGCCGAGTTCATGCGCGGCGGCGGCGGCGAGGCCGTCGATCTGGGTGAGATGCTGTTCTCGCGTGAGCACCAATTCGGTCGCGGCCAGCGCGTCCGAAAGTTTGCGGGCCTCCTCGGTGACCTGGAACGCGTAAAGACTGGTGACGCCGATCGCGAGCAGGATCGAGAGCCAGACGCCGAACAGATAGATCGGCGGCAGCACCAGCGGGTCATCGCTGTCCCATGGCAACGGCAGATGGAAAAATACCAGCGCCGAGGCGCAGGCGACCGCCAGAACGCCGAGTGCGATCGTCAGCCGGATCGGCAGTGCGGTGGCTGAGATCAAAACCGGGGCGAGGAACAGGAATGAAAACGGGTTCTGCAGCCCGCCGGTGAAGAACAAGAGTGCGCCAAGTTCGACGATGTTGAGCGCTAGCAGCACCGCTGCGTAGATCGGTTCCAGCCGCTGCATCGGATTGAACCTGATCTGCAGCGCGAGATTGGTCACCGCCGAGAGGCCGACAATGGCAACGCAGGGCATGACGGGAACGTCGAATTCGAGCCCTTGCGCCACGATGAAGATCGCGGCGAGCTGGCCGAGCGCGGCCAGCCAGCGCAGCCGCAGGATCGTATCCAGACGGACATAGCGGCGCGAATGGCGGAAATCGGAAGCTGCAACGTCGGTCATGCCGTGAGTTTAGCCGCGAGGAGGCGCGATCACAAACTTGCGCTTTCTCCCCCGTGGAGGGCCATCCACGTCCTTCTTGCACTTGCCGCCACGATGCCCCAATGAACGGCTCGCATGACGTTCAACGAACCGGCCACGCTGGGGCAACCGCCCGCGGCGGATCCTCCAGGACCCGCCGCGATCGAGGTCGCGCACCTCATCAAAACCTACAAAACCACCCGCGCGGTGGATGACGTCTCGTTCCGCATCGCGCGCGGCAGCATCACCGGCCTGTTGGGCGGCAACGGCGCCGGCAAGACCACCACCATCGCCATGATCATGGGGCTGGTGTTGCCGACGTCGGGCCGCATCCAGGTGTTGGGGCATCCGATGCCGGAGCACAGTGCCGATGTACTCGGCCGGATGAATTTTGAAAGTCCCTATGTCGACATGCCGATGCGGCTCACGGTGCGGCAGAACCTGACCATTTTCGGCCGCCTCTATGCGGTTGAAAATCTGCGCCAACGCATCGAGCAGCTCGCCGCCGATCTCGATCTCGGCGATTTCCTCGACCGCGCCAATGGCAAGCTCTCGGCCGGGCAGAAGACCCGCGTGGCGCTGGCGAAGGCGTTGATCAACCAGCCTGAGCTGTTGCTGCTCGACGAGCCGACGGCATCGCTCGATCCCGATACCGCCGATTGGGTGCGGCAGCATTTGCAGGACTACCGCAAGAGCCATGACGCCACCATCCTGCTGGCCTCGCACAACATGCTGGAAGTGGAGCGGCTGTGCGACCGCGTCATCATCATGAAGCGCGGCCGGATCGAGGATGACGACAGTCCCGACCAGATCTTGGTGCGCTACAACCGCGCCACGCTGGAGGAAGTGTTTCTCGATGTCGCGCGGGGCCGGGTGCGGGAGGGCGCGCCGTGAGCGAGATCGTCGCCAACAGGGGGATTTCGCCGCAGCGCATCAACGCGATGGTGCTGCGCTATTGGTATCTCCTGATGTCATCCTGGCCGCGGCTCCTTGAACTGATCTACTGGCCGGCGCTGCAGATCATCACTTGGGGGTTCCTGCAGAATTACATCTCGCAGACGTCAGGGTTTTTCGCGCACGCCGGCGGCTCGCTGATCGGCGCCGTTATCCTGTGGGACATCCTGTTCCGCGGTCAGCTCGGATTTTCGATCTCGTTTCTTGAAGAAATGTGGGCGCGTAATCTCGGCAACCTGATGATGAGCCCGCTCAAGCCGATCGAGTTCCTGATCTCGCTGATGGTGATGAGCCTGATCCGGCTCGCGATCGGCGTGATCCCGATGACGCTGCTGGCGCTGTTCTTCTTCAATTTCAACTTCTTCGCCATCGGCCTGCCGCTGATAGCCTTCTTCTGCAATCTGATCTTCACCTCCTGGTCGATCGGGATTTTCGTCTCCGGCCTGGTGCTGCGCAACGGGCTGGGCGCCGAGAGCATCGTCTGGACGCTGATGTTCGGCGTGATGCCGCTCGCCTGCATCTATTATCCGGTGAGCGTGCTGCCGAACTGGCTGCAATATCTCGCCTGGACGCTGCCGCCGACCTATGTGTTCGAGGGGATGCGGTCGCTGTTGATCGACCATGTATTTCGGGCCGACCTGATGGTTCACGCCCTCGCCATCAACGCCGTGTTGTTCGTTGCCTCATTTGCGATCTTCCTAGCCCTTTTACGCAGCGCCAAACGCCACGGATCCCTGCTCGGGGGTGGCGAATAAGTCACTATTCCCGTGAATTCTCAAGGTTTTCGGGCTTTTAGCCCGGTAGATCTACCGACAGCGCATTGACGCATTATTACGCATTCGGCACTATGCTGCGGCGCAAAACAGAGGTCAGAAATCAATGCCGATTGGGGAGTTTGGCGGCGCACCGCCACTAGTGGCCGAAGGCAGTCCGGCGCTCACGACGCCGATGTACTGGATGTACGAAATGGCCCACGCGTCGCTCAATCCGGCCCGCGCCGTGACCGATGCGACAAAAATCCTGTTTCAGAATCCGCTCAATCCGTGGTCGCACACCCAATTCGGCAAATCGATCGCCGCGGCCTGCGAATTGTTCGAACGGACCACGCGCCGCTACGGCAAGCCGGAATGGGGCCTCGACACCACCGAAGTGAATGGCGTTCGCACGCCGGTCGAGGTTCATTCGATCTGGGAAAAGCCGTTCTGCCGTTTGCTGTATTTCGATCGCAAGCTGACGCGGCCGTTGCGCAGCCCGCAGCCGCGCGTGCTGATCGTGGCGCCAATGTCCGGCCATTACGCGACGCTGCTGCGTGGCACGGTCGAAGCGTTCCTGCCGACCCATGAAGTCTACATCACCGACTGGTCCGATGCGCGGATGGTGCCGCTCTCGGAAGGCCGCTTCGATCTCGAAGATTACGTCGACTATGTCATCGAGATGCTGCACGTGCTCGGCGGTAACATGCATATCATCGCGGTGTGCCAGCCCTCGGTGCCGGTGGTGGCCGCGGTTTCTGTCATGGAAGCCAATCGCGATCCCTTCGTGCCGCTGTCGATGACGCTGATGGGCGGCCCGATCGATACCCGCCGCAATCCGACTGCGGTGAACAATCTCGCCGCCGAACGCGGTATCGAATGGTTCCGCAACAACGTCATCACCAAGGTGCCGTTCCCGCATCCCGGCGTGATGCGCGACGTCTACCCGGGTTTCCTGCAGCTTTCGGGCTTCATCACCATGAATCTCGACCGCCATACGGATGCCCACAAGGCGCTGTTCAGCAATCTGGTGAAGGGCGACGGCGATCTGGTCGATAAGCACCGCGAATTCTACGACGAATATCTCGCGGTGATGGATCTGACGGCCGAGTATTACCTGCAGACCGTCGACGTCGTGTTCGTCAAGCACGCGCTGCCGAAGGGCGAGATGACCCATCGCGGCGAGCCGGTCGATCCCTCGAAGATCCGCCGCGTGGCGCTGATGACGGTCGAAGGTGAGAAGGACGATATCTCCGGCCTCGGCCAAACCGAAGCGACCCATGCGCTATGCACCTCGATTCCCGATCATCGCCGCGTGCATTACGTGCAAAAGGGCGTCGGACATTACGGCGTGTTCAACGGTTCGCGTTTCCGATCGGAAATCGTGCCCCGCATCTCCGATTTCATGATGTCGGCAGCGACGACGAAGCTTTCACTGGTCGCAGCAGCGGAATAGCGCCGAATTCGATGCCGAATCGGCGGGCGAGTTAAGCCCCTGAATTGATTTAGAGAACCCAGATTCGCGGGCCTTTGAAAGAATGAGTATGGCCTCAGCCCTTGAGGCCCTGCCAAGGGGCCGGTTCCACCCAAAATTTCTGGTTCCAGCCCCTGCCGGTAGAGGCGGAACTTCGGCCAGCCCCTGTATATTGGGCAAATGATTTGTTTTTGCGCCGAGCGATTTCACTGGCGGCGGATATGGCAGAATCCGGGCGAACTCCTGCTCCCCGGACTTTCAGACATGGCTACTCGTGCGCTCCTCTATCGGCGGCCCGCCGAACCCGCGACTCTCGTCGTCAGACACGGCTCGCAATTCTTCGCAATCCGGCTACGGCGGCACCGCCGCGCGCGGCGGTACACCTTACGTATTCATCCGACCGACCGCGAAGCGATCCTGACCATGCCGCCACGTGGCACGCTGGTGGAAGCCAAGGAGTTTGCGCAGCTTCACGGCGGCTGGATCGCCGCACGTCTTGGCCGTTTGCCGAAAGCCGCACCGTTTCATTCCGGCACAGTGGTGCCATTGCGCGGCATTCCGCACCGGATCGTGCATAGGGCCGGCGAGCGCGGCACGGTGTGGACGGAAATCCGCGACAGCGGTGAGAGAATTCTCTGCGTCGCCGGCGGCGTCGAACATATGGACCGGCGTGTCCACGACTACCTCAAGCGCGAAGCGCGCAAGGATCTGCAGAAGGCGTCGCAGGCTTATGCGGAAGACCTCGGCGTTCGGGTCAAGCGGGTATCGATCCGCGATCAATCGAGCCGTTGGGGTTCGTGTACTTCGGCCGGATCATTGTCGTTTTCCTGGCGGCTGATCCTCGCGCCACCCTATGTGCTCGATTATCTCGCCGCCCATGAGGTCGCGCATCTCGTCGAGATGAACCACTCGGCACGGTTCTGGCGGGTCGTCGGCAAGGTCTGCGGCCATGTCGAGCGCGCCAAGTCCTGGCTCGACACCCACGGCAACGACCTGCATCGCTACGGCATTCAGGATTAAGGCTTCGCTCCACACCTGAAGCTGTCATCGCCGCGAAAGCGGGCGATCCGGTATTCCAGAGGCGCCAGCGACTGAATCGAGAGGCCACGGCGTACTGGATACCCGCTGGAGCCTGTCATCGGGCTCGCCGGAGGCGAGACCCGGTGGCGGGTATGACGGCCGATGATGATTAGCGATTACCGACCTAACCGATCCATCAGCCAGCCATCCAGTCCCGCCGCCGCTTCCGGTCGCGCGGATGGATTGGGTGGCGCCGATGCGCGTGCCGGCGGTGGCCGATATGAACTGCCGGAGGGAATCGGTGCGAGCGGGACAGGGGCGGGCTGCGTCTGAGCCGGCGGCGCACTGGCTTGCGAGGCCGTCTGCAGCAAGTTCGAGAAAAAACCGTCGCCCGCTTGCGACTTCGGCAGAGCAGCCACCGGCACGCCCTGATGGGCAGCGCGCATGAAGCGGGTCCAGACTTCGACGGGCAAGCCGCCGCCGGTCGCCTTCTTGGTCGGCGAATTGTCGTCATTGCCGAGCCAGACGCCTGTCACAAGGTTGGACGTGTAGCCGATGAACCAGGCGTCGCGGAAATCCTGGCTGGTGCCGGTCTTGCCGGCGGCCATCCAGCCCGGAATGTCGGCCTTGCGCGCGGTCCCGCTCAGCAGGGTCTCCCGCATCATGGTGTTCATGGCAGCGACATGGCGCGGCTCGATCACCTGGCCGAGCTGATCGTTGGAACGCATGTACAGCACCTTTCCCTCATTGGTGCGGATCTTCGTCACCACATGCGGGGAGATGCCGAGTCCGCCATTGGCGAACGGGACATAGGCGCCGACCAGTTCGATGACCGAGACTTCGGAGGTGCCGAGCGCGATCGACGCATTGGCGTCGAGCCTGGATGAAATGCCGAGCCGGTGCGCGGTCCGCACCACGTTCTTTGCTCCGACCTCGAGGCCGAGCCGCACTGCGACCGTGTTGAGCGACATCGCCAGCGCCTGCGTCAGCGTCACCGAGCCGAAATATTCGTGGGTGTAGTTCTCGGGTTTCCAGCCCTTGACGTCGAGCGGCGCGTCTTGCCGGATCGTCTCCGGCGTGAGACCGGCTTCGATCGCGGTAAGATAGACGAACGGCTTGAACGCCGAACCCGGCTGGCGCTTTGCCGTGACCGCGCGGTTATACTGGCTCTCGGCATAATTCCGGCCGCCGACCATGGCGCGCACGGCGCCATCAGGTGTCATCGCCACCAGCGCGCCCTGGCTGACATTGAATTTCACGCTCTTTGCCGCCAGTTCGTCGATGATCGAGGCTTCCGCCACGCTCTGCAATTTTGGATCGATGGTGGTTTCGACCACGATGCTTTGGTCGATCTGACCGACGAGATCGTCGAGCACCTCGCCGATCCAGTCCGCGACATAATTGATGGTGCCGGCGCCGGCCGGCTTCACATTGTAGGAGGGATGTCCGATCGAGGCCTGCGCCTGCGCATTGGTGATGAATTTGGCATCGGCCATGGCCGCGAGCACGATCTGGGCGCGCTGCTCGGCGCCTTCGGGGTTGCGGTTCGGCGCCAGCCGCGACGGCGATTTCACCAGGCCCGCGAGCATCGCAGCTTCCGCGACCGTGACGTTCTTGGCGGATTTGCCGAAATATTTCTGTGCGGCGGCCTCGACGCCATAGGCGCCGGAACCGAAATAGACCCTGTTGAGATAGAGCTCGAGAATTTCCGCTTTTGTGTGCTTGCGCTCCAACCAGAGCGCAAGTTCCACTTCCTGCAGCTTGCGCTGCATGGTGCGTTCCTGGGTCAGGAACAGGTTTTTCGCCAGCTGCTGGGTCAGCGTCGAGCCGCCTTGCGAGACGCCGCGATGCAGCACGTTGGTGACCGCGGCGCGCGCAATGCCGATCGGATCGACGCCGTAATGCGAATAGAAGCGGCGGTCCTCAATGGCGATGAATGCCTTCGGCAAGTAGGGCGGCAAATCCTTTAGCGCGACATTGGTGCCGGCCATTTCGCCGCGCGAGGCCAGCACGCTGCCGTCGAGGCCGACAATCTGGATGGTCGGCGGCCGCTTTGGGATTTCCAGCGACTGGATCGGTGGCAGATGCGCTCCGACATAGATGATAACGCCGACCACTGCGATCGCCGCCCACAGGCCGAGCACCACGCCCCAATAGAACAGGCGTCCGATGCGGAAGGTGCCGCGCGATTTCGACCGGCGTTTGCTGCCGCCTCGCGACGCGCGCGGCTTCCGTTCGCGCGGCGGCTCATCGTCCTCGTCCTCGGATTTGCGTTTGGCGGATGCCTTTTTTGGCTTGTCGTCGTCGACCGAGATACGGTCCTGCGGCGACAGGCGCAATTCGCTCAGCGCGGCGGCGAGCCCGAATTGCGGTTCCTGGCGTCCGCTGCTCTTTTTCCGTCCCCACGCCATACGCAAACGCTGCTCACACCCGCCCGTCGCACGCTAGCGTTCGCAGTTTAAGGGCCGGTTACCGAGAGGTTAACGCGGGATTAGGAGGTGCGGCGGGGCACCCATAGCGTTTTCGAGCGAAGTGGGTACCGGTTCGCGTAAAGAAAACGCGTCAGAACAACAACTAGAGCCCGGTTCTGATTCAATCAGAACCGATAAGGCTCTAGAATTTGAAGCCAATTCAACGAGGGACGCCGCATGGGCCACATCGATCCGACCAAAGAAGTATTCGCGCAATTCAGGGCCAATGACCGTCCAGGCCCCATACACATGCTCAATCTGGTCCGGCTGCGGCAACAAGCGGCGTATCCCGACGGGCGCAAGGCGACGGGTGCGGAAGCCTATGCGGCCTATGGCAGGGAAAGCGGACCGGTGTTTGAACGGCTGGGCGGCCGGATCGTTTGGCAGGGGAAATTTGAATTGATGCTGATCGGACCCCAGGAGGAGCGCTGGGATCATTGCTTCATCGCGGAATATCCAAGCGTTGCTGCGTTCGCGGAGATGATCCGTGATCCCATCTATCGGGAAGCGGTGAAGCACCGTCAGGCAGGCGTCGAGGATTCGCGACTGATCCGGCATGCGGTGCTGCCGGTCGGAAAAACGTTTGGTGAGATTCCGAAGTAACGCCGGTGGGCGTTTATCCACGATCGTCATGCGCGGGCTTGACCCGCGCATCCATCAATCTTCGGAAAGGATTCTTGCGAAGATGATGGATTGCCGGGTCAAGCCGGCAATGACAACCCCAAAGCAAATCGGCGGCCCCGAAAGGCCGCCGATCGTCCGTTTGATTGATCGAAGCGCCTGCTAGCCCGCCGGACCTGCGTCCTCGAGGATGGGGCCGAACAGTTCCCAGCGCTCGCCGTTGAACTTCATCATCTGCAACTGCTTGTTGACGCGATAGTCGGTCGGCGAGGTGTTGGCGAGGATGCCCGGCAGCGCCAGATCGAGCACGACGTTCTTCAGGCTGGTCGCCTGCTTCATGACGTTCTCTCGGGTCAGGTCGTCGCCGCACATTTTGAGCACATGCATCATCAATTGCGAGGTCGAGTAGCCGTAGCTGTTGAAGCTCGAATCCTTGTCTCCGTCCGGGTAATATTTCGCCATGAACTCGAAATATTTCTTCATGCCGGCGTCGTCCTTCCAGGTCGGATCGAGTGGATCCTTGCCGTAGTTGACGCTGATCACGCCCTTGGAAGCTTCCAGTCCGGCCGGCTTCATGACAGCGCCGACCGAGGTCGCGTTGATGTCGAGAATGTGCACCGGATGCCAGCCGAGTTCGAAGATCTTCTTGATCGCCTGCGCAGCCTGCTTCGGCGTCGTGGCGCTGAAGAACAGGTCCGCGCCGCTGTCCTTGATCTTGAGAACCTGCGAATCGATGGTCGGATCGGTGACTTCGTAGGAAGCTTCCGCCACGATCATGCTGGCGGCCTTGTCGCCGAGACCGGCCTTGATGCCATTCAAATAGTCCTTACCGAGGTCGTCGTTCTGGTAGAGGATGCCGACCTTGGCATTCGGATGCGACTTGATGATGTAGTTGCCGTAGATGCGCCCCTCGACGAAATAGTTGGGGTTGAAGCCCATCGTCCACGGGAAGTTCTTCGGGTCGGTGAACTTCGAAGCGCCGGTGGCGGCGAACAGTTGTGGCACCTTCTTTGAATTGAGATACTTCTGGACTGCGGCGTTCGACGGCGTGCCGAGGAGTTGGAACGTCAGCAGCACCTCGTCGCTTTCGACGAGCTTGCGCACCTGTTCCACGGCCTTGGGCGGGCTGTAGGCGTCGTCATACTGAATCAAGTTGATCTTGCGGCCGTTCACGCCGCCCTGATCGTTGATCATCTTCATATAGGCGGCCTGGGTCTTGCCGATGGTGGCGTAGGCAGAAGCAGGGCCCGAGAACGGATTGGTCTGGCCGATCTTGATCTCCGTATCGCTCGCGCCGGTATCGTATTTTTTCTGCGCGTAGGCCGACGACGCCGACAACGCAACCGCGAGCGCCGTACCCGTGATCAGATGGAAAATACCCTTCCTCATAATGCTGTGTTCCTCATGTGGTGTGATTGAGCCGATGATCTTGCCCTGGGCCTTGCTTCGGCTCGCCGGGCGTCATCGCTGGGGGCGGATACTGGCGGAACGGATGCTGCAATGCAAGGCAAGGCGTGCCGAAAAGGTGAACGATTTCAGGCCAGCCAAAGCAGAATTAATGCGAGCGCCGCGGGAAAAGCCTGCACGTACAGGATCCTGCGGCTGACGGTCGCGGCGCCATAAGTACCGGCCACAATCACGCAGAGAAGAAAGAAGGTTTTGATCTGGAATGCAAAGCCAGGATTGGTATGGATGAGGCCCCAGACCAGGCCCGCGGCGAGGAATCCGTTATACAATCCCTGATTGGCCGCCAGCACGGCGGATTCCGTCGCCTTCTCGATCGAGTTGCGAAAAGTCTTCAGGCCCAGCGGCTTGGTCCAGAGAAACATCTCCAGGACCAGAAAATAGACATGCAGCGCGGCGACCACCGCGACCAGGCAATTGGCGATAAAGGTCATGTTGCGGTCCCCCAAGCATGATCCGGAAAAGTGGGTACCGGCTTTCCGGAAGGATCATGCGCAAACAGAAAATGG
>Ga0157374_10003993_pt1 | contig 12397 bp, 12 predicted proteins | sample M25metaG_FD_115308 | JGI IMG/M metagenome (GOLD analysis project Ga0157374, IMG submission 115308) | Miscanthus rhizosphere microbial communities from Kellogg Biological Station, Michigan, USA - M2-5 metaG | ecosystem: Host-associated > Plants > Roots > Rhizosphere > Soil | place: USA: Michigan...
GAGGGCGAGCCAAATCGCGAAGGCACGCTGTATCGCGTGATGTTGCCAAACGAGATTCAGGCTTGCCGTGACTTCCGTGCTGAGCGCGCGATTGCCGAGCCGGAGCTTTTGTTTCCCTCATCCGGCATTGAGGTCAGGTAGCGTCCTGCACAACTGTCCCCTGATGATAGATGATCTTCCAGACATCTGCGGAGCGCTGCCAGATCGTGGCGCGTCGCGTGAGCCGCGTCCTGTCCTGCAGGAGCGTGTAGGTCAGCAGATATACCTCGTCGGCAAGCTTGCGACAGTAAAGATCACTGATCTCCCAGACGTCGGGCTCTGCCTTAATTTGGCGCTGCTCCAGCACATCGAACACAAAGTCGCCGGCGTATCGACGGCCCGAGGCACCCACCTCCCAGAAGTCGTCAGCCGTCATCTTTTTTAGCGCCTCTCGAGACATCTCAGAAGGAGGCCAATGAAAGATTGGCTCAAGCCGTGAAATTTGGGCGAGTACGTCGGCGAGTTCCGGTGCAATTTCAAGTTTCGGTTCCATGGCCAACAGAATAGTGCAACATCACGGACACGACTAGTGCGTGTTTCAGGAGCGAATAGTTGCTTCGATGAAGCCGGTGCGTTCCGCTAGACTGCCAGCTTTCACCGAGATGAGTTCAAAACCTGAAGCCAGGTAGATCTGTTCGTGAATTGCTTCAAAGCGCAGAGTCTCCTCGAAGCTGATTCTGCGCGCATCCGTGGGTGTGATGAAGCCCAGGTTACGAATGAAAAACACGCGATTCTCGTAGATCGAGTCTGTCTTGATGCGCTCCAGTTCATTGATCAGAATCGATGAGTAGGGATAGCCGAGATACACTGCCAGAGCCGCTGTACAAACTGCGCTGCGGTCGTGAAATTGAATCTCGTCTGGCTGATGTGATGCGCGAATCAGACGGTCTCTTTGCAAATTTACAGTCTGGTCGATGAAAGATGGATGGGTCCATGGTTCGGTTACACCTCGTGCCTGCTTGGCTGCGATCACATCTGTTGCTGCCTCTTCGACGACGCTGAACCCATCGAGCTCCAATTGACGGATGATCGCAGTTTTGCCCGCACCGGGTGCGCCGGTGATGATGAACCTTCTCATGAAGTCCCCTCCGCGGGGAAAGGGACTCGCTCGACCATTGTGGAATTATTCCCCACGCTCAAGCGCGAGGCTAACAACCGATGCACCTCGGGCGCGGCAAGGCTGAAGGCTGAGAGCTAAGAGCTGAAACATGTCATTCTGCCATGAGCGCGCGTAACGCTTCAACGTAGTGCTCGGGGAGAGCTTTCTTGTTCAGCTGGTCGTCGCAAACTACGTGGACTGTTTCGCCTTCAGCAAGCAACGTGTTTTCCCCGCCCGCAGAGCCCTTGCGGAGAATGCGATAAGCAAACTTCAACACTGAACCTCGCAGCAGCGACGGGCGTGTTTCAATCAGAATTTCATCGTCATAGCGAGCAGGAGCGCGATAACGACAGCTTGCCTCTACCACCGGCAGAATGCATTCATGCTCTTTTTCAAGTTGGCTGTAAGCAAGGCCGAGAGAGCGCAGCAGTTCCACGCGTCCAATTTCAAACCAGACCAGATAGTTGGCATAGTAGACGATGCCCATCTGGTCGGTTTCCGCATACCGCACGCGTACTTGTGTTGTGACTGGCATCGAGCTTCCCTGGTAGATAGTTGACACAACTATCTTACCGGGAGCCACACAGCCAAGGCGACCCTCGGAAACCGGTCCGCTTATTGACTTGTACCCTTGGTCCCTGCTCTTACGGTTTGACGTGAGTGAAGATTGGCAGCTTCGTAAGATCGTTGAAGATGATGAATACGAAGAATGCCACCAGCACTACGAAAGCGGCCTGGTAAATGCGCTCTTTCACGTTGATGCTGATGTCGCGCTTTATTACGCTTTCAATCAGCAGCAGCAGAATAAGCCCACCATCCAAGATTGGGAACGGGAGCAGGTTGAGAATGCCGAGGTTGAGGCTGATTTCCGCAGCCAGGCCGAACTTCGGGTACCATCCCTTTGTCTCGGCTGCATCGCCGGCCATGCGGGCAATGCCCACCGGGCCTGACAGCTGTGAAACGGCGATCCGGTGCGTAAAGATTCGCTGCAGCACTTCGACGATCAGGAAAGAATTATCTGCGCAGAACGAAGTGGACTTGGAAACTGCCTGCCTCAGCGGGAGCGGATTTGTGCGCGTGGGATAAGGCGCCCTTGCAAATCCCAATTGGTAATTGGTTCCATCAGCCTTTACCGGAGTGGCGGTCAGCTCGAGCGTCGATCCGTTGCGCAGAATTCGAAGCGTAACGGGACTGCCGTGCTGTGTCTGCAAGTAAGCGCGCAAGGTATCTACTGTGTGAAATTCGTGGCCATCAATGGCTTCAATAGCGTCACCCGCGCGAAGCCCGGCTTTTTGCGCTGGAGTTCCCGGCGCCACGTCTTGAACCTTTATGGGGCCGGCGAGGGCCTGGATGAAGAGACCTGCATCGCCCAGATCGAAGTCGTCGTCCTTAGCAGCAGCGGGAATGGTGAAGGAAAAGTTGACAGCTTGGCCGCCGCGCTCCAGCGTTACCGGAACACTCTGGCCCGCTTCCAACTTTGCTCGCGTATACAGCCGCTCCCAGTCGGGATTGTCGTAGCCATCAAAGCTGCGAATCAAATCTCCGCTCTGAAATCCCGCTTGCGCAGCCGGCGAGCCGGGCGCAACCCACTCCACGTTCGTAGTCTTTACCTGGATGGCAGGAACTTCATTGATCAATCCGAAGTAGACCAACATGAGCAGGAGCGCTAACGCGAAGTTGGCAAACGGGCCGGCAAGTCCAATGAGCACGCGTTGCCAGCGCGGATGGTTGAGGAACGAGCCCGGATCGTAATCCGGATTTTGCATCGCTTCTTCCGCCGTGGCGCCATTCTGAATCTGATCCGGTGTTTCCCCGGTCATCTTCACGTAACCGCCCAACGGCAGCAGGCAAACTTTGTAGTCGGTTTCGCCGTATTTGAATCCGAACAGGCGCGGGCCAAAGCCAAATGAGAAAGCTTCAACGCGGACCTTGCACAGCTTGGCCACGGCAAAGTGTCCAAACTCGTGAACAATGACCATGAGGCCGACGAGGACGACGAAAGCTACGGTAGAGACGATGAAAGCATGCATACGGAGTGGGGTAAGTCCTTCAACGCGGTGTCGGTGTGGCCGCCTGGTGCCCTGAAACCGCGGCACAAAGAAGCACCAGATTGCAGTTCTTTATAGCCACGCCCTGAGCCGGTTCTCTTACCGGCCGATCCGGTCAACGACCATTAACCGAAGGTAAATGAGGGCCTTAGCTACTTTCAAACCGCCGTACTGCCTGCCGCCTATGCGAGCAGGTCATTAGCCTTTAGACGCGCCTCCCGGTCAGCGGCGAGCACTTCCGCGATGGTCGCGGGATGAGCCTCCGGCGTTGAAGCGAGCACCTTTTCAATTGTACGCGCGATGCCGGTGAACGATATACGACGTTCGAGGAATGCCTCGACTGCAACCTCATCTGCTGCATTCAGCGCAATGCAGTGAGTTCCTCCCTTGGCGGCGGCCTCAAAAGCGAGCCGCAAGCAGGGGAAACGCTCCAGATCCGGCTGCTCAAAATCCAAGTGCTTCAGGGTGGAAAGATCAAACGTGAGCGACGAAACCGGACGTTCTGGCCACGCCAGAGCATAGAGAATCGGCAAGCGCATATCCGTCACGGATATCTGCGCCAAAATCGAACCGTCAACGTACTCCACCAACGAGTGAACCGTCGATTGCGGGTGCACGGTTACACGCACCTGGCTCGGCGGAACATCGAACAGCCTGCAAGCTTCAATGACTTCCAGCCCTTTGTTGAGCATGGTTGCTGAGTCAATAGTGATTCGCCGCCCCATTACCCAAGTTGGATGCTTAAGGGCCTGTTCCGGCGTAATGTTTTCGAACTGATCGATGGGCAGTTGCCGGAACGGGCCACCGGAAGCCGTCAGCCAGATCGTCTTAACTTCAGCATGGGTGCCTACACGCAGGCATTGGTGAACCGCATTATGCTCGCTGTCGATAGGCAGGATTGGCACATTGCGCTCGCGCGCTGCAGCGGTCAGGATTTCGCCGGCCGCTACCATGCACTCTTTATTGGCCAGTCCGATCGGCTTTCCAGCCAATATCGCGGCATGCGTAGCTTCCAGGCCGGAAACGCCGACGATTGCCGACACCACAAAATCCACGTCTGCAGGCGTGGAACAAGCTACCGTTCCCGCAGTGCCGTGAACCACCTCAATGCCGGTTACTCCTGCTTCGCGCAGCCGAGATTGAAGCTGACCCGCCAATTCTTCCGTTGCCAGCGATATCATTTTCGGCCGCCAGCGAACTACCTGCGCAAATGCTTCCTCTACATTGCGGCCCGCTGCAAGCGTGGACACCTCATAGCGATCCGGAAACTGCTCAACGATGGAAAGGGTGCTCTGGCCGATGGAACCGGTAGAACCGAGAATGGCAAGTCGCTTCAATTTACGCTCTATTTCCTAAAGAATCTGGTGAATGACCTGAGCGTACCACAGGGCCGGAGCAGCCAACAGCAGCGCGTCGATGCGGTCCAGCACACCACCATGACCGGGCAGCAGCGAGCCGGAATCCTTGACACCTACAGAACGTTTCAATGCGGACTCAGCGAGATCTCCGAGTTGCGCGGCCACATTTACGACGGCGGCAAGCACCAGCCAATACCATGCCTCGTCAGGGTAGGAAAGAACCGTAATGTCACGCTTCTGCAGCAGTGTCGCCAAGCCCATCAGTAAACCGGCTGCCAGCAGGCTGCCTGCCATGGAGCCAATTGCGCCTTCCCAAGTTTTGTTGGGACTGAGCGTGGGAGCCAGCTTGCGCTTTCCCCAAGTACGGCCCACGTAGAGCGCCACTGTGTCTCCCGCCCACACGGCGCAAAACAGAAAGGTCACCACTGAAGGCCCATTGGATTCGTCGTGGAGCGCCGGCAAAGCCAGCAATGTAAATCCGATATAGACGAGGCAGAATACCGAGGCGGACGCGTCGGCCATCACCTGCCCTACCGGTCTCCAGAATGTGCAGTAAACCAGCAACGCCAGGCTCAGCAGACAAAAAACGGCCATGGTACGGTCAGGCCACTCTGAATTGGTGGCAAAAAGAACACCGAGCACTGCCATAACTGCAATCTTGGGTGGTTTTGCGCCGCCCTGTTCAGCGAGCGCCAGGAACTCCCACGCGGCGAGGGCTGCCACGCCAGTAACGGCTAAAGTGAACACCCAGTGCCATTTCGGCCCCAGGAAGACCAGAAACAGAACAACCGGAATTAGAACAGCGGCTGTAACGATGCGTTTCATTCACGGTTGAGAATACACCCCCAGACCCCTGCGTTCATGCCGGACTGCGGGAGCGATTTGCCGGTGGCCGCTACAAATTAACTGAAGTTCCACCCCAGCTCTCTGGCTCAACATCTGCCATCGTCTCGGTGAACGCCGAACGGTTAACGAAAAAATCTTCAGCGTTGTACTGGCGCTCGCCGTAGACGTGCTCCTTGGGCTCTGTGAGGATTTTCGCGCCCGCCCGACGCGCGCGTTCGCAGTGACCCGGCGCGTCCACAATGCGTACCTGCACCGTGCAGGAGTGGTTGGGAGTGACCGTGCCTTCGGCTACCGTAAAACAGCCTTCGCCGGCACGCATTTGAATGCGATGGTTGGCGATGCGCAGGCGAACGGTGAACCCGAACGCGCTGCCCAGCCATTCCGCTGCAGCAGCCGGATCAGGGTAGTAGAGCACGGGGATTACAGGACACGGAGGAGCTGAACGGTTGTAGCGCATGGGATGACCTCGCAAAAACCAACGCGCACAGATTAGCAGGAAAAATCGTCCATCACACTCCTGGAACGGTTGCGTTGACCGCGTTTAGACTCGAGAGCATGATCCGGAAGTCGTTTTGGCTGGCTGCGTTGATAGGGTTGTCAGCAACGCCGTCAGTGCGCTCGCAAAATAATTTTGCTGCTCTGAAGGCGGTCGCTTCGCAGCAATGCGACAAAATCGATCCGGGAGAATCGCAGAGCGGATTGTTCTTCAATCCCGACGGGTACCGCTCTTTCTACGTACAGTCCGAATGCCTGCAGAGAGCGGCCGTGCAATTTCGTGACTCAGCAGTGTGCGATCGGGTACGCCGGCGCTATTCGCTCTTTTCGTCCAGTTGGGGAATCTCCTCAACTCAGTGCCGGAAGCTTGTTGCTGAAGGAGTTGCGGCAGACCGCGCGGAGCTTGAAAGAGAGAGACAGCTTGCAATTTCCAATCCCGTGCGCCTTCTGCGATTTCACATTCAAAGAAACGGCAACGGGCGAGACTTCGATCTCATCCCTGAATTCTCGGCGGGCAATCCACATGGCTACAGGCTGGTGTTTGAGATTGTAGGAGCCCGCGAGCAGCCAATTCTTCTGCATTCAGATGGCTACTACATCGATGCAAATTCCCGGCTGAACATTTACGTACGCCAGGCTGACATTCGCGCGCGCTTTCCGGAGTTTCAGTTGAATCGCAGTTACAGCGTCCGCGCGACAGCGATTGTCAGCATTGGAATGGGCGGGCCCTCGGGATATTGGAGCGATGAATTCGCAGAGAGTATCTTCCCGCAGCGAGAACGCTCGCAATCGATGACAATTACGAGCATCTTCTAGCGCGTCGCCGCCTCTACCCTGATCTCTACTGGCCGCGTCGAGGTCATCTCTACATACACGACTGCGTTGTCGCCGCCAAGATGATGCTCAATTCCGAAGCGCACGGGCGCTGTACTCAGCTTTCCATCAACCATCACTCGCGTTTTGGCTGGCGTGCTCCACCCCTCAATGACAATTGCCGGATTTACCAGCGGCCGGTCAGCAGAACCGTCGATCTGAATCGTCAGCGGAACAAGCGCCGCTGTGCCTGAGCGAGCGATTACAAACGCGCGCTGTGCCGGATCAAAAGTTACAATTCCTGCGCTAGTTACAATTCCTGCGCTGGAGCCAGCAAGTTTCGCAGTCGGCGGCGATAGCCACGACTTGGCAATTGGCAAAAGATTAGCTTCAGCTCCGGTGCGATTGATCAAGCCGCAGAGGAGCAGCTTGGTCATGCTGTCGGCGGTCTTTTCGTATGGGTCCCAATAGATGTGTGATAGAGATGAATGCGAAGCGCGGTCGGAAGTCACAGTGAGGCGGCCGCTTGAAACCAACTGTGCAACGGGCCAGTGATTCCACCACTCGAAAGTAGAGTAGCTCGGCTCGAAGTTATAGGAGTCGAATGAAACTCCTCGCGGCCACACAATCTGAAATGGATTCTGCGTCGATTTCAGCCTCACGATCTGGATGTTTGCATTGGCTGGCTTGTCGATTTTTGTCGGCCCTTTTGGAAGTTCGAAGGTGTGATCGGTTTTCAGTTCCCAATGGTATGTCGCAGTTTCGCCGCTCATGTTTTCCAGGGTCAACGCATCGGGCTCGATATTGTCTTCAGGGCGCTGTCCGGGCCCGTGAATAATGATCGACTCCTGCCATTCATGAGTTGCGCTGAGAGCGTGCGTCCTCAGAACTTGCTTCCTCACCGCAACCCCATCGGGGTAAACAGTCCAATACTCGTCTGCCCACTCAAACCATCCAGTGCGGGGATCGGCATTTGCGCCCTCGTAATTCCGCGCCTCTGAAAGTGCATAGCGCCAGTGAATGATTGCGCGCGCATCCGTGGACGAGAGAATGCTTACATGCGAGTAGCGGCTCTGCTTGTCGCTCATCGGCTCGCAGTCGCCCGCGCCGGGGCAGCCTTTGCCCCATGTCTCCATAAATTCATCGGTGTACCATTTGCCGTTATCAGTAACCCACGCAGGAATGTAGTTGGTTCCCTGCCAGAAAACGAGCCGCATCGGCGACTTCTCGAAGCGCACCACCACATCAGTGTCCGGACCAATACGACGCAGCCTATCCCACGCCGGCTCAAACTTCAGGCTCGCATAATTCGCGCCGAATGGACCGGCACCTATGGGGCCGACAGGCAGCACCGCGGTAGCAATGACTTCACCTTTCGGCGCTGAAACCGCGGCAATCTGCTGCTGATCCTGTTCTGCCGTGATCGCGCCTTGATGCAGAGTCACTTCGTCGAGATAACCATCAAGCGAGTAGTAACTCAGCTCTACGGGGCGACTGATCCACGCAGGAAAGGTGTTTTGCGGCTGCCGAACGCGACCGATAATTAGCGGCGTGTTTTGCGCCTGCCAGAAATTTCCGTTGGCGTTGAGGTGTCCCGCTTCTTTGCCGTCAATCAGAATTGTCAGTCCAGAATCGCTGCGGAAGGTTCCAGTGACGTGAGCCCATTCCTTTAGCGGCAGCGTCTCATCAGTTACAAGCTGCTTCCACGTACCATCGGCGCTTGCGCCAAATCCCACGTGTCCAAAGGCGTCGATCGAGAGCGAAAAGCCGACCTGCTGAAATTCGCTCTGATCGACAACTGGGATCCAGTTCCAAGGATAGTAATCAAGCGCGACCCATGCGGAAACGGTGAATGCGTTGCCAAGCGGTGGGACTGCTTTTGCTGCACGCGACAACTCGGTCGTATAGCCGTCGAATTCAAGCGCCTTCCCTTTGACACCGGGAACGAGACGCCACGATCCCGCGAGGTCGTCGCCCGATTTTGCGAGCGTTGCCTTCAGCGTGTCTTCCGCGCCCTCATCGAAACTCCATTTGATTTCGCTCGCCTGCCCCTGGGCTATACTCGCCGCGAACAAAGCAAACAACACAACACCTATGTACCTGGCCATTTTCATGAAACTTACCTCAAGCTCCGCACGATCGCAGTAAGTGTAGCCGATCATCGACATCGAATCTTACGAAGTTTGAAATCTGAGCCTCAATGCATGGCCCGGGGGCAACGCGTATTCTTGAAGAGGGTTAGGAAAGATGAAGAACGTCACCGCAAACCTTCTTTTGGCTCTGAGTGCGATGTCCGCGGGGAAAACCGCTCACGCCGTTAACGAAACGCCTTTGCAGGTTGTACCCTCAGTGGACGTGGCGCGCTACGTGGGTAAGTGGTACGAGATAGCTCACCTGCCAGCCTGGTTTCAGCGCGATTGCGCCAGTGACACAACGGCCACCTACACTCTGCGCCCAGACGGCAAAATCACCGTTCTCAATGAGTGTCGCAAGACTGACGGTGTTCTCAAGTCGGCAAAGGGTGCAGCTCACATCGCTTCCAATGACGGTCCAAATACCAAGCTGAAGGTGACCTTCTTCTGGCCGTTCTATGGCAACTACTGGATCATCGACCTCGATCCGCAATATCGCTGGGCAGTGATTGGCGAACCTGATCGCAAGTATTTCTGGATACTCTGCAGGGCGCCACAGCTCGACCCGGCGATTTATACGCAGATTGTTGAACGCGCCAGAAAGCAAGGCTACGACCTGAGCACCCTGCAAATCACAAAGCACTCGCAATAATGAGATTCCGGGAGTATTGCGCCGCGCCCCTGAAGTTCCAACGGGTCGCGGCGTTTAATTTTCGATAACCAAAGCCAATCGACATCATTGATAAGTTCTCTCGTCATTCGCCTTTCAGCGCTCCTATACTGAATCAGCTAATCGATTGCATTTAGCAAAAGGAGACATCATGTCCAGCGAAGCGAAGTGCCCGTTTTCGGGCAGCATGCTCAAGCACACCTCGACGGGAGCAAAGGGCAACCGGGACTGGTGGCCCGATCAGCTCAATTTAGGAATTCTTCATCAGCACTCTTCCCTCTCCAATCCAATGAGCTCGGATTTCAATTACGCAGAAGAATTCAAGAGCCTCGACCTTGATGCGGTGATCAAGGACCTGCACGCTGTAATGACTGACTCCCAAGACTGGTGGCCGGCGGACTACGGTCATTACGGCCCGTTTTTCATCCGTATGGCGTGGCACTCAGCGGGTACCTATCGCATTGCCGATGGCCGCGGCGGAGGCAGCAGGGGCTCGCAGCGATTTGCGCCGCTGAACAGCTGGCCAGACAACGCCAGCCTGGACAAGGCGCGCCGGCTACTGTGGCCGGTGAAGCAGAAGTATGGCCGCAAGATTTCGTGGGCTGACTTGATGATTCTGGCCGGCAATGCTGCGCTTGAATCGATGGGCCTGAAGACGTTCGGGTTCGGTGGTGGCCGCGAGGATATCTGGGAGCCGGAGACGGACATTGATTGGGGACCAGAGAGCACCTGGCTGGGCGATGAGCGCTATAGCGGCGACCGCGAATTGGCAAATCCGCTTGGCGCCGTACAGATGGGTTTGATTTATGTGAACCCGGAAGGCCCGAACGGCAATCCCGACCCTGTTGCGTCGGCACGCGATATACGCGAGACCTTCGCACGCATGGCGATGAACGACGAAGAAACGGTGGCTCTCATCGCGGGCGGCCACACATTCGGCAAAACTCATGGTGCCGCTGCCGCAACCAATGTTGGAGCAGAGCCGGAAGGCGCGCTGATGGAGCATCAAGGGCTTGGCTGGACGAATAATTTCGGCACCGGTTCTGGTGCGGACACCATCACCAGCGGCCTTGAAGGTGCATGGACCCCAACGCCGACCAAGTGGGACAACAGCTTCTTCGAAACGCTATTTGGTTACGAGTGGGAGTTGAGCAAGAGCCCGGCGGGCGCTCATCAGTGGAAACCAAAAAACAACGCCGGCGCCGATACTGTTCCAGACGCACACATTGCGACGAAACGCCACGCGCCCACCATGCTGACAACGGATCTTGCTCTTCGCATGGACCCCGCGTACGAAAAGATTTCACGCCGGTTCTTGGAGCAGCCGCAGGCATTCTCCGATGCATTTGCGCGGGCATGGTTCAAACTCACGCATCGCGATATGGGCCCGGTTGCACGCTATCTCGGGCCACTCGTTCCGAAGGAAGTGCTCATCTGGCAGGATCCCGTGCCTGCAGTCGACTATGAATTGGTCAACGAGCAGGACATCGAAGCTCTCAAAGCGAAAGTAACTTCATCCGGACTTACCGACGCAGAGCTCGTTACTACTGCATGGGCATCGGCCGCCAGTTTCCGCGGCAGCGATCGTCGCGGCGGAGCCAATGGCGCACGCATCAGGCTTGCGCCGCAAAAGGACTGGGAAGTCAACCAGCCTGCAGAATTGGCGAAGGTGCTTGCGAACCTCGAAGCCATTCAGAAGGAATTCAATGCGTCGCAAAGCGGCAAGAAGAGGATTTCTCTGGCCGACCTTATTGTGCTTGCGGGTTCTACCGGAGTTGAATGCGCAGCAAAAAAGGCCGGCCAGAACATAAAGGTTCCCTTTGCACACGGCCGCACCGACGCTACGCAGGAGCAGACGGACGCAGCGACTTTTGCGCCGCTGGAACCTGTTACGGACGGCTTCCGCAATTATGTGGGCAAGGGGCTTGAAGGCTCGGCAGCCAGCATGCTCTTAGACAAGGCGCAACTGCTGACGCTGACCGCACCAGAGATGACCGTCTTGATTGGCGGCATGCGCGCGATTGGCGCAACCTACAATCAGTCGCAGCTTGGCGTGTTCACAAAACGGCCGGGTCTTTTGACCAACGACTTTTTTGTGAACCTTCTTGACATGCGCACGAAGTGGCAGAAGTCTGAGACAGCTGAAGGAGTACTGGGGGGGCACGATCGGCGCACAGGCGATCTGAAGTGGACTGGTACTGTCGTTGATCTTGTGTTTGGTTCGAACTCTCAACTCCGGGCGTTGGCTGAGGTATACGCAAGCAGCGATGCGCAACAGATCTTCGTTCACGACTTTGTAAATGCCTGGACGAAGGTCATGAACCTGGATCGCTTCGATCTCGCCTGACATGCTACAAGTGTTCCGAGGGTTTCACGATCGTTGGTGAACCCTCGGAACATTGATTAGCGAACTAGTTGTCGTGGGTTAATCAGTCAAATTCCGCAGTCGCGCGATCAAGTCTTCCGGATGGATTGGTTTGGGAAAGAGTGTGAAGTGATGTCCATCGGCTTCGGCGCGCTGGATCATCATTGAAGTTGACGCTTGCCCTGAGAGAAGAATGATTTTCATTTCAGGGAACTGACTGCGCAGCTGGATTCCAAGATCAACGCCAGACATCTTCGGCATCAGCACATCGCTCAAAACGACCTCAGGATGCAGATCCGTTGCTGCCTGCAATGCCTCGATGCCGTTGTAGGCTCCGATTGCACTAAATCCATTCGCATTCAAAATTGCGCAAATGGTGTCAGTTATCAGGTGTTCATCATCCACAACGAGTACGCGCATTTGCTGCTGCCTCACTGGGTGCATTCTACGATGAGGTTTGCACCGTCTCTATTTTGTTATTGCGGCTTTTTGAGAGGGCGACAAGAGGAATAAACAAGCGGAAGGTGGTGCC
>Ga0157374_10003996_pt1 | contig 12393 bp, 7 predicted proteins | sample M25metaG_FD_115308 | JGI IMG/M metagenome (GOLD analysis project Ga0157374, IMG submission 115308) | Miscanthus rhizosphere microbial communities from Kellogg Biological Station, Michigan, USA - M2-5 metaG | ecosystem: Host-associated > Plants > Roots > Rhizosphere > Soil | place: USA: Michigan...
AAAAAACAAAGGAACACCCTAATAATTATTCTCCTCCAAGAGATCAAGACAAATTGAACGATGTTCCCCTCAAAGGATTTGTCCAAGCCTTCGTCCCCATTTCGTGGTCACTTTGATGCCTCTAGTCATCCAAACCAATTTCTTCAACTTTATTTGCATCAGTTGTATGGCCAGCCAACAATTCATCCTGGATACACACAACTTGGAGGACCTTCTGATGACATACTCCATTCGACCCCTTCTTTATCTTCCACTTCATTGAACAGATTAGACAGAGAGAATGAAGGCAATCGAATGACCCGCGAGTTAGCTGATGAGGAGGAATCATGTAGAGCACGGCTCATGATGCAGACCCAACACTTGTTCGAGCAGTTTTCTAGGTTACAATCAATGCCATCCCCTTCAGTTTCTTCTTCTACTTCTTCTCTCATTCCAGATACTAAAAATGGTTCAAATGGTTCCAAACAATACCATGAGTCATATGGGAAGAGGAAACACAATGAATATGATGATGACCGTGAGTACTTAAATCCTTCCGTGAATGAGATGACAATCAGGAAACATAACAAGCCAGCTCAACCATCATCTACTGTCACAACAGATAATGATGTCTCTGAAATGGATAGAAAAGGTCTAGTTTACTACAAACAGAGGTTTCCAAAGTGCTCTCGATGCAGGTAAAGTCCTTGGTACTTGATTTACTTATTGATTCAAAAAATAATATCTGTTTTGTTTTCAACAGACATCACAACATGGATAGACCGAAGAAGAATCACAAGGCTTCGTGTCCTTTTCAAGACTGTTTGTGTGAGAACTGTGTGCATGTTTTCAAGAGACAGAGAGTCATGAAGAACCAAGTCTCTTTGAGAAGGAAGATGCAGAGTCAATTTAATCATGGAAATCGAGACAACGAGAAAAGGAAACCATATCGGACTGCAATGAAGGCAGCCAAGGACATCATTGAGGATGCATTTAAGAGTATGATCAATTTAATTGATTTACAAGGTTTTTACATTTTAATTCAATTCAGGTGATCCAGTGAAGGCAGGAAACAATAATAAGTACGTGTCTTCCATCGAAAAGAAAAGAGAGGCATTGGATATGTTGATCACTATCATGAATGGAAAGGAGTCTGAGAAAGTTATGGACAAAATGCTAAAGATTTTAAGAAATGATCTGGACAAGGCATGTGAGTATTTCTAGCCACTTTTTAATTCTTTTAATCCATTGATTTAATGTTTAGTTACAAACGATGTCCCCTTGAGAGTCATTGAGAAGGACAGTGGGAGACAAGAGAAGGACATTGTCATTGACAAGTGCACTGATGATGAAGATGACCAGGAATCTGTTAAAGAACAAGTACTGGAGACTGAATTTACTTAAATCAGTATCAATATTTGTCTTATAATTTAAATCAGATCAAGGTTCTCTATTTTTATAAAGAGGTTTGACGGACGAGCATGCAGTGATTAAAAACAAAATTTTGAAGTCAAGGCAATTGCCTTCAAATTAATTCGACGGAAAATGAATTACTCTCAATTTCTATTAGTTCACAACACATATTTTGAAATAAATACAAAGAAAAATCAATGTAAATCAATATAAATCACTAAAAAATAAATGAATTAATAGCCTGTGTCTCCTCCTGTCGTCCAGTCGTCTAAGTCTGTTGGAGGGAAACAAACACAGTTGACTTGAATGTAGTCAAGTATGCATGTCCATCTCTCTTGTGGTCAACAACAACAAGGATTTACTCCTAATCAGTCGACACCACCAATGCATCATCCCTGTTCATTCCCAGGACAAGTAGCTCAGGCACCTTACTCACCTGGACATGTCTGTTATCCTGTTGGCCATGGATATGGACAGATGTATTACCAACAACAACCTTATCCTCCATCACAACCCCTTGGATTCCCTCCACCCTCTTTACCTCCAGGACAACAGGGTCAACAGAATGTATCACATTCATCAGAGGAAGAGACACGACTTAAGAAACAGGTCGAAGACTTGACTAAACATGTTTCCAGTCTCGAGACAGAACATCAACAGCAGGAGACTGTCATTGAGAACCTCAAGAAGGAGTTGTCGCAGGAAAAGACAGAATCCAAGCAAAACGAGGAGGACAAGATTATGGTCATCAAAGACCTTGAACTGAGGATAAGAGATCTCAACCACCATCTCGAGCAGAGGGATATCAACCTGAAAGAAAAGGACATGACTATTGAATCCCTGACTAAAGAGTTGAAGGAGACCAACGAAAAGACGATGAAGTTGGAAGAACAACTGGATCGAAGTCAGAAAAAGGTTAATCTCTTGTCAGAGGTCTCTTCCCGTCAGGACTCACTTGTCTCTCAAAAATCCAACAAAATCAAGGAAATGGAAGCGGATTTTAAAATGTGTGTCGACAAGATCACTCAGAAAGAAAGACTTGAAGAGAAGATGGCTGATGAGTTGGATCGAATTAGGAAGGAGTTGAGTGAAGCCCTTGATACCTTGGAAACTAAGGAATCACTCATTGGATTCCTTAACAAACAGGTCGCAGCCAGAGATACCACTGGCAAGACCGTGAATCCAAGACCGCATGACCAGGATGCTCTGATGCAACAACAGATGAAGGTATTGAAGCAGAGTAATGCTGTCACTGCAAGGATTCAACAGATGGATCTCAATCAGGGTCTGAGGTTGCCTTCCTGTCCGATTCCTTCTCCTCCTGAACCCACTCCTGCCCCTCGAGTTGTCCAGTTTCAAGGGATGCTTCCAAGTGTTGGACTCACACAGACTACTACTCGAACTACTTGTCATGCAAACAAAACGAGGTACCAAAGGAATCCTTTGGCAGGAAGAACAACGTCAGGGTCTGAACCAAATGGTTTTGTCACCTCTAAAGGAGTAAAATGATCTAAAATGACGACATGAAGTAAAACTGTCTTATTAGTATACGTGGACCATGCCATACAAGAATGTCCAGAAGAGGATGTAGGTTCCTACCCCTCCAGTTGAGCATAACTTGATGAGGGATGTCTTTCGATTAAAATACTTGCTCTTTTTTCTTCCGATTTTGCTTCTGATGATGATGTAGAGGACTAGGCAGCTTGAGATGTAGAACAGAAAACCCCAGACAGAAGTCAGTCCAATGATCCCAGCAGTTGATCCAGTCAGAGCTGACATGCTTGTTCTGTAAGACTTTATCAGGCCATGGTTGTGTCTGATCTTCATGTCCTGATCAGTAATCACTTCTCCTGGTTTCTCTTTGCGCTTCTTAATCACTTGCCGTACCATCTTATCTTCACTTGTGATTGCAATTCTAATGTGATCTTATTAAGTCTGAGAAGCTCGAGTTTCATTATAACGTGCTATAGCTATGGGTGTGACTGTGAATGATGATGGTGATGACAAGAACCCATAGACAACAAGCATGTCATTCCATTCTTATATCAAACAGTGAAGGAGGTTACACTTTATTGATGGTTATTCTTCATCTTCATCTCAACTTCATCTAGAAATTCTTATGATACAGCCTGTTACTCCTTCACAGACTGGACAACAACATCATCAACGATAACAAGAAGTTAGTTGTTGTTAAGAAGGAAAGAGGTAACGGGATTGAATGGGAATCAAAAGGAACCTAAAGATTAGATGAAGAATAACTATCGCTTGACTTGGCTTGTTTGCCATGACTTGTTTGTAAGATGTTGATACATCATCATCAAAACAGACACACTTAATGGGGTGGAGATGAACTGAAGGAAAAGTATGCTTTAAAAGGTTATCAAAGAGATTGATAAGGGATGAAGTAAAAGATGAATTTCCTTTATATTTCCTTTATATTTCCTGTGAGAGAAGTGAGGAAACATAAAGAAATAAAACGAGGTGTACAAGAGAGAACCTCCCTCTTTTAAGTCGATTCGCATGGACAGTAACCAAGAGAAGAAATAACTGTTCTTCCTCACCATCTCATTCTCACTGATTCGAGTCAGAGATTCTTATAAGTAATAGACTCAAGTGTGTCCTCTTGAATGACACCTTTATCTTCTATCGATTGTAATGAAGTTTTTCAAAAATAGAACCTAAAAAGAGGAGATGATAGCATTATCATTGAGACTGATCACCATAATCATTCTTCATCTGACGACCCATTAGATGTGTGTTGTTTCTTTTCTTCTAAACTTGTGAAGGCATTTTGGTTTCACAAGAGAAGGTCATTCGAAAGGTTTGTTTTTCACCGACGAATGAGGCCAAAGAGAACTTTAAACCCAACATCACAAGTGTAAGAAGTCGTTCAAGTTAAAGGGACAGACTGTAATGTACACAGGAAGAGATGAGTTCAAGAAAAGAGGCCCTGGCCCTCCTCCTTGGAATGAATAAGACAAGTCTTTGCATTTTAAAAGTACCCGAAGAAGGGGCTCAGGAGGGGAGGGAGACAGGAAGAAGGAGAACAAGAAGAGCGAGAAGGAAGCACGGAATGACTGAATGAAAAAGGCTCGTGAATGAATGACACACGAGAATACGAGTCCGAGCTTTTTCTTTAGAGGGTTCAAGTGTACACAGATTCAGATCTACTTGGCATACCATTGACTTGAAGACAAATCTAGGAGAGTAAGTTGAACAAAAGCAGAGACCGGATGCACAGTAGAGCGAGTGTGTAGTATCGTTTCCTCACGAGAGCAGTGCATGCAGAGTGAATTGAATAGAACAGAACAAGAAGCGGAAACGAGACAAGAAAAGAGGCAGGAGAAGCAACAGTAAGAAAAGCCATTCATCCTTTTCTTGTTTCATTCGTTTCCGTTTTTTGGACTGACTGTGTTGTTGTTGTACTACTTCTCGTACGAGTCGTTAGTGGGAAAAAAGTACCTGAGAGAACCTGTGAGAACCTGTGTCTCAATCTCTTTCATTTTTCAATCAGACAGGAAGGAAGAAAGGAAGGAGGAGGAAGGCCTACTGTAGGTGTGCCATACAAAGGGTCTCGTTTCCTCTGAAAAATGTCCTGTACTTGTTGTTGTCACGGATCAAATCAACTTCACCTTCACCTGTGAGTGACTCGTGAATAAGAAGTGGTCATCGTGTGTGAGAAAATATTCGGTTCATGATTTCACTTCAAATTCTCGAGGTGTTTACTCCCAAGAGAATTTGCAAGAATAACCGTCAAAACAAATTATGATTAAATCTACAGCTCAAGTACGAATAACGACGATGATGACAGGAATGACAGTGACAGACTGGGGTGCAAAAGTGCCAGCATCACTTACTTCATCTTCATCATGACTTGGACTTTAAATTATTTAAACAAGAGCGGCAGACCATATGGCCAAAGGAATCAAGGGATATCACTTGTCTGAGATGATGAATACGTGAGGCTTTAATGAGAGGCATCTTCTTGGCCTGAAAGTAAAGGAGAGATAAAGGAATGGGAGACCAAAAAGTTTGTGTTTTAACTAACGAATTGCACGCAGAAGGCAGTGAATAGTAAACCATCTTCTCCTCCTTCGTTTTACTTTCAAATGTTTCTCTTCTTCTCTGTCTCAAATAATCATAAAGAGATCCTCTTCTTCCTTTCCTTTCTTGGTTCCGCTTGAGAGACATGGTAGAGTAACTTGACTTGTTTCCACATGAGAGACCCCAACATCTATCAAGAAGAGCTCCTGGAAAATATTTCTTGCAAGTGTTTTCCTTCTTCTTGTTGTGTCTTCTTCATCTCTTTCTCACAGTCACTTCAAGATCGGAAGGACAACATTAGAAAGAGACTGACTCAAACACAGTGGTCACTCTCTCACAACAAGTCATACTATTCTTGTTGTTTTGCTTTGGTCACTATGAGTTGCAGTTTCTTTTTCTTTTCTTGAGACAAATGATAAACAAGTCTCCAGAAAAGAAGGAAAATATTCCCACACACATCTTTGTCTGAGTACATCTCTTACCTCAATGTATGAGTGTATGAGTATGAGTGTAAATACATGCAATGACACTACACAATACATTCCGAGAGAGATTACAAACAAACTCATCCTCTGGTGACACAAGCACTTCCGAGAAGAAGTCAACATCTTTTTATGAGGAAACGATGATGATGGGGAGATAGAGGAGTCATTTTGCCTTTGATTTCACGTGTCATGTCATTCAAAGCTACTAAACAGTTGTATTTTTAAATGTGAGTACACTAATGGGTTAAGAACCCCTTATTTGCTGACTGTTAACTCGAGAAAAAAGTTCAAGTTACACTCACTCTTTCAGTGCAATTTATTTGATTTCTTTCCATTGACTGAGACACTTAAAGGGTTCTTTGAGTGGCAGACACATGCCGTGGTGGTCACTAAGAAGAAGCAGATGTCCATCTGCAGGTTCCCTTGTATTTTGAATTTGAAAGAAGTAAGAAAAGACTTTGTTCTCTTCCGACATCTGGTCTGCAACACAAAGAGCATGCTCTCGTGCTCTCTCTTCTCGTCTGGAGTGTCAAGTTAACCAGACTTTCATTCACCTTCTCTTGGTCTCTACTCCAGTCAGTCAGTCACTCTTGAATCCTCGTTCGAAGCAGATGTATGTTTCGTACCTGAGTGTTTACCTGATTTGTAACCCATGTGTTGATCAAGACTATCTATTATTACAACTACTATATTAATTGATTAGATAAAATGGCAAGAATGAAATCACTCTTATTTTTATCAACTCTTGTCTTGTTTGTAAAGTTTGTCTCCGGAAACAATGAAGATGAACCGACCTGTTACTTCTCGATTGAACATCAAGGAACTTTTCTTATGCAGGAACAGTTATTTGCTCCCCCTCCTCCTCCAACATCCTCTTCATCAATTGTTCCTGCTACTTCACCTTCTAAAACAATCTCTTACAGTGAGATTACCATCGAAGCCGACTCGATTCCTATTTGGGGTCGATGTTACCGGAAGAGAGGCAATCTTGTCATCTTCAAGGATTCGACGGGAAGAGAGGACTGTATGAGATGTGTCCATCTCACTCTCAAGACCCCGAATGTTGTACAGATATTTTCAGAAGGACTTGCTCGATGTTATACTAACGAAGAGGCCGCCAGAGCTCGATGTCCAACTGATCTAGATGTTCGAAAACGAGCCAACTTTAAAGAGATCCTCTTGTTTAGAAAACATGTTCCCGGAGGATTACAGTCCCTCGAACACAGATTCTGTCCCTTCAACGGGAAGTACAGATTTTCTTATGTATCTTCTTCCTCCTCTTTAACCTCTGCATCCAATCAAAACTACAAATACATGACAAAATGCGATTCTTCCTCGAACGAGGCAGGAAACTGTCCTCATGGAGATGCCTTGGGAATCAAATTCCGAGGGTGTTCCTTCCCCAACCAAGACTTCAACTTTTTGTGTCTGGGAGACTGGGATACTCCAACAACTGCCTTTAACGGTGATCGGTTTCTTGCTCTAATGGACCTGAGAGACGATCCTGAACTATCGGTTCCCAAATACCGATGTGGACTTTACAGGGAAGAACCAAACACTGGAAGGATCTTTATGTCTCTGTCATCCGACTCAACCTGTGCAACAGGACTCAAGAATTCTTCCTTCGGACATGAGTCATTTATTATGACTCCTGCCCATCACTTTACTTCATCTTCTCAGTCCAAGTCTGCAAATATTCCCTTCCCTTCCTTTGTAGACGAGTCTATGTGTCGATTTCCTGAATGGACTCAATCCAAATGGGAATCTTCCACCGTCGAAGGCAACACCTTTACCTTTAAAGATGAACATAATAACTACCAGACATTGACTTCCAAGTGCATCATGAGACAAACCTCAACCTCAAACGACCGTTTCGTTGTCTACTCCCAGACACAGTGTGGAGACCAATCCTACAGATGTGTGTGGTTTAAACGAAGATCACCCAACATCATGGAGTTTCAATTTGGACAGGAGACTACCTCTTACTATGACGACAAGCTCTGCGATGACAAGCAGTTTCCCACAAACAATTGGATAACTCAAGGCAGTAAGTATTTTAGTATTTTAGTTGGTCATGATGGATGGCAATAGATTTTAGAGCATGATTTGAAAGTCTATTTTTTCATGGAATTGTTATTATTCATTACCTTGTGATCATTACTTGTAAAGATCACGATGATGATGATCACTAGTCGAGCGATAGGGAGTCCATTTGTCATGTTTCTTGTTGTTGTTCCTTAAAAGTTATGGGTACAGATCATTACAAGGGCATGTGTTTTTCTTCATTCCTGCCCTCCTTGTGTTTCAAACAAGTTCTCCCCACCTTCTTGTTCTGTTCGCATCCTGTTGTCTCGAAAGAATTCCAAGAAAAAGTGATGGAAGCAGTCCTTTAGCTGTTGAGACACAATTGCAAACAGACACTCGAGAAGGAGATGAAGCCTTAGGACAATAACACACCCTGTGTGTGTTAATCCTCTTCAACTTGAGCTCTTGTTGATCCTTCACTCGAACAAGAGATTCTTGTACATGTTTCGTGCTTTTTAGCCTCTTCCTGTCCAAATGTTTGCTGCCCGCTGTTCGTATGAGAGAATTTCTCTAAACCTGTACCACATGTTGAACAACAAGACCGAGATTCCTTCCTGTGTTGTTTCATTTTTTTGTTCATTCATTCATCTGCTCTCCCTCTGCATGACTTGTGGAATAGAATAATGGAGAGACAAGTTACTTTAGTTAATCTGTTGTGGAAGCAGTACCATCAGCGGCAGAATTGAATCAAAAAGAGATGCTGGAATGCAAACTATAACCTTGTGTTTGATTCTTTTTGCCTTCTGTCTCTCCAACATCCTGAGGCACAAAGATTATAAGAATGAGATCTTGTCAATGGGGCAGCAACTACACAGGTTACTACTTATTACTTTTACAGTATTTCGTAGTACTAGTGGTGACTAAACAAGGTAGTAATTAAAGCCCGGTGTACATTCCATTGGAACATCTGCTCGAATGGAAAGTAAAACAGAACAAGAAGATGAAGAGAGAGATTAGTTTCGTAACTTTTTAGTGTCTGAGACCTTTTACTAATTTCATTATGTATTGTGTCTACAACTTCCGCCACTCTATCACTCATTCCCACTTGTTTTCTCGAGACAAACACTCATCAGGCTATTGTACTGCCTGTCACGTCTTATTCGATGATGATCTAACGTTTTTTGCCTCCGTATTCTCTTGTAATCCTCTTGAAAAACAAAAGGAAAGAGCATCGTTGCCCCCACTCCATGTCCAATCACTGGAGACTACTCGGGAGCCATTCCTGGAGAATACGGTTTATGTGCCAAAGTAGCCTCTGACTGCAACAACCCTGACATTATGTTTTATACTGTGACCACTTGTGACAATCGATCTCACATTTTAGAAGGTAAGTTGATGGGAATTAAGGATGAAACCAAGCGAAGTAATAACACAAAGAATACAAAGAAGAGTAACAATGATACCCCTCATCATCATCGACATTGACATGAAATCTGTTTTGAAAGGGAAGAAAGGGAAACCGAAACAACATCCTGTTAAGAAATGCATGCAATTACATCACTCTTTCTTTGTCTTGATGTTGTTCTCCTCCTCCTACTTCTCTTTCAACCGCCTCCTCTTGATGTGTCTCTCCCTCACCTTTGCTTTGCTTCCTCCCTCTTCTCTCTTGACCGACTCAATTAATTGCCCCGACTTTTCAGACATTCTTCTTTAATTTGACGGTGTCTGTGTTATTCTCGCGGCCTCACCCTTAACTCTCGAGTCTGAAAAGTAAAACAACTGAAACCTAAAACAAGGAGAGAGAGACTACACACCAAGACAACGAACTCATCAACTTGTTTCTCTTAGTTCTTCCTGTAATAACCCTCCTAAATTTTTTACTTTTCTCTTTCTTCCCATCGTTTTATTGCCTCCATCAGAGAGGGAATACAGATGCCTTGGAAACTGGGAAGAGGACTCGATCATGTACACCTACACAGAGAGGAGGGATATGCCTGGGCATCAGTGTTTTGTAAGTACCTTGACTTGTTTTTTATTCACTTTTTTATATACACACATCACTTGAATTTCTTCCCGGACTTTGTTTTTCTTGTTTTTCTATCGACGTTCTTTCTCATCGACGGGGGTTCATAAGGAATGAGCAAAGAATCTCAGGTAAAGAAGAATTAGAGAAGAGTCAAGTCTTGTCACTGTTTCTTGTTCTGATTTTGATGGTGATCCCTCTGTTTCTGTCCTCGTCGTCATCTTATAAATTTTATCCACCTCCGCCTTTTCATTTCCATCCATTTTACTGCTGCTGTTTTACTTGGAAAGATTGAGAGTAGAAAGCATGAGATTTATAATCTTTCAAGCAGAGGAGGGAAGAAAATCCGAATGAATTGGTAATTAATCAGGAGAACACGAGTCGTAGGATGTCTTGCTCTTTTCAATCTCTGTTCCCGAAGATAAAGAAAAAGAGAAATTTCTTGAAGAGAAATGCAATCTTTTTCTAAAAGGAATTGCGGAAGAGAACTTGTGAGAAAATTCCATTCACGGAGAGAGCTCTTATGGAATTCCTCTTCTTCTTGTGTGGGTCCATCTCATGATGATTCCATAATCATGAGCGGAATAATAAAGCTTCTCTTTTACTAAAGAATTTAGATAAAAAGACTTTTTATTTTATGTCGGCGACTTATTTTTCTTGGACAGTGTTTTTACACAAAAAAGATATAAAGTGAGGAAATATGTGTCTCCTTGTGGTGTCTCTTACATCACTTATCTTTCTTGACAAAAATTCTTAGATCTCTTTAAACGACACAACACCATCCATCTTTGAAATGAAATGAAATGTCTACTATTCTTGTTATTATTCTATGATACCTGTTGCTTTTGCTCTGTCTCTTTTCATTTTGTTGTCAATTCGAAGACGTCTTAAGAACAGCAGGGATTTTTGTCGGAGGTCTTGTCGAGGACGAATTTTAGATTCATGTCTAAGATGTAGACATGTATTCATCAGGAAAGTTGCTCTTGATCTTATGCGACCTCCTCCTCCGAAACTGAGAGAACCACTCCCTTAATCTTGATCCTCATCAGCATCGCATATGATCTCTTTGAAGGAAGAATGACTATTAGTTTGTAACCGACAAAAAGAAGGAGAGGTGAAGGCGGATTTTTTAGTCAAAGACTTCATGATGAGAATGATCAGGATGTATGTATGAGAAGATGAGGAGAAAAATTAGTCACACACTCTACTCAGAGGGAGGCATGGAATCCAGAGACATTCATGTATATGTGTTGTATTGGATATTTTAAGTTGAATTTTTTCTTGAAAAGAGCATGGTAACATCACTTCCACTCCCTGCCCTCAAGTTCCTGTTCTTTTTGAACAACAAGTGGTTTCTATGACTTGAGGGACAGAAGAATACTTGCTTGTCTTTGAAAGAAGAGGCAGCCGCACCCATTCATTCCAATGAAGAGGCAAAAGGGCAGTCCAAGGAAAATGATGCCCAGTATTGCTTTGAATAAGAGGCTGTTTGTCCAGGACTTGCCCTCTGCTTACATTCACTATCTCTTATGAAGAATAAGAGACACTCCCGCAAGAAGTAGGTGCAGTTGAATGAAAGCTCGAAGAATAAAATGAGAGGAATTAAGTGCAACAAACAAGACAAGAGAGACCAAAGAAAGATGCATCTCTTTCTTTCATCAGCCTAAGACCTAAGACATAAGACATAAAGAAAAAGGGCCGGTAAAAAAGTGAGAAATTCCTCTCTCTTTCTGTCTCGTGCTTTACATGAATAACAATAACAAATGCATGCATTTTAATGAGAGAAAGGATCCTGGAACTGACTTGTTTTTTCTTTTCTTTAAAAAAAGGCTGGAAAAATCAATAGGTCTGGGGAAGAAGCCTTCATAAAAGAGGCCGGGGAATCTTGTATCCGTGGAGATGATCCCATTCTCTTTGGTATGAACATAACCAAAGAAGCCCCCTGCCCTCGACTTTCAGTTCCAACAGTTGGACTGAATAACAATAGAGCTTTCCTTGGAGTGAGACCTCCAGAATTGATTACAACTTCTCCACCAAAGAATGGAAACAATAATCAAAATATACCTTCATTCAAAACATCTTCTGGATCATCATTTGCAACCGGATCTACATCTTCTCCATCCCTATTCCCTCCCAAGACTTTCCCGGACAGAAATCATGACAACAGTCCGTCCGAGTCCTCTTACGATGGTTCGATGAACAAACAAAATGACTTGAACCCTCGAATCAGTCCTCATCATCATCCCTATGTTCCTCCTCCATCGACTACACCTCCGCCCAGACTATACCCCTCCTCTTTTAAGGACCCCAACTGGTATCAGTCAGATACATCCTCCTCCTCATCAACTGGTAGACCACCTCAGTCTTCTTGGGAGAACTTTGCAGACTCATCGAGGTTCCCGTCTTCTATTGGAAGTGGACTGA
>Ga0157374_10003999_pt1 | contig 12388 bp, 11 predicted proteins | sample M25metaG_FD_115308 | JGI IMG/M metagenome (GOLD analysis project Ga0157374, IMG submission 115308) | Miscanthus rhizosphere microbial communities from Kellogg Biological Station, Michigan, USA - M2-5 metaG | ecosystem: Host-associated > Plants > Roots > Rhizosphere > Soil | place: USA: Michigan...
CTCTCACTACCGCTTTTAGTAGCACGCGCTGTCCCATGCGTCGTTCCCTTTCCCTAGCGCTGCGAGTACGCGGGTTGGCGTTAACGGAAACTCCTGCATCCGCACACCGGTGGCATCGAAAAACGCATTGGCGATAGCCGCCGCGGTAGCCGCCATGACTTCTTCGCCGGCACCCGTGGATCGCTGGTCAAGCCTTTGCACGACCACGGCCGTCACCTCTGGGCATTCGTCGAATCGCAGGATCGGGTACGTCGACCAATCGAGACTGGTCACGCCCGTCTGATCAAACTTCACTTCCTCTTTGAACATGCGGCTGGCAGTCTGGACCAACTGGCCCATGATCTGGCTTTCGACGAACCCGGGATTCACCACCTGGCCGGCATCGATCGCGCCGTAAAGATGTTTCGCCACGACGCGGCCCGTTTGCTTGTTGACCTCGATCTCGGCGACGGCGGCGCCGTACGACGTGAGATGCGTCCCGACGCCGATGCCTCGTCCCATCACGACATTTGCTTTCGACAAATTAGCCGCGGCCTTGCGGGGCGTCCACTTCGCGGCTTGCGCCACTGCATTCAGAACCCCGAGCCAGCGCATATCCGTCATGTTGCGCTGCCGAAATTCATAGGGATCGTGCGCCAGCAAGTACGCGAGCTGATCGATGGCCTGCTCCGATGCAAACGCGAACGAAAGATCCAGCGGCGAGCGCAGCCATCCAGCCTTGAGATAGGACGTAACCGGCAACTTGTGATTGACCAGCTTCAGATTCGGGATGTCATACATACCGCCGCATGTCAGACGGTTGACACCCTGGACGCCTGTGCCCGCGCCCGGCCACTCCGTTGGAGGCGATCCAGTCAACTGCGCTGATGTTTCGGTATTGATCCAGCCGTGCTGCCAACCGTGATACTCATAAGCGACGATTTTGCCGTTGGCGGCGGCGGCAGCGCGCACTTCGCCCACATGCCCCGGTCCGTAGTTATCCCATCCGTGTTCGTCCCAACGCATGAACTGGAGGCGAACAGGTTTCCCGGCGAGCTGCGAGAGCAGAACAGCTGCCTGCGCGACGTCGTCGTAACAACTATGGCCGTAAGTGCCTGACCCTTCGTAATACTGCACACGAATTTTCTCGGCCGGCATTCCCAGCAAACGCGACAAACTGTTGCGCGTTCCATAAACATCCTGCGTCGAGCACATCACGAATGCGGAATCCGCCTGCACATCGGCCACTGCACAGTTCGGACCGAAGGGGGCGTGAGCCTGATACGGACCGAGGCACGTCTGCGAAACCGTGTGGGCCGCCGCGCTCATTCCCGCAGTCACGTTACCTCGCTCCAACGCGACCATGTCTTCGGTCTTCGCGGCGTGCATGTGTTCGTACAATCCCGCATTCCCTGGAAGCGCGGGCGGCGACTCCCAGACGACCTTCAACTGCTGCGCGGCGCGAATGGCATCCCACTCGTTCTCAGCGACCACGCCCAGAAAATCGCCCTTGCGAAGCAAACGCGCGCCAGGAATCGTGCGAATCGAGGCTTCGTCGACGCTCATGATTTTCGCGCCAGCGCCGTACATGCGCTGGCCCCGCGGCCTCACCACCCGGCCGTGTAGCATCCCGGGTACGCGCACATACTGCATGTACGTGTATTGAGCGCTCACTTTCGCGGGAGTATCGTTACGCGGGTAGTTCGTCCCGACGATCTTGTAATCCGTGATCGCCTTCACTGGCGCGGTTCCGGTGAACGTTACGTTGAACGGCTTATCGCCGACCAGATCGCCATAAGTGACGGATCGGCCGGATCCAGACACGACACCTTTCGATACTGTCAACTGATCTTGTGGAGCATTCAACTTCACAGAGGCCAGTTTGAGCAGCGCGAGTCGCGCTTCAGCGGCTGCGGTACGCACCTGAGGACCGCCGCGATTGATCGACGCACTGGAATACGTCCCACCCTGGTTGGGCGTGATGTTGGTATCGAGCCCCACGGTCTTGATCTGGCTCATGTCCAAATCGAGCTCCTCCGCAGCGATTTGCAACAGAGCCGTGGATGCTCCCTGCCCCAGCTCGGCAAATCCTATATATACAGTGGCGGTATTATCGGCGTGGATCGCGAGCCAGGTGTCGACCTGCTTCGCATCGGGCGGACCGGGTTTGGTTCCACGTTCTTGAGCCGCCAACTTATCGCGGAGACTAAACCCGACAACGAGCGCGCCGCCGGTTTTCAAGAACTCCCGGCGGATCACGCGACACCTCCGGCCATCGCCACCGACGCTCGTTGAATGGCCTTCACGATCCTCGGATATGTTCCGCACCTGCACAGGTGCCCGTTCATCGCCGTGCGAATCTGTCCTTCTGTAGGCCTTGGTGTTTTCGAAAGGAGCTCGGAACTCTTGATGATCATCCCATTGAAGCAGTAGCCGCACTGCACCGCCTGCTCGTCGATCATGGCTTGCTGGACGGGATGCAGCACCGGTGTTTTTGCCAGCTTCTTTTGGGCGGCGTACCAAGCCGGCAGTCCTTCGAGAGTCGTTACCGATTTCGTTTCGACCGAGGACAGCGGAGTCACGCACGATCGCGTTTCGACACCATTCACCAGCACGGAACACGATCCGCATTGTGCCAAGCCGCAGCCGAAGCGGGGTCCGTGGAGCTGCAGTTCGTTCATCAATACGTAGAGAAGCGGCGTATCCGGGGCGGCATTGACCGTCCATTGCCGTTCGTTTACTCGGATCTGCATGCTGCGTTACCTCCGGCCTGCAAGACAGCTTAACAGGTTGCCACCGCGCCACAGGCACTCAAATTAGATAGAATCAACGCGAGCAAGTGGAAGGAGCCTGGAGCATGAACCTTCGTTGGTTACGATACGGCGTGGTTATCGCCGCCGGTACTTTCTTGGTTTTGGCCGTGGTTTTGGCACAGGAACAAAAGACGCCGCCCTGGGCCTACGCGTTGAATCCGCCAGCAGCCCCGGGAGCACCGGCGCCGGCCACCCCGCCAGCGGATACTTCACAGAAGCACGTGCCTGGAAGTAATGTGGCTCTGACGCTCCCCCAAACGCGCGATTTGTTTAATCCGCCGGACTGGTATCCGGACGATCATCCTGCGATGCCCGAAGTCGTCATGCATGGTCGCCGTCCGGACGTCCGCGCCTGCGGCTACTGCCACCTTCCCAATGGGCAGGGCCGCCCCGAAAATGCGAGCCTTGCTGGTCTTCCCGCGGGATACATCGTGCAGCAAATGGCGGATTACAAGAACGGGCTGCGCAAGACGTCCGAATCGAGGATGGGTCCTCCGACCACGATGCTCGCTATCGGCAAGGCTGCCAACGACGCCGAGGTAAAGGCCGCTGCGGAGTACTTCGCCAGCATCAAGCCGAAGCCGTGGATCAAGGTGATAGAGGCCAAGATGGTGCCGAAGACGCACGTCTCGGGATGGATGTTCGTCGAAACCGAAGGCGCCGGGAAGGGCATGGAGCCGATCGGCTCGCGCGTGATCGAGATGCCCGTGGATCTGGAGCGCACGGAGCTCCGCGACTCGAAATCCAGCTTCATCGCCTACGCGCCCGTGGGAAGCGTCAAGAAAGGCGAAGCCCTGGTCACCACCGGGGGCTCGGGCAAAACCATCAAATGCAGCATCTGCCACGGCGCCGATCTGAAAGGCATCGGCAACGTGCCGTCGATCTCAGGCCGCTCGCCGAGCTATATCGCGCGCCAGCTCTATGACATTCAGCAAGGGAACCGCAATGGTCCGTGGACGCAATTGATGAAGGAAGCTGTGGCAAAGCTCACAGTCGACGACATGGTATCGATCACGGCTTATCTGGCATCTCGCAATCCGTAGGTATTAGGAGGTTCCGTGTTTATTCGCGCAACTGTTTTTCTTGCGATTTTAGGCGGATCTATATCAGCGCAAAATTCCAAACAATGGACCCCGCCGCGCACCGCCGACGGGCAACCGGACTTGCAGGGAGTCTGGACTAACGCCACAATCACGCCGTTCGAGCGGCCGGCGAATCTTGCCGGGAAAGCGTTCCTGACAGAAAAGGAAGCCGCGGAACTTGAGAAGCAATCGGCTCAGACCAAGGTCGACAAGCCTCCCGCCGCGGGCGACGTCGGCAACTACAATCAGGTCTGGTTCGATTCGGGCACAAAGGTAGTCGGCACGCGCCAGACCTCACTGGTCGTCGATCCGCCTGACGGGAAAGTCCCCGTAAAGCCCACCGCCGAGGCCAAGCGCGATTACGATCTGGCGCACGTCGGCGATTCCTATGAGCATATGAGTGTTTGGGACCGCTGCATCACTCGTGGCGTCCCCGGACGGATGTTCCCCGCAGGCTACAACAACGCGTATCAGATCGTGCAGAGTCCTGGATACGTGACCATTATGTCGGAAATGATTCACGATGCTCGCGTGATTCCGCTCGACGGCCGGGCGCATGCTCCAGCCGAGGTTCGCTCATGGGACGGCGATTCGCGCGGCCATTGGGATGGCAACACGCTGGTGGTCGATACCACGAATTTCAACGGCAAGGGCTGGATCGCAACCAGCGCCGCCACCGGACGCATCAAAGGCATCCCGCAGAGCGAGGCTCTGCACGTCGTCGAGCGATTCACCCGCACTTACGCGGGCACGATCCAGTACGAAGTCATCATCGACGATCCGAACGTGTACACTCAGCCCTGGAAAGTGTCGATCCCGTTGACGCGTGACGCCGAATACGTGGTCTACGAATACGCCTGCCAGGAAGGAAATGCGGCGGTGGAGAACATCCTGCGTGGAGCGCGGGCGGAGGATCACGCCGCACAAGCGCAGCCCCGATAATCTGGTAGACGAATACCGATGCAGGGCAAGCTGATTCTCAAACAGGCGGAAACTGCCGCGGAGTTCGACCAGATCCACCGGTTGAACTACCGGACGTTCGCGGAAGAAATACAGCAGTATGCCCCAGATGGCACGGGCATCCTCGTGGATCGCTCCCACGACAAGAACATTTACTACATTGCGGTGGAGAACGGACGCGTGCTCGGCATGGTGGCCGCGAACGATCAACGTCCATTTTCGGTCGAGAAGCGCCTGCCGGATTCCGCCGGTCTCGAGGCGCTGGGTGGGCCGCTCCTGGAAGTCAGGCTGCTCGCGCTGGAGCCCGATTCCCGCCACAGTATGATACTGGGCTGTCTGCTCTGGGAGTTGTACTGCTACGCCCGTTCGCGCCGGTATTCGCACGTCGTGATTTCCGGTATCGCCCGGAACCTCGAAATGTATCGACGCATCGGGTTCCAGGCGCTGGGTCCGCCGGTGGGATCGGGAGAAGCCAGCTTCGTTCCGATGGCTCTGTCCATTCAGAATCCGCCCCGACGCTTGGCGCGGTATACCAAGTCCTATCTCGCGCGTCAGGCGCGCCAACGCCAAGCAAGAACGGCGGGGCCTTTGTTGATCAACCTCATGCCGGGCCCGGTCGAAATCGCCGCCGAAGTCCGCCTGGCGTTCGCACGGCCTCCGGTCTCGCACCGTTCGCTCGAGTTCGTCGACTCCTACGAGAGGGTGCGGAAGACGCTGAACCATCTGAGTGAGGGATTGAATGTTGCCGTCATGGTGGGTAGCGGCACCACCGCCAATGACTGCGTAGCCATGCACCTTCGGGCCGCGTTCCAGGACTCCCCTGGATTAGTGCTGGTCAACGGCGAATTTGGGGAACGGCTGGTTGGGCAGGCGTCCCGCGCAGGCTTGCGTTTTCGAGCCCTCCGCTGGCGTTGGGGATCGCCGTGGGACCTGGACGAAATCGACGACGCGATGGCCCAGCCCCCCGCGTGGATCTGGGCGGTGCACCTGGAAACCAGCACGGGCGTGTTAAACCGTGTGCCGCAACTTATCTCGCTAGCGTCGAGCCGCGGGGCTCGTGTGGCGTTGGACTGCGTGAGCAGCCTGGGTGCGGTTCCGCTCCCGGCGCAAGGGGTGTGGATGTCTGCCGGCGTGAGCGGCAAATCTCTGGGCGCCTATGCCGGCTTGTCGTTCGTGTTCGCCTCGCCACAAGCCCTGGAACAGACTAAAGGCGCCAGTTTCCCGTCATCGATGGATGTTGCGGGCGCCACTGCGCAATCAGGTCCGCAGTTTACGGTAGCCTCGCCTTTACTTTTCGCGCTCGAGAGCGCCTTGATACCGTATGGCAGTGCCGAAATGACTCGCGCGAGATGGGCACATCAACAGAGTCTCGGGAGCAGCGTTCGATCGCATCTGCGAGAGTTGGGCGTCCAACCGCTGGCGCCTGAGGCGGATGCGGCCCCGTGCGTGACCACGTTCGCCCTTCCGAGCGATAACTTTTTGGAGACGTGCCGCCGCGCTGGATTCGAGCTGGGAGGTGAGAGTGGCTACCTGCTCAACCGACGTTTGGCGCAAATCGCGACAATGGGTGGGGTGGATTGCAGTGACCTCGAGCGCCTGTTTGCCGGCCTGGGACAGAAGTCTGCCAGGTCGAGGCAACTGGCTGCCTCGGTCTAACGAGGCGCCTGCACTTTTTCATACCTGGGCTGGCCCGTGGCGATATCAGTGCCGAACAATTCCGCCGACTCGGCACTGTCAAAGAGCAGCGATTTTCGCGCGGTAATAAAGATCCGCTGGAGGTAGGCTTGGGCGCCCGCGATGATCGCTTCCGCGTGCACCACGCCGTTTTGGTCGACCACCCGAATCTCCCTGTTGCGGTCGGAGACCAGAGACATTTTGTAGGACTCGCCAATCCGCTCGGCCAAGGTGGTAAAACCATACGCCCGCGTCCGCTCGAGGAAGTTCAACGCCTGCCGGCGTCCGCCTTCGGCAGCCATGATCCAGTACGCGACAACCGGTTCACGGAGATCCAACCGGCCGTCTTTGCCCACCTTCGCTTCGTAGTGGACCACGTTCGCGTTGATGCTTCTCTCGATGGTGAACAGCGGGACGTACTGATCACGACTCTGTGCTGGGGACGTGAAGGCCAGCAGCAGAAGGCTAAGACAAACCGGTTTCAAGGGCGTATGATTCATTATGAAGGAAGCACCGGGGTTAATGATGATGACGAACAAGAGTCCGTTCGTTTCGCGCCGCGGGATCATGGCAGGCGCGCTTCTCGCACCGGCAGCCGCACTCGCGCAAAGCACGAGGCGTAAGACTCCGACGCTGTGGTCTAACGAATATTGGGCGCAAAAGGGCGGCGTGAAGCTCTACATGTTCCGGAAACGGTCGACGCCATCCAAAGCTGGCGAGAAGCCCCGGCCTGTCCTCTTGCTGATTCACGGCTCGTCGAATTCGAGCCGCTCCTCGTTCGACCTCGCCACACCCGGCAAGGGCGAGTACTCCGTCATGAACGTCTTCGCCGAATTGGGCTACGACGTGTGGACCATGGACCACGAAAACTACGGCCGTTCCAGCCAGACCCAGAGCAATTCCGACATCGCCAGCGGGGTGAAGGATATTCAGGCCGGGATGGAAGTGATCGCGCGCGAGACAGGCCAGCGAAAGGTGCATCTCTTTGGCGAGTCATCCGGGGGACTGAGGGCCGGCGCCTATGCCATGGCCGAACCGAGTCGCGTGGATCGCCTGGTCCTGGGAGCGTTCACCTACAAAGGCGACAATTCCCCAACTCTGGCGGAGCGCGCCAAGAACCTGGACTACTACCGCACCCATAATCGACGCCTTCGCGATCGCGATATGATCCGCAGCATTTGTACGCGCGATAAACAAGGCACCACCAATCCAGCCATCGCCGAGTTCCTCGCGGACGAGGAACTGAAGTTCGGTGACAAGGTTCCTACGGGTACTTATCTGGACATGACGGCGAACCTGCCGGTGGTGGATCCGAAACGCGTGACCGCGCCGGTGCTGCTGGTCCGCGGCGAGTATGACGGCATCGCCACCATGAGCGATCTCACGGATTTCTTCTCGCAGCTTCCCAGCGGCGATCGCCAGTTGGTTGTGCTACCGGGAATGGCGCATTCCGTGGTGATGGGCTTGCATCGCCAGACGTTCTGGCATGCGATGCACTCGTTCCTGTCGATGCCCGCGACATCATAAGGTCAGAACAAATGAAAACTCTGCTTGTTCTAGTGGCGGTAATAGCGGTGGGCTGTTCGACTGCAAAACAGGAGGCCCCGCCTGCAGCGACGATCTTCGAAGGTGCGCGGCTCATTACGGGCGACGGCAGTGCGCCAATCGACAACTCTGCATTCGTAATCGAGAACGCAAAGATCACGGCAGTCGGGCGCAAAGGCGAGGTCTCCGCTCCTGCCGGCGCCGCACACATCGATCTGAATGGCAAAACCGTCATGCCCGCGCTGGTCGATACGCACACGCACCTCGGCTGGGCGATCATCAAGACCGGCCGGATCGACAAAGACACCTATACCAAGGAAAACCTCATCGATCATCTGCATCGCCTGGCTTACTACGGCGTCGCCGCGACCCAGAGCATGGGAATCGATCCCGGCGAAACGCCCTACGAGGTGCGTGCGAATCCAGTTCCCGATGCGGCCCTGTTCCACACCGCCGGACGCGGGATGGGGCGTCCTAATGCCGGCCCCGGCCAGCCCTACTGGAAGCCCGTGGCGTACTGGATCGACTCGGAAGCCGACGGCAGAAAGGCCGTGCAGGAACTCGCGGACAAAAAAGTCGACTGGGTCAAGATTTGGGTAGACGACCGCAATGGCACCGTTCCCAAGCTGACGCCGCCGCTCTATCGCGCCATTATCGATGAGGCGCACAAGCACGATCTTCGCGTGGTCGCGCATATTTACTATTTGGCCGACGCCAAGGAACTACTTCGCGCGGGAATCGATGGCTTCGCCCACGGCGTCCGCGACAAGGACATCGACGACGAGTTCATGAAGCTGATCAAGGAGCGTCCCAACGTCTTCGTGATTCCCAATCTTCCGGATATCGGGACTGGATTACAGGATCCGGCGTGGCTGGGCGAAACCGTTCCCGCGTCGGAGATCAAGAAACTCACGGACGCCTTCCAGAACCGGTCTCCCGAAGATAAAAAGAAGGCGGCTGACTTCTTTGCGGTACAAGCTCGCAATTTGAAGAAGCTCAACGACGCCGGCGTACGTATCGGCTTTGGGACCGACTCCGGAGTTACCGTCGGCTGGACCGATCACGAGGAGCTGACGGACATGGTCGCCGCTGGCATGACCCCGGCGCAAGTGATCACGGCAGCCACTAAGACCGCCGCCGAAATTCTGAAGATGGATCAGCTGGGCACAGTGGCAGTGGGCAAGAGCGCTGATTTCATCGTGCTGGACGCAAATCCGCTGGATAATATTACTAACTCGCGGAAGATTTCGAAAGTGTATCTTCGGGGGAAAGAAGTCGACCGCGCCGGCCTGAAGGCGGGCTTCCTAGCCCCCTAGTCCGTTGACACCCACATACCGGACATCTAAAATCTAGGCCAGATACAGGAGGGATCCATGAAGACAATTCGCATTCTTCTGGTAGTCTCCACTTGCGCGTTCGCGGCCGATTCAGGCGCCGATCGCCCCGTGACGTTCACCAAGGACGTCGCGCCCATCTTGCAGGAAAAGTGCCAGGAGTGCCACCGCGCTGGAGCCATGGCGCCGATGTCGCTGGTGACCTATGAAGAAGCTCGCCCCTGGGCGAAATCCATCCGCCAGCGCGTGGTGACTCGGCAGATGCCGCCATGGCACATCGATATGACGGTGGGCGTCCACAAGTTCAAGAACGACATGTCGCTGTCCGACGATCAGATCAACACGATCACTCGCTGGGTGGATGCCGGCGCTCCTCAGGGCGACACCAAGGACATGCCTCCGCCCAAGCAGTGGCCCAAAGCGACCGAGTGGCAGGCGGTCCGGGAGATCGGCGCGCAGCCCGATCTGATCATCGAAGCGACCTCCTACACCATGCCCGCCAAGAACCAGGATGTCTGGTGGCGGCCCGTGGCCAATATTCCTCTGACCGAGCCGCGCTGGGTCCGCGCCGTCGAAGTCCGGCCTACAACCGCTGCAGCGCGCAAGACCATTCATCACGCTGTGGCTTACCTGGTGCAAGACGACGCCGATGCTCCCGACGCCAACTCGACTAACGATGCCGATCGCCAGGGAGTTCTTATGGAATGGGCCATCGGCAAATCCTATGATATTTTTCATCCCAACACTGGCAAGCTTCTGCTGCCTGGATCGAAAATTTCCTGGGACGTGCATATTCACGCGGTGGGCGAGGAGATTCCCTCGGGCGTCCAGCTCGCACTGTGGCTGTACCCGAAAGGCCAGGAACCGAAGTATCGAACGCACCTGACAGCGTTTCCCGGAAAGACGGGACCCAATCTAGATATCCCGCCCAACAGCGTCATCGAAAGCCAGGGCTTCACTGTCCTGAAGCAGGCGGCGATCCTCGAAAATATCCAGCCGCATATGCACCTGCGCGGCAAGGCGATGGCTCTGGAAGCGATCCTGCCGGATGGGTCCAATCAGATGATCAGCTACGTCGGTAACTTCAACTTTAATTGGATGACCAACTACATCTATGACGAAGATGCCGCTCCCGTACTGCCTAAAGGCACCGTAATCAAGGTCACCGCCTGGCACGATAACACTAGTAATAATCCGCACAATCCGGATGCGGACCAGTGGGTCGGCTACGGGCATCGCACGGTGGACGAAATGGCGCACGCGTGGGTAAACGTCACCTACATCAGCGACGAGGATTACAGCGCCTGGGCGTCCAAGCATAAGAAATAGGCGGCTATGCGAATCTTAGTCATGCTCGCCAGCGCCGTGTTGGCGTATGGGCAATCTCTGCCGCTCGAGCCGCCGCACGAATCGGGCGCCAACATCACCGGCGCGTTCGAGGGTTGGTTCAAGAATCCCGACGGCAGCTTCAATCTTCTTTTGGGCTATTTCAACCGGAACACTAAGCAGGAACTGGAGGTCCCCATCGGGCCCAATAATCGAATCGAGCCGGGCGGCCCGGATCGCGGCCAGCCGACGCATTTCCTCGCCGGCCGCCAATGGGGCATGTTCGCCGTCAAAGTGCCCAGCGATTTCGGTTCCAACAAGCTGACCTGGACGATTACGGCCAACGGCAAGACTTCGACGATCCCCGCCAGCCTGCTTCCGGATTACGAAATCTCCCCGTTGCGAGAAGAAGCCGTGGGAAACACCCCGCCCGTGCTGCGCTTCGATCCCCAGGCGCCTTCGGTGCAAGCCACTCAAGGACTGACAGTCGATCGCACGACCACGCTGGCGAATCCATTGACGCTGACCGCGTGGGTAACCGACGACGGCAAGTTCACCAGCTCTTCGAACTCCCGACCTAAAAACCTAGGCGCTCCCGTGAAGCTGCGCTGGTCGAAGTATCGCGGACCAGGGTCGGTCACCTTCGCGAAAGACCGTCCGACGGTTGAAAACGGCAGTGCGACTACCTCCGTCCGCTTCAGCGAGCCGGGAGACTACGTCCTGCATCTCTTGGTGAACGACTATTCAGGCGAGGGCGGCGGCGGGTTTCAGTGCTGCTGGACTAACGGCCAGGTCAGGATTACCGTGAAACCCTAGCGGGTGCAGCCTGCATTCCCTTGGCCTTCAGGATCCCCTCCACGGCCGGGCTGGAGAGGAACTTCGTAAGCGCTTTATCGGCGTCCGTATTCTTACTGTTCTTGCTGCTTCCCACGGCGAAATCGACGTAGTGCTGGACGTCATTCGGCAGCGGCCCGACCAGTTGCACTCCCTGCGCGGGCAAGATCTCGCTGACCAGCGTCAGGATCATCTCGGCTGATCCATCCGCCACCCGCGCATTCGAACCGTCCGAACCTTGCTCTATGACCGTCTTCGCCTTCATGATGTCGGTAATCCCAAACTTGTCGAACATCTGAAGAATGTACTTGCGGCTGGCGCCGTTTTGCGCATAGACGATCGACTTGGACGCAAGCAACGTTTTCTTCAATGCGGCGGACGTTTTGATGTCCGGCTTGGCTGCGCCCGCGCGAACACCCACTCCGATCCCGCAGCGGGCGATTTCCATACGCGTTCCCGGGTCGATTCTTGCGGCCTTCGCAAGGTCGTCAATCACATCCGACGTGAGAATGGCGACGTCGAACGCCGCTCCGTCTTCGATCCGCTTCTTGACCACGGAGGACGTATCGTACTCGATCGCCAGGGGCCGTCCGATCGCGCGCTCGGCCTGCGGTTTCAGTTCGTCGATAACGGCCTTCACCCCGTTCGAAGCCATCACATGCACGGGGCCGTTCTGCGCCGCGAGTTGAAACGCTGTCAGTAGTAAGCCAACTGCTACGGATCGTTTCGTCATGGCCATATTCTACAGCAGATACTTCGTTGATAGGTTAGATCGCATGACGAAATCCTTGAGCCGTCATGGGTGGATTGAACAGCTTCATGCGCGCATCGCAAGGCGCGC
>Ga0157374_10004002_pt1 | contig 12385 bp, 7 predicted proteins | sample M25metaG_FD_115308 | JGI IMG/M metagenome (GOLD analysis project Ga0157374, IMG submission 115308) | Miscanthus rhizosphere microbial communities from Kellogg Biological Station, Michigan, USA - M2-5 metaG | ecosystem: Host-associated > Plants > Roots > Rhizosphere > Soil | place: USA: Michigan...
CGTTGCATTACTTCAAAACCACCCCGGTATTCGGACTCATTCGGCTGTGTCTCGAAGATCCATTCCTGCTTCACAGCAAGTCCGGCTCCCCGAACTGCTTCCAAAAATCCGGTAAACCGCTGGTCCGCGACTGCGGTGCGCGGTCCGCGCAGGTAAGCGAAGCGTTTAGATCGACGTTTCAGCAGATGCTGTACTGCGATCTGACCAACCTCATCTTCACGTAGGCTCACACTTGGCTGTGAAACACGCGGCGGGCACGGACCGACGTATACCACTGGCGTCGTGGTTATCGTCAATGTTTGTGGGTTGTTAGAGGCATCACTCCCTGGGAGAACGATAAGCGCATCTACCTGTCGCGAAAGGTGTAACTCTACTTCTCTCTCTTCAACTTCGGCATCACCGTCAACCGCGGAGATAACAAGGCTGTAGTCCGCAGAACGAAAGACCTCATTGATTCCTCGTACGATGAAGGCCACTGTTGGATCCGTAAGACTAGGAACCACCATACCGACGCAATATGTTTGGCCCGTGCGCAGGCTGCGTGCAGAGATATTGGGTCGATAGTTAAGCTCCTTCATCCTCTTCAAGACGCGCGCCTTCGTTTCCGCACTTACGTCGGTCTGGCCACGCAGAACCTTTGAGATGGTCATCTTCGAAAGGTTCAGGTCATTCGCAATGTCCTGAAGACGAATAGCCATAATGCTGTGTGTAGGCCATCACCTTTCTGTGTGGGATGGAGCGCTCCGGCTTCCGAGAAGAGAATTTGAAATTAAGGTAATTGCTGTCTATATAAACTACACGGGGAACGCGTTCAAAGCATGATCAATAGGCCCAATTGACGATACCGGCTACCACAGATTTCTGACCGACTCTATTGGTCTCATTCTCAGGTAGCGCACTCGCCATACAGACATGTAAAGTGTCCATATTGAAATTCGGTTGGTGCAAACTGCTTCAAGCAAAAGCCACCGCCCGTACTTTATTTCACCCGGAGCCTAGCTGTGTTGAATCTGCCACCTGGCGTTCAGATTAATGCCCCTATCTCTCTTGCCGTGGGAGAAATTTTGTCGTCAGCCGCAATCGACTTTTTGACTGACCTGCAGCGTACCTTTGGCGCTAAGCGGAAGGAGCTTTTAGCCGCCCGTGCAGCACGGCAGATCCGGCTAGATAGTGGCGAAAGACCGGACTTCTTGGCTGAGACGCAACATATTCGTGAGGGGAATTGGCGATGCGCTTCGATTCCCGGTGACTTGCAGGATCGTCGCGTCGAAATCACCGGACCGGTCGACCGGAAGATGATTATTAACGCCCTCAATTCAGGGGCTCACGTATTCATGGCGGATTTTGAGGACTCATCAACTCCACTTTGGAACAATCTTCTCGACGGACAGATCAACCTACGTGATGCCATTCGACGGACGATCTCTTTTGACGATCCGAAGAGCAAGAAGACCTATTCGCTGAATGACAAAACCGCAGTACTTTTCATCCGTCCACGCGGTTGGCACATGGTTGAGCAGCATATACTCGTCGACGGTGTGCCGATGTCAGCCTCAATCTTCGACTTCGGACTCTACTTCTTCCACAACGCGAAAGAACTGCTGTCTCGAGGAAGCGGCCCATATTTCTATCTTCCAAAGATGGAGTCCCATCTGGAAGCCCGCCTCTGGAACGATATCTTTGTGCGGGCACAGACTCTTATTGGACTACCGCAAGGTAGCATTCGCGCCACGTGTCTAATCGAAACTATCCTGGCATCATTCGAGATGGACGAATTTCTTTACGAACTTCGCGACCACTCAGCAGGTCTCAATTGTGGGCGTTGGGACTATATCTTTTCTTTTATCAAGAAACTGGCTGCCGATCATTCTGTAGTTCTCCCGGATCGCTCACAAGTGACAATGACGACACATTTCATGCGCAGCTATTCAAAACTTTGCATCAAGACTTGCCACAGCCGCGAGATTCACGCCATGGGCGGCATGTCGGCTTTCATCCCTATCAAGTCCGATCCAATCGCGAATGAGAAGGCGCTATCCCAAGTACGCGCAGACAAGGAACGAGAGGCAACTGATGGACATGACGGCACTTGGGTCGCACACCCTGGTCTGGTTCCGATTGCGCTGGAAGTATTCAACCGTGTGATGCCGCGGGCAAACCAGATCGACAAGAAGTTTACGGAATACACGGCAACTGCTGCCGACCTTCTGGAAATTCCCTCCGGCGACATAACTGAAGCTGGTCTTCGCCAAAATGTTGCAGTTGGCCTCGGTTACGTCGAAGCCTGGCTACGCGGTATCGGTTGTGTTCCCCTCTTCAATTTAATGGAGGATGCGGCAACTGCCGAGATAAGCCGTGCACAGTTATGGCAATGGGTCCACCATGACGCGCACCTGCACGACGGCCGCAAGATCACTTCAGAACTTTGTGATCGGTTTATCGATGAAGAACTGGCTAAGGTAAAGCCGACCATTGACGCCAACCACTATGCAGCCTATGAAAGCTCCGCGTCGCTGATGCGTCATCTTATCCAAAGCGAAAAATTCGCTGACTTTCTCACGTTGCCAGCCTATGAACAGGTTCTAAAAGAAGAAGTCTTCAGTTAACTCCGATACGTCTATGCATACTTTACTCACATCAGACATTGTCAGTGAATTGCGCCGCATCGTCGGAGAAAAAGGTCTCATAACTGCGCCGAATCAACTACAAACCTACGAATGTGATGGATTGACTGCCTTTCGTGTTCCTCCAGCAGCCGTGCTGCTGCCGGAATCCACTGAGCAAGTGCAAAATATCCTGCGTCTCTGCCACAGAGAAAAGATTGCCTTCGTTGCACGCGGTGCGGGGACCGGTCTTTCCGGTGGCGCGTTGCCCGCTGAAGGTTCCATCGTCATAGGCCTTTCGCGAATGAATCGCATCCTCAACATCGATATTCCCAATCAGCAGATAACGGTCCAACCTGGTGTTATCAATGCGAACGTTACCGCTGCGGTCGCTCCGGATGGGTATTTTTACGCACCTGATCCAAGCTCGCAGACCGTCTGCTCAATCGGCGGAAATATTGCTGAAAATGCAGGAGGAGCTCACTGCCTTAAATATGGCTTCACCGTCACACATGTTCTGGAAATGACCGTCGTGTTGCCTAACGGCGAACTTGTCACTCTTGGCGGCAAAGTTCCTAGCGCAGCCGGCTATGATCTGGCCGGAGTCTTCATTGGCAGCGAGGGGACTCTAGGAGTCGCTACTGAAATGACACTTCGCATCATGCGGAAGCCAGAGACCGTTCAGGTGATTCTGGCTGCATTTAACAGTATCTCAGCGGCCGCGCAATCTGTGTCAGACGTCATCGCGAGTAGCCAACTTCCTGCCGCAATGGAGATCATGGATCGCCTCTCCATTGAAGCTGCAGAGATCTCAGTGCATCCAAACTACCCGGCTTGCGAAGCGCTCTTACTAATCGAGCTTGACGGACCTGAAGCAGAAGTCAACCTTCAGATGGCCACTGTTATTGAAATCTGCAAAAACAACGGCGCATGGGAGACGCGTCTTGCCATAGACGACAATGCACGTTTTCTTGTTTGGAAGGGACGGAAGGCCGCCTTTGCTGCCGCCGGCCGACTTTCACCGAACTATATCGTTCAGGACGGGGTGATTCCCAGAACTTCATTGCCTGCAGTGTTGGAACAACTGAATGCTATGGCCGCAGCTGATCACCTGAGAGTAACAAATGTCTTTCATGCTGGCGACGGCAACTTGCATCCCATCGTCCTGTACAACCGCGATAACCCTGGCGAAGAAGAGCGTGCAATTAATTTGTCACTTCGTATTCTTGACGTTTGTGTTGAAGCGGGCGGTTCAATTACGGGAGAGCATGGTGTGGGACGCGAGAAGCAGTGCAGCATGAGCTACATGTTTTCTGATCCCGATTTAGAGACCATGCAGCGCGTACGCAGAGCCTTCGATCCGTTCAATCTGGCCAACCCTGACAAGCTCTTTCCGACTCCGCGACTCTGCGGCGAGCGCTCACGAGGTGCCTACGCTCCCCACCCAGTAGAAGCCAGCGGTATCGCCGAGGTCTTCTGATGAACTCCGCCGACGAGATCTCGCAGATAGCGGAAGACCTCTCTTCAATAACGGGTCCCGAGTACTCCAGAAGAGGGATTAACGACATAACGGTATCGCCGGCAGATACACGCCAGATCGCAAGTGTTCTCGACTTTGCTTATAAGAAGCGCCTGGCTGTATCAGCTCAGGGCGGTGAAACAAAGCAAGGGTGGGGACAGGGGGTCAGACCAAGTATCTACATCTCGCTGGCCCGTCTCAATCGCATCATTGAACACCCATGGCAGGACCTGACCTGTACAGTGCAAGCAGGGTGTACCTGGTCGTCTCTACAAAGAACTCTCATGCTGCATAGGCAGTTCGTAGCTCTGGATCCGCTCTTCGAAGATCGCGCAACCGTAGGAGGTGTTCTTGCAACAAACGACTCTGGAGCACTCCGTCACAGATACGGAAGCCTACGTGACCTGGTGATCGGAATGACACTTGTATTGCCTGATGGCACTATCGCAAAGACCGGCGGTAAGGTTGTGAAGAATGTTGCAGGCTACGATCTTTGTAAGCTGATGACCGGAAGTTTTGGCACCCTCGCTATCATCACCGAAGCAAACTTTCGATTGCATCCTATTCCGCAACATATCCGCGACTTCAGCATTGCAGCATCACATGCATCGGACTTTGCGCCGCTTCTCGCCATGATTCGTGCGAGTCATTTACTCACTCAGTCATTACAGATACGACGCTCCGATTCTGGGTTTCATCTCGATGTTCGACTCAACGCGCATCCTGAGTCACACCACGATGGAATTCTTTCGCAAATGACTCGTGACGAGGGCTTCGTACTCGAAGAGGCCCCTGAATCCATCTGGAAGGCCCGCGAAATTCTTTTCGCACCAGATGCAATAGTTCTCCGCATCGCTACACTTCCAGTAGATGTTTGTGAATATGCGGACAAACTCCAACTATTGCGACCGGTCATCCAAGTGCAATCCATCTCGCAGGCAAATGGTCTACATGAAGTCGCGCTTCGCGGTTCGTCCAATGAGATAGAAGCAATCATCAGACAGCTCCGCGCAGATGCTACACATCCGCACACTACTATTTCAGTGCTACAGCAGAATCGTGATATAGAAGTCGTTGCTTTTGATATTTCGTCTCCGGTGTTATCCCTGATGAAAGCGGTCAAGGACCAATTCGACCCGAACTGTATTCTCAACCCTGGTAAGTTTTTTGCCGAGGCATAACAGGGAGCGATGGCAAACCTCACACAAATTGCAAACGCGGTACCCGCAACGAAACCAAGCGCCTTTGATGCACACAATCCCCCGTCGAAGGATCTACTTGCCGATTGCGTGCACTGTGGCTTTTGTCTCCCTGCTTGTCCCACCTATGTGCTCTGGGGTGAGGAGATGGATTCGCCGCGTGGACGGATTTACATGATGGCGAAAGCCAGTCAGGGAGAGGCCTCGCTGGATCAGAATTTCCGTCAGCACATGGACAACTGTCTTGGCTGCATGGCGTGCATGACGGCCTGCCCTTCCGGTGTTCAGTATGACAAGCTGATCGAGGATACGCGTCCGCAGATTGAACGAAATATCCCGCGTATAGCTACTGATTCAGCCTTTCGTAAGCTCCTCTTTGCAACCTTTCCTCATCCGGGTCGGCTCCGCATTCTTGCTCTTCCCATGCTGGCATACCAACGCTTTGGCTTTCAAAGGCTGGTACGTAAAAGCGGGCTCCTAAAGTTTTTGCCAGAACGCTTTGCAGCGATGGAAGCCCTTCTCCCTACAGTGCCGAACAGCCTCTTTCATCGACTACCAGCCACAACTCCCGGTATCATATTCCAAACTGAGCATGCCACAGAGCGTAAACCCAGAGTTGGATTGCTCACCGGATGCGTGCAGCAGGTCTTCTTCCAGCACGTCAACGAGGCTACACTGAACGTTCTTTCCGCAGAGGGGTATACCGTTGTAGTCCCGCAGAATAGTTCATGCTGCGGTGCGCTGATGGTGCATAGCGGCGAAGAGAACGACGCCCGTCGGCTAGCCCGCCAATTGATTGCTTCATTCGAAGCGGCGAACGTAGATTTCATCGCAATCAATGCTGCCGGTTGTGGATCTACCATGAAGGAATACGGTCATCTGCTACGCGATGACCCTGAGTGGGCTCAACGTGCAAAGGCTTTTTCGGCAAGATGCAAAGACATCTCTGAGATTCTGCTCCTTCATCCTCCGCAGCAACCTCGCAATCCCCTTCATCTACGCGTGGCTTACCAAGATGCCTGTCATCTTCGACACGCTCAGGGCATTCACATAGAGCCACGTTCGCTTCTGCGCGGCATTCCAGAACTTGATCTTGCAGAAATTGCGGAGGCGAATCTATGCTGCGGCTCTGCCGGTGTCTATAACCTCCTGCATCCCAAACCAGCAAACGAACTTGGCGATCGCAAGGTTGAAAATTTACTCGCCTCGAAGGCACAGGCGTTAGTCAGCGCCAATCCGGGATGCCTACTACAACTTCAGGCTGGATTGCGCCGTCGTGGACTTACACAACTTCCTACCTTTCACATGGTGGAGCTGATTGATGCCAGTATCCGCGGACTAGATCCACAAGAGCTCTTAAACCGTCGCAATTAGAGATCTTGAGATTCGCAACCGCCTGACGATACCCCTAAACCTCTTCCGCTATGATTGCGCCAACTTCAGCCGTGCTCGCATTTCCTCCCAGATCAGGCGTCCGAGGGCCCCTGCCAGCTAATGCGGAGCAAAATGCTCTCTCAATAGAGAGAGCTGCCTCTGATTCGCCGAGATGATCGAGCATCATTGCGCCAGACCATATCTGAGCGATCGGATTGGCAATTCCTTTGCCGGCAATATCCGGGGCTGATCCATGTACAGGTTCGAACATCGATGGAAAGTTACGATCAGGATTTAGATTTGCCGATGGCGCCAGGCCAATCGAACCGACCACAGCGGCACTCAGGTCAGACAGAATGTCACCAAATAGATTTGACGCTACGACAACATCGAACCATTCCGGATGAGCGACGAAGTGCGCCGCTAGAATATCAATGTGGTATTGATCCGTTCGGCAGTCGGGAAACTGCTGAGCAACAGCCGCGAACCGCTCGTCCCAGAATGGCATCGTATGGATGATGCCATTCGATTTAGTTGCCGAGGTGACATGCCGTTTGCGCTTCTGCGCAAGTTCAAATGCGAAGCGAATGGTTCGATCACAACCTCGCCGTGTGAATATGCTCTCCTGAACAGCCAGTTCGGCATCAGTGCCTCGATAGAGGCGGCCGCCTACCTCTGAATACTCACCCTCGTTATTCTCCCGCACGACGTAGAAATCGATATCGCCTGGAAGGTGTTTCTTCAAGGGTGATTCAACTCCCTCAAGCAACCGTGCCGGTCTAAGATTCACATATTGCTGAAACTCTCTTCTGATAGGAATTAGCAAACCCCAGAGGGAAACATGGTCGGGAACTCCCGGATATCCCACCGCTCCAAGAAAGATTGAGTCGAAGGCGCGTAGTTGATCAAGTCCATCCTTTGGCATCATTCGCCCGGCGCGGGTGTACCTTTCGCAGCTCCAATCGAAGTGGGTCCACTTGAATTCAAAGTTGAACTTACGTCCTACCGCTTCGAGAACACGAAGACCTTCTGGAACAACCTCCCGGCCAATTCCATCGCCCTCGATCACCGCAATTTTGTAGCGTTTCACTTGAACTCTCCCATCAATAGCTACTGATGCACCTCATCATTGCAAATCAAGGGTGCTCACCGACATGGCATCTCTCAGTCGAACGACGTCGAGCTCCCTTTCCCATCGAGCAATCACAATCGTAGCCACACCGTTCCCGATCATGTTGACCAAGGCGCGGAACATGCTCAGAAAACGATCGATTCCCACGATAAGCGCCATGCCAGCTACAGGAACCGTCGGTACAACCATCAGCGTCCCTACAAGGGCTATGAACGCCGCCCCCTGGACTCCACTTGCGCCTTTCGACGTCAGGATGGCTACGGCGAAGATCGTCAACTGCTGTTTCAGCGAAAGATGGGTATTTGTTGCCTGCGCTACAAACAACGCAGCAAGCGTTATATATAGACTGCTCCCATCCGTATTGAAGGTGTATCCAGTAGGTACAACCAAACCAACAAGTGATTTAGAACATCCCAACGCTTCCAGCTTTTCCATCAAGGTAGGAAGAGCAGTCTCAGAAGAGCTGGTCGCAAGGACAAGCAGAATCTCTTCCTTAATGTAGGAGAGGAATTTGGTTATTCGGAAGCCGGCTGCCGCAGCAATCCCTCCAAGCACGACAAAGACAAAAAAGAAGCAGGTCAGATAAAAGACGAGAATTAGTTTTGCGAGAGGGCCGAGCGATGAGATCCCATATTTTCCGATGGTGAATGCCATCGCCCCGAACGCACCAACAGGCGCAAACCGCATGAGGATGTTCACGACACTGAACATAGTCACCGTGGCAGCATCTATGAATTGCTTGACAGGCTGGCATCGCGGCCCCGCGATAGTAATCGCGAAACCGAATAGAACGGCGACAAACAGTACCGGCAGGATGTCGCCCTTGGCAAATGCGTCGACTACTGTTGTCGGAATAATGTGCAGAAGAAAGTCAGAAGCATTTTCGTAACTTGCCTTGCTTGCGTACGCTGAAACGCTCTTATAGTCCAGACTCGCAGCGTCGACGTTAAATCCCACGCCAGGACGAACTGCGTTTCCAACAACTAAACCAATCAGCAAAGCCAATGTTGAGACAATCTCAAAATAGACGAGTGCCTTCCCTCCTACTCGTCCTACCTTTTTCAGATCCTGCATGCCTGAGATACCCGAGACCACAGTGCAGAAGATGACCAATGAGATCACCATGCTGATGAGTCGAATGAAGGCGTCTCCCAGCGGCTTCATAGCGGCGCCTGCCTTCGGGCTGATAAGTCCTAGGATCACCGCAAGAATAATAGCGACCGTTACCTGGCCCCATAAGCTCTTGTAGATCGGGAGTCGCGGCGGTTTGCTTTGCTTCGGAGCGAATTCCTGCATGATCATCCGTTTGCTATCCCTGACCTACCAATCTATAGAGTTCTGCCGGTTTGGACCACGTTTCGATTGAATTAAAACCCTACCTGGAAGAGAGAGTGCAGTCCACATGGACTGCACTCTCTTGGGCCTAAAAGCTTATACGCGCTGCAAGCTGCACGCTCCGTGCATCACCAACCGCAGTCGCCTGCCCAAAAGATGCATTCGGCGTGCCGGGATAGCTACCCGTTCCCCAGGTTCCGTTCGGAATCATGTCATTGCGATGATTCAATGCGTTGAACGCCTCCGCGATGCCCTCTAGGCGAACTCTCTCAGTAAGAGCAACTGTTCTGCTCAACCTCGCGTTCACCGCGAAGAAGTCGAAGCCAACACCGGCGTTGCGTCCTATAACTGCCCCGGCCATGCCCTCCGTGCAGGGATTCGTTCCCGCTCCGGCGGTAAGGCTGTAGCCGGCAGCACAAGGACGCTGGGTCGTCTGTTGCTTTGTCTGGCTACCCGTTACGACGTTGAATGGCAGCCGCGAGTAGTACTGCAGGATGCCACCCAACTGCCAGCCGTGTGTGAGGTGTGCACCCACGCTGTCTGAGTGCGACGTTGGCGAGTGCAGATTTGCATTGAACACGACACGATGGCGCTGATCATCGTCAGAGCGGCTACGGTCAACGCTAAGATCGAAATTGTTGATCGGGGAACTAAAGAAAAACTCGCCAACGTTATTGATGGCTTTCGACCAAGTGTAGGAGATACGAGTTGAACCCCAAGCGACGGGTCTTTGTACAAACGAAATTTCAAGTCCCTCATAGTACGAATCGAAGATCGAATCGTACGGCTTGATGTTCCCGCGAGTGGAATCTGGGCGACTCCCATCCGGATTGATGTTCCGGTTGATCGAAGATAATAGATGAAACCCGCGGGCGTGCTGATAGCTGATTCCAAGCGTTGTATTCGAGAACAGCTGCTGTTCCACTCCAAAGCTCGCCTGCTCGGAGAAAGCATTCTGAATGCTTCTGTTCATGACCGCGTAAGCGATCTTCGATCCAGGGTTTGGCGTCGTCGAAACACTCGGGAAGCTGGGGGCCCCAACATCGGTTGAGATGTAGGAGTATTGCAGCAATACTCCTTGGGCCGGATCGGTCGTGTTGTTCGCTGACAGCAGAGCATTTGCCAGCGCACGAAGTGGTAAACGGTCGTAGAAAAAGCCGAAGTTCCCGCGCACTACGGTGCCTTTATTGGCAAATGGAGACCATGCAAAGCCCACGCGCGGCGAAACATTGTTCTTGTCCGTATTGATTGTTCGCAGGAACTGCAGATCGTATCGAATACCTGCATTCAACGTGAACGACCGCCCCACCCTCCACTCGTCCTGTACGTAAAAGCCCACGTTTGGGTTGTTCTGCTGCACAAAGGGGGTGCCGAAGTTCTGTACAAACGTGGAGTACCCCTTCGTGCTGGCTTGAAATGCTGAAAGTGAAGGGAAAGTGTAGGAGCCCGCAATGGACATGGGAAATGTAATCGTGTCGTCATTGAAGAGAAAGTCAACACCCGTCTTGATCGTGTGGGCTCCGCGCTGCATGACCAGGTTGTCGACGACCTCATAGAGGTAGTTCAATCGCGCCCTCGGAGAAGAAGAAAAGCGTCCAAACGTAGCAACGCCGCTGATCGTAATTGCGGGGCTGTTCTGCGTATTCGATGGAGCGTTCAGGCTGTCGTACGTGAACTGTCCGCGGGTTTCGTTGAACGTGCGCGGAGAAAATGTTGCGACGTTGCCAATAGTGACGGTGTGATTGGTGTCACGCACTGCAGTCCCGTAGCTTACGTCTGCCAGGCCGCCCACTCCACGGGCGTTCGTGCTATTCAGCCCATAGTAGCTGTAACGGATGCTGAGTTGGTCGACGTCATTGAAGCGGTGGTCTCCACGGACAAACGCATTGTCTGTGTGGACGGTCGCGGGGTAGAGAGTTGTGGGCTCTGTGCCAACCGTGAGTCGGGGGCCCGTGAATGCGAGGACATCCAGTCGCGTGTTGATAGCAGCGGCTTGTGTGGGATTAATCGTAACAATACCAGCGGTATTCATTCTCCGGCCTTCATAGTTACCGAAGTAGAACGTACGATCTCGCTTGATCGGGCCCGAGAGGCTGGCACCGTATTGCCCCTGGGTCAGCGGCAATTTGCTTTGCGACAGCGCATTCTCGGCATTCAGCCTCTGATTGCGTAGGAATCCGTAGACGGTCCCGTGAATATCGTTCGTACCGCTCCTCGTGACGATGTTAAAGTATCCTCCCATCGCCCGCCCAAACTCTGCCTGACCTCCTGAAGTAACCACTTGGAATTCACGAACTACATCGAGGCCGTAAAAATTTCCGGCGAGACCTGCCGCATCATCGTTTGCACTAAGACCGTCCACGACGAAACTGTTGGAGAAGTTGCGCTGACTATTGATGGAATATCCCTGGCCAACCACGGGCGATGTCTCGGCAAAGGTCTGCACGCTTGCAGTATTTGTCGGAGAGACACCCGGGGTGAGGAGCGCAAGGTCAAGGTAGTTCCGTCCGCTGTACGGCAGATTGTTTACCTCTGACTGCAACACGGTCTCCGAGATTTGACTGCGATTCTCCTCAAGCACAGGTGCTTGAGCCGCAACATTAACCGACGTGTTCGCTGAGTCGATCGAAACCTGGAGCGTGACGTCGAAAGCAGCGCCAACCGTAAGTTCCACTTCGCGCGTGAAGCGGGCGAATCCATTCGCCTCTGCACTCACGCGATAGGTGCCGACCGGAAGGAACGGTAGCCGAAAGCGTCCTTGGTTATCGGTCTGAACAATGTGCGACTGATTTGTCGCGAGCGCAAGCGCAGTTACCTTTGACTGCGGAATCGCAGCTCCGCTCTGATCGAGAACGCGACCCGTCACTGAGGCCGTGGTTAAAGTTTCTTGGCCAAAGGCAAAGATAGGTATCGCGAGAGCGACGCACAATAGAAGATATTTTGGTCGGTGCATGTGTGAGTGATCTCCAGCGTTAGGCAGCGACATCGCTGCGTCCCTTGATTAAGTCGTAGGGAAATATGCGCTGAAAACTGGGGGGCCGCGACTCAGGTTAGTGGACGCCGACGATGTCGCTTTTTTTGAGGCGATGGCATGACTCACCAAATTCGATTCTTGGAAGGAATTGAATTCGTTGGCGCCCCATAAAGGTATCCCCAACCCACTTGATAAATGGGGGCCAATGGCAAGCTGAGAGAAGGGGCAGCGCTCCGTCAATTGCAGGAC
>Ga0157374_10004004_pt1 | contig 12384 bp, 13 predicted proteins | sample M25metaG_FD_115308 | JGI IMG/M metagenome (GOLD analysis project Ga0157374, IMG submission 115308) | Miscanthus rhizosphere microbial communities from Kellogg Biological Station, Michigan, USA - M2-5 metaG | ecosystem: Host-associated > Plants > Roots > Rhizosphere > Soil | place: USA: Michigan...
CTCACTACACAATTCCGGAAAATGACCTAGTGTTAGCAGTAGTCAATACACCACCGTTTCAGCCCGATCAATATGTGCCGGTGCATCAAACTGACCTGTCGGTAAAGTTTGATAAAGACTTGTTTGACAGGCTAAGTGCGGCTGTGGTCTAAGATGCAAATAACAATTTTTGGAGCATCGGGCAAGGTTGGTTCGCTGGTTGTCGAGGAAGCTTTGCGGCGTGGGTTCAGCGTAATTGCTTTTGTGCACAGTCATGATATGTTTGTGCCCAGCAATAAACTGCGCGTGGTAAAGGGCGATATTTATAACGAAGCTGACGTGCAGGATGCCATAAAAGGTAGCGCTGCAGTGGTTAGCTGCCTGGGCAGTTGGGGCACCAAGCACCGCAATGTGCTGGCAAGTGCCATGCGGGCGATAATACCGGCTATGGAGCACCAGAAGATTGGCCGTATTGTAACGCTCACCGGCAGTGGAGCGGCTGCACCAAGCGCTAAGCCAGGCGTGGCGCACAGTGCATTACTCAAGCTATTAACGCCATTTCCGGCCGGTAAGGTCTTTCGCGACGGCGAAGAGCACATGAAACTACTGGCAGCCAGCAATCTGGGCTGGACCACGCTTCGCTCGCCGATAATGACCAGTGGCAACAAAACCAAGTATCGGCTTACCCTAAAGTCCGGCTCGCTGACAATTCCTCGTGCTGCGGTAGCAACAGCGCTCCTAGATCAGCTGGATAATAAAGATTATTTGCACCAGACACCGATTATTTCTGGCGTTTAGTAATCTGTTATGCTGTAGGTATGAAACAGCCACCGCTCATTGTTATCGGCGGTCTAAATACGGATATTGTGGCTAAGGGCGTGAGAAAATTTCCTGGGCCCGGTGAGCACACCTATGGCAAAGGCTTGTACATTGGTCCTGGTGGCAAGTCTCGTAATATTGCAGCGATGGCCGGGGCGCTATTGTCTAAAGGTCAAGTAGCTATGATTGGTCGAACAACAAAGGATAGCTTCGGGCTATGGAAACTACCGCTGGAATCACTTGAACTCTCCGGAGTAAATAGCAGCTTTGTGCATATTATTCCCGCGCATGAAACAGATAAGCTGCCGGCAATTGCGCTTATTACGGTAAATGAGACGGGTGAGAACCAAATTATTGTTCTACCGGGCATTAGCGAAGACTTTGACACCAGTGATATTGATAGAGCCCAAGCATTATTTGATGAAGCATCCAGTAGTGCTGGATTACTTTGCGCAACGTTTGAGTGCCCACCGGACACAGTAGAATATGCATTTGCTAAAGCAAAAGCTATGAACATTCGGGCACTATTCGATCCAGGCGGTATCGAATCAAAAGAACAAGCCATCAAACTGTTAAAATCAGGTGTATTCTTAATTAAACCAAATGAGCACGAAGCCCAAATTATAACTGGTATCGATATTCGTGATCTGCAAACTGCCCAAAAAGCGGCAGATAAACTTCTAGAGCTTGGAGCTGAGAACGTTATGATAACTCATGCCGAGCATGGAGCTTATCTGTTCACGGATGAAGGTCAAGGAATCCATATTCCCACTGATCCTAGAATTACAGGGAATACGAAAGATGCTACGGGTTGTGGTGATCAAACAATGGCTGTACTTGTGGCTGCTCTACAGAGTGGCAAATCACTCGAAGATGCCGCTCGTGCAGCGGTAGCCGCCGGCACTATGCAATTTTATAAGTCCGGTATTCAACCGATTACAGCCGCCGAATTAGCGAGTAGTGGTCACAAACTCTGATATCCAGTACAATCCCGACTAGTGAGAAAGGCAGACTAGGGATTTACTTTTTACAACTAGTATGTTATAATTTATATGTAAATATCGAGTTATACGCATGCCGGAGATTATCAATACATCTAGTGAAATTCTGGAAGACCCATTAGCCAGGGACTTTATTGAAGCTGTAACATCGGCCGAGATGCCGTGGGCGAACGCCACAAGTGATAAATTTGACGAGCTTGGAGATCCTGTACCACGTCCAGGGTTATTGTTCTTAGGACTAGGAAGCGTTGGCTTGAGTGCTAGGTTTATCAGAGCTGAAAATAGTATAAGAATTAGACGCCGGCCCGAAGATCTTGAAGACAAAATGACCTTTGGGGATCCGACTGGTCTTTATCCAGTAGTTTGTGAAGCCGCTAGTAGTGGAGTATTTAGCTTTGATCCTAGTTCTATAGTAGCTATCTACCAAGGAACGGCTGCATTCTTATCTTTAATGCGCAAATACAGAGCTCATGGTGAAGTCCGGCATACTAGCGAAACGCTACTCACATCTCTTACCCAAAATACCAGGCTTTTTGGTGTGGAAGAGGATAGTGATGAGGCGCAACGGCAAGCGGCGATTGTTCGAGAATTAGTAGATACTACTCGGGGTGACTTGCCTAGGCGACTTGCTGAAGTAGAGGTTAACCTGATGGGTCTAGGAGTGGCTTACATAGATAACAAGCCAGATCACCGTGATGGCAGCTGGCCGCTACCAACGATGATAACTAGAGAATTTCTGGCAGCAGCCTAGATAGCTAGAGAGATTGACGGGTATTAGTACCTAAGTCGGTTATAATACAAACAATGATCGATAAAAACGCAATTCCGACGAAGCTGTTGTGGGTGGATTTGGAAATGACCGGGCTGGACGTAAACGAGCACGTTATTATTGAAATTGCGGCTGAAGTTACTGATTTTAACTTCAAAACTCTAGCTAGTTACGAGGCCTTGGTGCTACAGCCAGAGGCTAAACTAACTTCTATGAACGAATGGGCACAGGCACAGCACGATGGTAGTGGCCTAACGGAACGGATTAGGAAAGAGGGCAAACCCGAAAAGACGGTGGTTGCCGAGCTAAGTGCCTTTATCAAAGAACATTTTGGTGATGAGCCAGCGATTTTGGCTGGAAACTCGATTCATAACGACCGGAATTTTATAAAGCGCTGGTGGCCCGAGGTCGATGCGCTGCTGCACTACCGAATGTTGGATGTCAGCTCGTGGAAAATTATTATGCAGGCCAAATACGGCGCGCAGTTCGAGAAAAAGGAAACCCACCGAGCCTTCGATGACATCCAGGCCAGCATTGCTGAATTACAATATTACCTGGAATGGTTGAAAGACCGTGCCTAAGCTGCAAGCTGTTCTGTTTGATTTGGACGGAACGCTGCGCGATACTACGGAGCTAATTTATAGTGCGCTTGACCATACCTTTAAGTATTACGGCGTGCCGTCGCCATCCGCCGAAGATCTGGCCCCCTATATTCATCATCATACCTTTGTACGTAAGCGGTTCGCGCCCGATATTAACCTAGAAGATTTTGAACGGGTATATGGTGCTAAAGCCGATGCATTGCTAACGGAAGTGCAGTTGTATGACTACGCCAAAAAACCTTAAAACAGCTACGAGCAGGCGGCTACAAGCTAGCAATAGTTACGGCTGCAATGAGTGCACCGCAGGACGTGAAGGATTACGATATTGACCAGTATCTGGACGTTTTAGTTAGTGCCAGTGATATTGCTAAGCACAAGCCCGACCCAGAGGGCATCGATCTGGCGCTTAGTCGGCTGAAGGTGAGGCCAGAAGAGGCCATTATGGTTGGCGATATGGCAACTGACATTCAAGCAGCTCAAGCCGCTAAACTTGCTGCTACCGTTGGTATTACACATGGCATGGGCAGTAAGCAATCACTTGACGCAGCTGGCGCGGACTATATTATTGATTCATTGACCGATCTATCGGCCGTACTTGCTAAGATTGAACAAAAATAAAACACCTCTCGATTTTGGAGAGGTGTTTTGCACAGACGTCAAAGCGAAGCGGTTTAATATACAAGTTGTATACATTTTATGTCTGACCTACGAAAGTGTAGTTGTCTAAACAGAGGTGAAAAGAAAATACCCCCAGATATTCAGGGGGTATTTTCTGGCCGTGATGTTAATATATTTTTATTTACCAGCGGATGTTTTGCTGCGGCCAGTTACGTGGCTATAGCTGTAAGCAATTGCGAAAAGTATTAAAGCGACGAGCCAATACCAAGCTTGGCTAAACCAGCTGGGGGTTACGATTGTTTGGTTGGTGTTAGCAATAGTGTCGTGTTTGCTGGGCTTCGGTTGGGTGGTAGTGGTGCCGAGCACAGCAGTATCGGTAGTATCGTTTGTGGGCAGCGGTGTGATCTGCGGGTGTGTATTGGTGGTAGCGGCAGCGGTTAATATTTGCGGAGTAGTCGTGTTGGATGTGCCAGGGGTAGATCCATTACTGCCAGAGTTGCTGGGGGTAGGTGCGGTGCTGTAAGTAATAGTGCGAGTTTCGCTCCAATCACTCTTTATCCCGTCGCCATTGATTGCGCGAACGTGCCAGTAATAGGTGCCATCGGCAAGGTTGATGGGGCTGGCAATGCTCGTGTGCTTACCCTTGTAGGTGGCAACCGTCTTTTTGAAAGCACCGTGCTTGTTTGTCTGGCCCGATGTACTTAATTCCCATTGGTATTTGATAGGTTTGTAGGCGTTGCTAACCTTGTTCCAGCTGTAGCTGAAGTTGCTGGTGGTTGTAGTGGCGTGATTAACGGGGAAAAGCAGCGTTGGTGCCTGGACGGTGGCATCAGCGTTATTGATAGTTACGGTGTTGAAGTCAATAGCTTGATTGTCGGCCTTATCGGTTGCGATGAGGGTGATTTGGTAGGTGCCATCATTCAGCTGAGTGGTGTCTAGGGTGGCAAGCAAGTCGTGTTCGACATTACTGGCTGGGGATACAGTAGTTTGCCAGCAGGTGCTATAGTCGATTGGCTGGGCGGTGTTGCAAGCGTATACGGTGTAAGATGCCAAGTTCAAATCAGAAGCGGTGCCAGTAATAGCTACGGTGCCGTGTAGCTTGCTATCAGTGGTGGGGTTATAAACCTCAACAGTGGGTACGGTGTTGTCTATAGTAATCGCTTGGTTAGTAATGCTGTGATTGCCGGCTACATCTGACGCGTCAAGACTAACAGTGTAGGTGCCATCGGGCAGAGGGTTGCCGTTGTTATCTGTGCCGAAGCGATAGTAGACAGTATTTGGGGCAGCATCAGAGACGGTACTATTGGCAACTGGACCGGCCACGACATTGCCGACAGCGTCGGTAACAGTAAATTGGCAGGCTGTAGGATTGTCATCGGTAACAGTAGCAGTGAGCACGGTAGGGCTGTTGACAACTGTTGGGCCAGTGAAGGCGACAACAGGGGCGATAGTGTCAGTTGGGCCGGTAGGGCTGTTGTTGATAGTTACGGCCCAAATATCGCTCCAGCTACCCAAAACGCTGTTGCTATCAATAGCCCGAACGTGCCAGAAGTAGGTGTCTTCCGGGGAATTGCTATCGGTGATAGCTGTAGTAGTTATAACTTGGTGCCCAAGGCGATTTACAAAGTCGCCGCTGCTAGGATCGGTCTGATCACTAGTAGAGCTTTCCCATTCATAAGTAACAGGGCCGTCTGGGCTGGTTATGGCGTTCCAGGCAAAATCAAAACTTGCAACGTGCTCATTATACGAACCGCCATTAAGAGGTGTTTTTAGGCTTGGGGCTGACGGGAAAGATGTTTGGCTGTCGTCAACGCTGCCTTGGCAGGCAATAGGGGCAACAGCGTCAGCTGAAACTCGTGCAGTTGCCAGGAGCGGAAAGCCGCTTCCCAGACTGGTAGTTACGAGCACCAGCGCGGTTCCGGCGTAGGCCAGTTTAGTTTTCAACTGATTAGTGTATTTAGTGAAACTCAAAGAATAGTTCATTGCTTCTCCCGAAACGTTATAATCGCATATTACACTAATGTTGAGCATATGTCAATTTGTTTGTATTCCTTTTTCTCCTGAATAGGAAAAAGGGTGCAGGTTTGTATTCTGAGTGATAAAAGCCAGAAAGGGACAGGGCTGGACGTAAATGCTACGAACCTCCTAGTAAATCTGTGGATAAGTCACTAAAAAACGACCGTAACAGATTAGCCTACACTTGTAAAAATTAGTACATTACTGCTAATGTTTAGATAAGGATACAAATACTATCTATGAAAACCTGGCAAAAATACATTCAGATACCACTTATAAGTGCAGTTTTCGTGGCAGTTGGAGGGGTATTTTTTCTTCATGGCGCCTCAGCTGCAACCGGTCAAATATATCTAACACCGGCGTCGCCGAGCGTTCAGAACGGCAGTACTGTTGCGCTTGACCTGCGTATTAACCCAGGGCAGGCTGTAAATAATGTCGAAGCCACCATTAACTATGACAGCACTAAGCTGACCTTTGTAAGTATTGACACCACTAGCTCAGCCTTCTCCAATCAATTTGCTCAAAGCACCTCAACGGGTAAAATAACGTTGCAACGCGGTACGGATGTTATTAACGGTGTTACAGTTAGCACTGACTCGCGGGTGGCCGTTATCACCTTTACGGCGGCAGTTGGGACGGGCAGCAGCGCAGTCACACTATCTAGCGCCGATGCTTATGACAGTAGCGGGAATCTGATAGTTATGTCGCTCGGTAATGCTAACGTGAACTTTACGACACCAGCCGCAACAGGTGGCGGAAATGGCAACGGCGGCGGCTCATCGGGAGGTGGCTCAGGTGGTGGTGCAGGCGGCGGTTCTGGCGGTGGCAATTCGGGTTCTTCACCCGGTGGCGGCAAGGGCAAACCGATCCCACCATCGACCACAACTACTACTAACACTGCCAACACCGGTACGCAACCAACGGTCTCTGACCAGAATATTCAATTTACTCAGGCTGTTATCACTACCACCACTACTAACCCCACCCAGGTATATATTCGCTACGGCACCGATAAGTCATTGAGCCAACAGACGCCAACCAGTGATTTTGCAACCTCACATCAGGTTAGCCTGAATGCCGTGGGCCTAGTCCCAGGACAGACTTATTACTACGTTATCGTTTCTAAAGATCAGGCGGGCGCGGTTAGTCAGACCGAAGTGCAAAGCTTTACGACCAAAGGCTTAACAGTGACAATTGGTGTGTACGACAAAAACCACAAGCCAATTGCCAACAAAACAGTGACCCTCCACTCCACTCCCTACACGGTTAAAACCAACGCTAAGGGCCAGGCGACATTTTCCAATATCACCCCTGGTACGCACCACATTATCTATGCTGCTGGCAAAAAGTCTTACGATGAACAAGTCGCTGTTGTTAATAACGTGAGGACTGTCGGTAGCACCCAAACTGCACCTATCCAAAATGTATCGGTTGTCTATGGGCTAACGCAAAACAGCAGCGCCAAGACAGTCGGGGTAACCGTTACGCTGTTATTAGTACTCGTAGCCGGTGTGGTGGCTATATCTATGCTCCGTAATAAAGTTCGGCTCGCCTCGCCAGGTGGCGTACCGCTTACTAACGAGCCTGTTATTGTTGGTGGCAAAAGTACTGCCAGCGAACCGCGTGGTCCGGCAAGAGATATAGCGGCGCCGGCAGATGTTACACCATTGCCGCCAACAACTACAATAAAAGTGCAGGGAACAGCGGACCAGCTAAGTGCTATCCCAGATGCCAGCCCCCCTCAGCCAGGTAGTATGGTTACCCCAAAGGATGACGCGCCGACAACTATTAACGTATCGACCGATGATGATGAGAAGGGACTATAGACCGTGCAAACAGTTTTGAACCTTCGGCGTCGCCATCCGTTGCTGGCGGTTTTAGGTTTTAGCTTGTTATTTGCGGCCGTATTTGTAGGCCGTCCACATTTCGTGGCGGCAGCTACCGGGGCCTGTACGCAGCCAGCAACCAATTATGGTAATGTCTCGGCACTTTCGGTCAATGTGGGCACAGGTGCCACGGCTACTTACCGCATTTGGACGCGGATGGTTGCCCCAGATACCACTAACAACACCTATTTATTGGAAGTAGACGGCACCAGCTGTTACACCGTTGGCGGCAGTGGCGTTCAGACATATACCTCGGCTCAAGATACAGCCCACACCTATTTCTCGACTGCGACTCAAAACACTTCTGATTGGATACATACCCAGAGCAACGGTAGTAGCTTGGACATCTCGCTGACGTCGGGTACGCACACCTTTAAAATGATTGGCAACGCCCCAAATGTTGTGGTGGATCGTTTGATTGTCACCCAGGACATAACGTGCCAACCGCACGGTGTAGGGGATGATTGTGCCACTGCACCGGACACCACACCCCCAGTTGTCGACATTGCTTCGCCAAACTCTGGCACTAGCGTCACCAGTCCGGTCGCTGTGACTGTTAATGCCACTGACGACTCCGGCGTGGTTCAAAAGGTTGAATTATATGTTGATGGTAGTAGTACGCCATATGCCACTGATACCAGTTCTCCATTTACCTTCAGCGTATCTGGTCTATCTCCTGGTACACACACTTTCATAGCGAAGGCTTACGATGGGACAAATCCGCCCAGTAGCAGTACACAGGTGAGTGTAACGGTCAAAGATACCACGGCACCGACGGGGGCTGCCATAACAAGCCCAACTGCTAGCCAAACAGTCAGCGGTACTATTAGTCTGACAGGCACAGCGTCAGATAACGTGGCGGTAACGAAGTTTGCCTTTACCGTAGATACAAATACACCTCTAAATGTGACAAGTGGCAGCCCCGGCAGCGTTCAGCTAGATACCACCACACTGAGCAATGGTGCACACAGCGTAAAGGTAGTGGCGTACGATGCCGCCAACAATGCTTCTACGGCGTCTGCCTCGGTTAGCTTCACTGTTAATAACAGCACCGGGGGCGGCAGTGATATCATTGCCCCAAGTGTCGGCTTGGCGAACCCAACCGATGGGTCGATCCTAAATGCCGATAGCGGTACCAAGCCTTATAACAGTAAAGCCTACGTCGTAACCGCAACTGCCACGGATGCCAGCGGTATTAAGCAGGTCGTCATAAAAGTAGATGGCGTCACCAAAGTCACTGACACAACGTCTCCGTACAGCCTCACCTATGATTTATCGACATTAACCTGTGGTACGCATACCATTTCAGCAGTAGCAACCGACAACTCTACTAACCAAAACACTGCAACAGCCACTTCGACTGTCAAAGTCACTTTGGCGGCGGATCTAACCAGCACGCCAGACTGCAAAGTAGGTTTGCCGGACTTCGCGGTCTTTGGTTCTAACTACGGTAAAACTGGGGCGGTTGCCGGCAGGGCTGACATTAACGGCGATGGCGTCGTTAACCTGGCCGACTGGGCAATCTTTGGCGCTAGCTACAACAAACAGCTGCAATAGGCCCATCTGTTAAAATAAATGCCATGGATCATAAAACTGTCGAAGAGTATCTGTTAAGCATGCCGAAGGCTAGGCTAGATTACCCGTTTGGCGAAGATGTAGCCGTGTATAAGGTAGGCGACAAAATGTTTGCGCTGATTTCTGAGGATAAATCGCCCGTAAATCTGAGCCTTAAGTGCGACCCTAACCTGGCAGAGACCCTCCGCGAGAAGTACGAAACCGTCTTACCTGGGTATCATCTGAACAAAAAACACTGGAATACGCTAATTCTCAGCGGCCAGTTAAGCTGGGAAGAAGTCCAGGATCTCATCAGACTCTCGTACGACTTGGTCAAATAATTCGAGCAGTTCTAGTTGCTGGTAGTACTGGCCTGAGCGTTTTGCTGAAGAAGTAATTCTGCGCCGTTATACTGCTGGCTCAGTAGCACGCGGCCCTTTGGCCCAGGATTTGCGTTATAAGCTGTTTTCAGGTCCTGGATGTAGGTTGTCAATAGTGACTTCATGACGTCGTTGAAGGCGCTGTCGAAAGTACTGGTGGCCACCGCGTTAGTCAGGTCGGTAGTGGTTTTGGTGTTTTGCTTCAGACTGAGCTGGTTGGTACTGATTTTTACATGCTTTGTAGCCAGGTAGGCAACAAGTTGTTGCTTCGAGGTAGTAATACCCAGCTTGACGTTGTAGGCGACCGCCTGCGCCGGCTGACTGGTGGCGTCGGAAGTTGCCAAGGTGGCCACCCGCACCAGTTCTGTCTGATCTTGTCCTACGCTGATGAAGTGAGTGCTATTAAATTTACTTCCCCCCAACACTGATGCCACAAGCACAATAACGATAATCAACAGCATGGCACCAATAGCCGCCACACCAGCACGCTTAACGGTCGAGCCGCCACTAAGGCCGATGCCGCTAAGAATACTGGTTTTAGGGGCTTGGCCAGGATTCATAATGAAATCGTACTGAGCATGCGGCGGCTCGCTACCAGCGACTGGTGGCCCATATGCATGGGCCGGGCTTGGAGTGACAGTCGGGCCGGAAGCGGCCGGCTGCTGCGGTATATTCGGTGGTGCGTAATAAGGTTGTTGGAGTGGTTGGCTAGCTGGCGGCACACTGCCGTTTTGGTTTTGCAGGGGGTCTTGAGGATTCATCTTATGCTTATCTTAGCAAATTCCAACCTTACGGCGCTACTGCTAAGCACAATATAATTGACAATTAAGCACAAGTATGATAAATTATATCTGTAAAGTAAAAACAAATATGCCAGAACAATTAGCCACCATTATCGATGCCGGACCAATTCGCAAGGAGCGATCGATCTCGGAGTTTGATGCCAAAATAGCCCACGATCTCGAGACGGCATATCAACAGGTGCGCACTATACCAGAACTTGGCGATAGCATTGGCTTGGGCGGTGGTCGCCCTGAAGGCATGAGCTGGCAAAACGGAAACATCCAAATCCGTGGCGAAGCCACCAAAACTGCCCACCAGCAATTTGAAGAAAGCTGTACCGTTACCACAGCTGATGGCGAAGGTGCTAGTGTGCAGCTGATCCGTAGTTATGATCCGCGTCAGGGTGATGAAGCCGACGGTAGCTTTCGGGTTCGTCGTTTCGACGCTACTACCGGTGAAGTTAGCGAATTTGCTATTGATTCAACTCAGGTGACCAGCGAAACTCGTCCGGTTACAATCTACCAGCCCAATGGTCAAACTCGCACTGAACAGTATCCCCCGCTGGAATACGAAAGTGAAGTTTCAGCTATTGTCGACGAACTTCAGGCTGGTGTCGCCCAGACTACCCAGCCGGTCGCTCCCGTTGAACAACCTGTTACTCCTCCTGTCGAGCGATTAGCTGCCTAAATCGCTACTGCTTGCCTCGCGGACTGCATCGGTACATAATTGCACCTAAATTAATTAGGAGCAGCTATGTCGGATGCGATAGAAGTATTTGCTTATGCCAGGGAAATTAGCGACACTGTTGCCCGCGCAGTGGGTGCGGTTGGTTCGCGGCAGGAGGTTATAAGTTTACCCGGTGAAGAGTTTGAAGCAGTTAGGTTTTCGCGAGGAGGAGTGCTGGTGCCAAGTCATAGTCGTTGGCCCAACCGTAATGCTGCTAGAGATGCCAATGAAGACCCCGCCAGTGTGGAGGCCAGCGTAAGGGGACGAAGTCATACAATCCCCGCACCAAACAGCTACAATCCTCATTTAACTGTCATAAGACACAATATTTGTCTGCCTGGAATGATTGGGGGTCCCTTTGATAAAAAGAGGTCTGGGAGCTACATCTTTGATTTAGCAAGTAGGGATATCCCCTCTCCAGGAGTGTTCATTAAAACACTTGAAGTCGAAGCTAATGAACTTACGGATGTGCCGACTTTTTATATGCTTGGCGCAGAAGTGCTGGCTGATCCAGGACGGCTAGAATTCGTACACGGCTTATGTGAGCGATTTAAACAGGCCACAGAAAGACGGATACAGCAGGCGTTAAACAGACAGGACTAAGCTTGCTACTTGCTACTTACTGCTAGATACTGTCTGGTATGGATGCAATTGAGGAAGTAAAGTCTCGGCTGGATATCGAGGATGTCATCAGTGAATACGTGCAGCTCAAGCGGGCTGGACGTAACTGGAAGGGCCTGAGCCCGTTTGGCAACGAGAAGACGCCGAGCTTTGTGGTCAGCCCCGAACACCAGATTTGGCACGACTTCTCGTCGGGCAAGGGCGGTAATATGTTCAGCTTTGTCATGGAAATGGAGGGTCTGGATTTTAAGGGCGCTTTGGAACTGCTGGCGCGCAAAGCTGGGGTAGACCTGGAGCAGTATCGTTCCAAGGGTGGTGAACGGCGGGGCCCGAACAAGGAACGTCTGTACGAACTTCTAGAGACCGCTACCCGTTTTTATCAGGTGCAATTTAGCCGCAACCAGATGGCGCTGGAGTATGTGTTCAAAAAGCGTTTGTTTAGCAAGGAAACTGCTTTGGAATGGAAGCTGGGCTATGCGCCTAACAACGGTGCGGCCTTAATTGATTATCTTAAGACTAAAAAATTTACCGAGGATGAGATTAAGGCAGCCGGCGTCAGTGCCAAATCGTATCGAGGTGGTATTCAGTATATGTTCCGTGGCCGGCTGATCATACCGATGCAGGATCAAC
>Ga0157374_10004008_pt1 | contig 12378 bp, 12 predicted proteins | sample M25metaG_FD_115308 | JGI IMG/M metagenome (GOLD analysis project Ga0157374, IMG submission 115308) | Miscanthus rhizosphere microbial communities from Kellogg Biological Station, Michigan, USA - M2-5 metaG | ecosystem: Host-associated > Plants > Roots > Rhizosphere > Soil | place: USA: Michigan...
CGATCAAGGGCTCTCTCGGGCCCCCTATGATATTCTGGTCCGAGAGCCACCCTAGCTCAGTTGGTAGAGCGGCTGATTCGTAATCAGCAGGTCGCCGGTTCGATCCCGGCGGGTGGCTCCAGTCCCTCAATCACTTACGCTCACTGAACGCGCTCGCCCGACCGCTTGGGAGCCAATCCGGGAGCCACCGGATTCAAAATCTCATCCATCACATCGGCGACCTCTTGGCGCAGCTCTGGATAGAGATGCGAGTAAGTATTCATGGTGGTGCGCATGTCAGCGTGACCCAGTGTGGCCTGCACAGCCTTCATAGGGATTTGCTGGGCCAGCAGGAGTGACGCAGCCTTGTGCCGCAAGTCGTGGAATCGGAGGCGCCGGATGCCCGACACTTTAATCACGCCTGCATAATGCTTCAGCAGGTTCCGTTGATCGATGGGTCTAGCTTATCCGTTCGCAGAGGGAGCATCGGCTCCGACAAATCCGACTCTCACCCGATGAGCGGCCATACCGACAGCTTAAAGGGAACTCGAACCGGAATAATTCCAGGATCGGAACTCTACAGCTTGCTCATGATGCGGTCGTGGATCCAGTGTTCGTCCCACCATTCACGCGGGTTGACCTGCACGCCGTCGATCTGCATGCTGAAGTGCACGTGTACGCCGCCGGCCAGCCCGGTCTCGCCGGAGATCCCCATCTTCTGTCCCTTTTTGACCATCTCGCCTTCCTTGACGTCGATCTCGCGCAAATGGCCGTAGATCGATTGCAGGCCATAGCCGTGGTCCAGTACGATGCAGTTGCCGTAGATGCCGAGATTCTTGGCCCACACCACGCGGCCGTCATTGGCGGCCTGGACTGGTGAGTTCTGGACGTCGGAAAGATCGAAGCCGAGGTGCACCTGCTGATCGACCTTCTTGCCGTGGAAGATGTAATTGCGGACGTCGGCAAAAACCGATTCCTCTTTGCCCCAATGAATGAACGGGCCATTCCAAAGCACCTTCTGCTCGGTTTTAAATCGAAGATCGGCGAGCTGCTGGTTGTTCTGGAGGCGCATCGTCCCGTTGATATAAAGGAAACGCGAGAGAATGTCCTTGCCGGGCAGAACCTGGCTGGTAGGGTCGACCGAGTTCACCAGCTTCTCTATGAGCGCGTCCGTCAGCTCGAGATCCCGCACACGGAATTTTTTTGGAAACAATTTGAATGAGAAGTGCGCCGTGGCTTCAGTGCCGGCGAGGTTACGTGCATAGACCAACGGCTTGACGTCCGGCGGCAAGTCCCAGGGATAGGCGAACATGGCGAAGCGTTGGTTCGGGTCCCTTCCGGGAAGAGGGAAGCTGCGGAAGGTGTATGTTCCGACTTTGACGCCTGCATCGTTCCACGATCCGCTGGAGGTCATGGTCACCAGCTCCATGCCGCCCTGGTTGATGTAGTGCTGGAACTCGTCGGCGATGACGCGCGGCGCTTCAAGAACCACATCCACATCCGTCGCGCTGACCGTGGTGCTCGCCCGCAGATCGTTGGAAACGGCTTCGATCACCAGCCGCGCCTTGCCATCTTTGAGATGCGGTGCCCGGCTTTTGCCCGCTTCGAAGGTGGCGTTGCGCGGCGGCTCGTGCCGGCTCCAGAAAATCCAGGTCGAAGGCCGGCTTTCAGCGTACACGGGATAGCGTGCGCCGTTCTGCTCGAGATATGCGTCCACTCGCCGCGCGCCGTGCGCATTGGTCAAATGCACCGTTACAGGCGTGCTGAGGCCGATGGTCTTGACCGCGGGCGTGACGCTCAGCCCAGTGTTGGAAGACGTTACAAGAAGGGAGATGATCCCTGCGACTGCCAGAAACACCAAAATCAATATTGCTTTCACTTCTTCACCCGGGAATCCATCCAACCGATGGTCTTGTTCCAGCCTAGCGGAAAAGGCCTGCCATTGTCGCGCAATACCTGCAAACGGGATTTCAAATCATTGTTTACCTTGGCCGAAGTATACTCCTGCTAGAATTCTGGCCGTCGATATGGGCCGATAATGTTGCTTAACGGGCGCCTCTCCAGCGGCATTTTGCGGGACCTTACGGTTATTGAGTCCGGGAGCCGGTGTACACAGCAAGATGGAAAAAACTCTGATCGCTCGCATATGTTCATACGGTCCGCGGCTCACGCCGGGCAAAGAGTGATACCTATTGGTCTGTCTTCGCCGCGCCCGAAAAAAAGCTGACTTCAGCGCTATGGGGAGCCACCGTTCCAGGGCTTGGACGAAATCCACCTGCTTCACAGGCTTGGTAGTAAAGGCATCCATGCCGCCCTCTAGACACCGTTCGCGGCTTCCCTGTACGGCTTCGGCGGTCATCGCAACAATCGCCACGCGCTGGTTCGGGCCCACTTGCCTCCAGATCTCCGCCACGGGCCTCATAGCCGTTCATGACTGGCATTTGGCAATCCATGAAAACGATATCGTAGGGCACGAGCTTTAGCATCTTCACTCCCTCCCGCCCATTGCGCGCCACATCCGCGCGAATCCTTTCTGATTGACTGCATTGTCTTCCACTACCAGAACACGTACATCGCCCGTACCATCCCAGTGGCCCAAGTGCTGGCTGAACACCGCTCTTGACCTTCCTGCGGCCGATTTAGAAATCGGCGGCTCGCTTCGCAACTCATGTTTTTTGGACCACGCAGCGGCCAGCGTTTCCATCAACTTCACGCAACGAACCGGCTTGACCAGACACGCATCCACACTTTGATCCCTAGACCGCTTAGTTCTTTCCAATGGCCGATGGAAGTGAGCAGGATGAACACGATGCCGCTTAAGTCCGCATCAGCCCCAGCGTGGCGCCATCCATTTCCGGCATTTGATAATCCGCAATCACCAGATCGAAAGGATCTCCCATGGCCTGCGCCGCACGGATCGCGTCAAGGGCTTCCTCAGCCGTGGAATAGCTTCCATCGCGCATCCCCCAACTAAAGACTTGTTCATGCAAAACCTGGCGGTTTACTTCGAAATCATCGACGATTAAAATCCGCAGTCCCCGTACGGTTTTGCCGTTCCAGGTGAACTTGTACCACCAATTCTTGCCGTTAGACTGCTTGTAAACCGTCATCACTCCCATCCTGCTCTATTCGCTTCCCGCCCTGTCCCCTGATAACTCGCCCTAACCCAGCCTCGCGTCATGAGCCCGCGTCAGTGGACCCGTTTTCCATCCGATCAATCGCCATGGTCAGGTACAGGCGGGCAGGCTGTCACCAGCCGATGTTGCTCGGGTCGTGAAGAAGTTTGCGGAAAGAGTGCAGGCCTGGATGCCACCAAGTATGCAGGGCACAGCTTGCGGGCGGGACATCTAACGAGCGCGGCCATTGCGGGTGCGTCAGAAAGGTCGATTATGAATCAAACTGGGCACCGGTCGGTGCAGACGGTACGGCGTTATATCCGGGATGAGAGCTTGTTCAGGGAGAACAGTGGGGGCAAATTGGGATTGTAGTCGAAAAATAGTATAGTTTCCCTCCGACTCCCAAGGCGCTCCGAAATGATTTGGCGAGGCGCGATGAGCCAAATTCGGCGTGTCGTGTCCTGGGCAAAGACATAGAAGTGGGCGCTGTTTTCCGGCGCGAAATACGCCTGTGAGCAATTCGCTCTTCTATAAACAGCGCGACCCGTATCTCGCGTAGCCGTTATAATGAGAGTTTATGTCAGGTAAATTGGCACTTGTGACAGGATCGTGCGGCTTAATCGGTTCCGAAGTATGTCGTTATTTTAGCCGCAATGGTTATCAGATTGCCGGACTCGACAACAATCAGCGAGCGATTTTCTTCGGCCCTGAAGGCGATACCAGTTGGACGCTGCGTCTGCTCCAGGAATCGATCCCCGGCTACCGTCACTACGACGTTGATATTCGTAATCGCCAAGCCGTTCTCGATCTGGGCGCGGATCTTAAGCCCTCTGTGATCATTCATACCGCCGCTCAGCCTTCGCACGACCGCGCGGCCGCCATTCCGTTCGACGACTTTGACACCAACGCGACCGGCACTCTAAATCTGTTGGAAGCGGCTCGCCGCGCATGCCCGGAGTCGCCCTTCGTGCACATGTCTACGAACAAGGTCTATGGCGATCTACCGAACACCATTCCATTGAAAGAACTGGATACTCGTTGGGACTATAGTGACACGGCATACGAAAACGGAATTCCAGAAACCTTCTCGATCGACCAATCTAAGCACTCCCTATTCGGCGCGTCAAAGGTAGCGTCCGATGTGATGGTGCAGGAGTACGGACGGTACTTCGGGATGCCCACTTGCTGTCTGCGCGGCGGCTGCCTAACGGGGCCGAACCATTCTGGCGTGGAGTTGCATGGGTTTCTGAGCTACCTAGTGAAGTGCAATATCGAAGAACGCGAATACCGTGTGTATGGGTACAAAGGGAAGCAGGTGCGTGACAATATTCATTCGGAGGATGTGGCCGCGATGATGCTGGAATTCGTAAATAATCCGCGCGCGGGTGAAGTCTACAATCTTGGCGGCGGGAAGAGCAACGCGTGCTCGATACTGGAAGCTTTTCAGATGACGGCGGAGATCACGGGCAAGAGGCCGCGATACACTTATGTGGAGCAAAACCGAGCTGGGGACCACATTTGCTATTACAGCGACCTCCGTAAGATCCAGTCTCACTTTCCGAAATGGAGCATCACAAAACCACTCGGGACCATTCTCAATGAGATTGCGTACTCGTGGACCGAGCGACTCGACGCCAATTCGGCGCGTTAAAACGGTATGAGTTCGCTATCGATTCGGGAGGGGTCAGCACATTGTGTTAACCTAATAATCCATTGTTTGCGAACGGCCGTGCTGAGCGATACGTTTTGTTTCTGTTCATGATTCTCGCCGGATGCTCCAAGTCTTCTCAACCGACCGAAATTCCTGCGGATGCGGTCGCGGTGACGCAGAGTTTGCCAAAACTAACCGGCGGACCGTCATGGAATATCGAAACGGTAGGTGCAAATGTCGTCGGGGAAAGCAAATCGTTCGACGTGCGTGCCCAGGACAAGTTCACCATACTCGGCTGGGCTGTTGACCAACAGGCCAAGGCACCTGCTGGCGGGGTCGAAGGAGTGGTCGACGGCGTACTTTACCCGGCGGAATATGGGCGGCCGCGCCCCGATGTCGCCACCGCATTTGGCGTGCCGTCCTATGCCAACTCAGGCTACTCTCTCGAGTTGCTCGGTCAGCTATTCGTTCCCGGCGCGCACAGCCTATTCATTCGGGTGTTGACCGAAGATCGAAAGGCATACTGGGAGGTCGGGCCTTACACGATCAATCTCAAGTAGGAATGCTAGACCGTCACGCAAGATTGAATTATGAGAGACCGTACCTTAAAGAGCACTCGACAACAGCGCAAGGCTGCCCAGTTGTGACTCAACAAGGGGTGTGGACGAAGCCTCGCTCAGGGTCTGATTGGCTTTCATACGCGTTGCTCGTGGGCGCCGCCGCTGTCGTCGCCTTCCTGGCCTATACAATCTATTTGATCTACTCTCCGCTGCTTTGGGTCGACCAGTGGATGTTCCTCCAGGACATGATTGCAAATCACGGTCATTACGGAGCCGGACTCCTTTGGAAACAGCATAATGAGCATCGCATCCCGTTACCGAAGCTGTTCTATTTAGCGGACCTCTATGTGTTTGGTGGCAGGAATCTCCTGCTGCACGCCAGCGTCATCGCAGTGCAACTCGCGGAAGTCGTCTTGCTGGGGCTAGTGTTCAAGCGGATAGGTCAACTCCGGGCTGATGCATGGCGGACGGCAGTGGCCGTCGCGATTGTCTGCCTCTTCGCCATGAGGCAATCCGAAAATTTTTGGTGGGGTTGGAATCTGGCTATGATTCTCCCCTATCTTGGCGCAACGATTGCATTCTCGAATCTCGGATTTTTCTATTTGAGCAGACGGGAAGAGGGGCAGGGCGCGATTCGGTACATGCTGTGGGCATGGGCCGGGTTTCTGATCGCCAGCCTGTCGCTTTCCTATGGATTACTGGTATGGCCGGTGCTGGTGGTCGCAATGTTGGGCTTGCGGCTTCCGCGGCGGCTGATTTTTGCCACGATAGCGATTGGTGCCGTATTTATCGCTATTTGGCTCAGGGGGCATTCGACACCGCACTACGCTCTTCCTTCTATCCCTGTACTGATCCGGTTTCTGCTGGTGTTTTATGGAAGTAGTTGGTCCTGCGTCAGCGAACGGTTAGGCATAGGGCTGGCGATTATTGCCCTGCCTACTTCCGCCGCAGCGTACATTTGGGTTCTGCTTAAGCGGCAAAAAGATGTCTTTGCCGTTGTGTTGCTATCACTGGCGATGTTCGCGATCGCCTGTTCTGTCCTGGTCGCTGTCGGCCGGTTCTGGTTGGGCCTTGAGCAGGCTCGCACCGATCGATATCAGACAGGCGCGATGCTGTTTTGGTGTTGTGTTTTCGTGCTCATTATCCGTCTGTCCGCAAAAGCGCTAAGGAGGCCGGCAGTGCTGGTTGTGCTCCAGGCACTGTTCATTTGTGTGCTACTTGCGGCGGTTCGAATTGCGCCCTTCGTTACAGCCGGTGCCCGAGTGCATGCCAACACCAACAACGAGGCAGCAGCGGCGCTGGAAGCCGGGGTGAATGACTCCGCCACCATCATGTATGTGGCCGTGCCCCCTTACCGGGCCCAGGATATTTTGCTCATGTCCGGCTATTTGCGCACGCATCACTGGTCCATATTCCACAATGACCGAAGTTATCCACTGGGCAAGGAGTTCAAGCGTTTCTACAACGTAGTGCCGACTGTAGCTTGCCGAGGAACGATGGATTCCATCCGCGGTATCGCGGACTATCGCTGGTCAGGCTTCCGCTTTAGCGGTTGGGTGTACGATGCCCGTGCACACACGTCGGCCCGTGGCGTGGCGTTGGTCGATATCTCCGGTCGGCTTGTCGGTCTCGGCCGCACCGGGTTTCGCCGTATGGACGCGCCGGCTTGGGCCCCGGCTGACGATGTTGGATTTCTGGGGTACGTGCCCAATGACCTTAAAACGCAGGAAGTTCGGGCTTTTGCGATCCTTGCAGATGGCGTCTCCGCGTGCCCTCTGCTCCGCGGTCAGCCCTTGTACCTCGATCTATCGGCAACAACGTATTCCGGCCCAAACGCGACCGGAGCGACTCTTGCTTTGACGCGCGATTTACGGCCTGCGACGATGAATTTCGAAACGCTGGCCGGCAGACCGGTGTCTCAGCAGTCCGTCGTCGTGGACCCTGGCGATGAAACAGCGATTACGGGTTGGATCGTAGACGCTAACGGGCAATCCGGTTCCGCTGCCGATCTGGTAGTCGACGATGTTGCATTGCGCGCCGAGTACGGTTACAAGCGGCCAGATGTGGCGAAAGTTCTCTCATCGCCTAATGCTGTCGGCTCCGGCTTTAAAGGCCAGTTGCCCAAACTACGTCCGGGAGAACACCACATAGGAATGCGCGTGATCCCCAAAGGGATGAACGTATACTCTGAGGGTTGGACGCTAAAAATTCTCGTGCGTTAAACCATAGAAGTTCCCAGATCATTCCTCTCCGATGGGCAACAAGATAGACTCATGAATGTAATCAACCAAGAGGCGGCACTGTAATGTCTGATGCCTGCTGTCCCGTCTGCAAAAGCAGCAACGTCGCTGTCTATTTAAAAGGTGATGATCGAAATCTGGACTCCCGGGCATTTGGATCCTCACGAAATACCATCTCAGCGGGCGAAATACTGCGGTGTCGCGATTGCGAATTCGGTTTTCGTAAGAGTCGATATGATGAAAAGCTCCTGGCGGAGATTTACTCGCAAATGGACGCTACGGTCTACGAGAAAGAACTGCAAGGGCGCCGCCAGACAGCAGAGAAGCATCTCCGAATTGTGCAGAAGGAACTGCGTGGGGGGAGTATTCTGGATGTGGGCTGTGCGTCCGGGCTTTTCCTGTTACAGGCGGCAAGGGCCGGATGGCGGGTAACCGGTCTCGAGCCGGCGGAAGAACTCTTCTCTCGGGCTAACGCGCTTCTCGGTAGCCAAGGACAAGTGATTTGTAAGACGCTCGAGCAAGCCGACTTGCCAAACGCTTGTTTCGACGTGATCACCTTATGGGATGTCTTGGAACACGTTTCGGACCCGGTGGCCACCTTGATTAAGTGTCGGACATTACTAAAGGCAGGTGGCTATGTTTTTCTAAATGTTCCGGACCTGGATAGCTCACAAGCTCGCATCTTGGGGAAATCCTGGCCGTTGCTGCTGGCAGAACATCTGAACTACTTCAACCGCCGGAGCCTCAAACTTTGCGGCGAGCGCGCTGGTTTGTCTCTAGTTCGTTTCGGGCGTCGGCGCGTTTCCTTTTCTTTGCAGTACATACTGTATCGGCTTGCTCAGCACCAGATTCCGGGCATTACTTTGCTCTCAGGGTTGGCCCGATCGAGACTAGCCGGTCTTCTTATTCCCATTTCACTGGGCGAGACCTTTGTGGTGTTCCGGGCAGGAGCCTCGGTGCCTCTCCATCAGAATTAAGGTGCTGTTATGTCACTTGAAGAGAATCTCATCGAATTGGAGCGCGGGCGGGAATCTTATTGGCAGCGCTACAGTCCCACTTCAACGATCAAGTTGCGTTGGCGCGCGTTGACTGTCCGTCACTGCTTTCATGTCCTTCCGGGAGAGTCAATATTGGAGGTTGGAGCGGGAACCGGCCTGTGGACCCAGCACCTCGCGAAGGTACTCCGATACGAAAACGAAATCACCGCCGCTGTCTTCAACGCAGACTTGGCGGAACACGTTCGTTGGAACTCGCTTCCGAATGTCGAGTGCCTCCTTTTGGAGTCTCTGGACCGCTTGCCGGCTGCGAGTTTTGACTACATAGTTGGAACGGCGATTCTCTGCCATAACGAGTACCAACAACATCTCAAGAGTCTCTATCGCTTGCTAAAGCCGGGCGGCCAACTATTATTTTTTGAGAATAACTTTTGGAATCCCCAAGTACTGCTGAAAAGCATGGGCCGCTCGCTTAAACGATGGCTTGGCCGTCCTTCCTGCCAAGTGGGCTTGCGTCGTTATCGTCTCATTGTGCAGGCGTCCCAAGCAGGCTTTTGCGATCTGGATGCGATTCCTTATGACATCATCCATCCTTTTACTCCGCGAAGGCTCGTGCCCATACTGCAATCGGTAGCTTTTATTTTTGAACACGCCCCGGTGGTTAAGGAACTGTGCGGCACACTTTGCATTCGGGGTCGCCGGCCAGGCGGGGACACAGACCTTGTGCGGGTCGTGAATCTGGCTGCGGACGCCCAGTTTCATGACGCGGTCTCGTTTGTAATTCCTTGCCACAACGAGGAAATGAACGTTCGCCCCTTGGTGGAAACTCTAGTTGCCCTATATGACTCGTACATTCACGAAATCATTATCGTCAACGATAACAGTACCGATAGGACTGCCGAAGTTGCCCGCGATGCTGGACTGCGCGACGCGCGAGTTCGACTCATTAACCGGACGCCTCCGGGCGGAGTTGGCCGTGCCCTTCGGGACGGTTATGCCGCAGCTATGGGCCAATATATTTTTACGCTCGACGCTGACTTCGCCCATATTGTTCCAGAATTCCGTGACTTATTTGATGCCGTAGCCGACGGCTATGACGGTGCTGTGGGAAGCCGATTCACTCAGGAATCGATCATGGTGAATTACCCTTTCATTAAGATTTTGTGTAATCGGGGCTTTCATCTTCTAGCCAACGTGCTGTTACCCTGCAGAGTTCATGACATCTCGAATAATTTGAAACTCTACCGCGCATCCATCCTGAAAGAGATGGTGATTGAGGAGCCTCACTTCGCAGCGAACGCTGAAATTGGCCTGAAGGCCGTTCTGGCAGGTTATCGAATCCGCGAGGTTCCGGTTTCTTGGATTAACCGGACTATTGAGATGGGCAGTTCCTCATTCCGAATTACTAAAGTAGCTTCCCGTTATTTCGGAGCATTGATGAAACTCGTCGGAACAAAGCGACGGCTTGCTCGGTCTCGAACAAACTCTTCTGCGATTTCCAAGGGCGCCGGCTGAGCAGAGGTACAGAACGAATAATATTAATGCGTCATTGAGGCGCGCTCTGGTCGTGGTTATTGATCGGGGTATTTGACGGCGTCTAAAACCGTCCAACATCTCTCGTCCGCACTATATGCGAGCTCAGCGCTACTCCCGGCCGGAAACACTATCCCCTGACTAATACTCTTACAAATCCGATTTTCGTTAGTAGATCCCAGGTCGTTCTCGGACAGCGTCATTGAACGGCCCGTCGCATTGACTATTTGTACTTTGCGCAGAACCGAGCCCCCCTTGAAACCGCCGACCGAATAGTCGTTAGAGGCGTCTGTCATCCAGACAACTTCCGAACCAACGGTAGGAACATCATGAAGGAACTCGCTCTTCACGGTAATCGAAACGACACGGGCTGTGCGAAAATCGCGCACGCCCTGGACGCCGGTGATTAGGACGTCATCGACGATCCCAAGCAAAGAAAGAGGCATGGCACAATTTACGGCTGAGCCGCCCTCAACCCGGATTTGGCGGGAGTGGGCGATCGTGCTTTGGAATTGAAATGCCTGGCTGCAATCTCGGGCCTCGTTTCCGATAAACGTGGTGTCAATGGTATCGGGTGTTTTTTCGTCGGTAACGGCGGTGAAACAAGCGGGAGCTATTCCGTTCCCAATACACCGGTTGTTCACGAAGCGGGAGCCGGAGGCGTTGTCGGCGGCATAGGCCTGCGCATTTGGAACCATCGTGGAGTCCCCCAGCTCGAACATATTTTCCTGAAAGAGAATATCAAAACCACCCGAAACGTAAGCCGAGTTACAGCTATTCGAAACGTAATTATGAAGGAACCGATTGGACCTCCCTCCGGAGATGAATCCACCTGAACCTTCCGAGCTTATGCGGCAGGTCAGATTATAAACCAAGCTGTTTTGCACGGTATTGTTGTTAGACAATCCAAGTATCCCGATCGGAAGGAAAGTATTTCCCTTGCGAAGAATCGGTCCATCGCGAACGGCAACGGCGTCAATCAGAGAATTAGTGACGTCCACGAAGATGATTCCGTACGAGCCATTGGGCGGAGACGATTGCTTACTGAATTTAATCGACAGGCCAGTGACAGTGATGGCCGAATGTCCGGGCGCGCCGACGATAACAGTACCACTGGGATATAGACCGAACTGCCAAGGAGCGCTATTTTTGAACTCGTTTCGCGGAACTAGTAGAGTCGTTTTGTCAACTCCCAGGCCGCGCAGGGTAATGCTGGAAGTGAGAGTAATGCGGGAGTGCATTTCAAAGGTACCTGGACCAACAAGAACCTCTCCGCCTGCGGGGCCCAAAACCGCGACGGCCTCCTGAATGCCGGCGGTCGATGTCGCCGCCGTCCATTTTCCGAGGTGGACCTGATGGGTTGCGATTGTAACAGTGCCCCGCTTTCCGGGCGGACAGGAAGCTGATTTAATGACAGCCGACTCGGCCCTGCCGAATCCTCGAGAAATGTATACGAGGTTTCCCGCTACAGTACCAGAAGGACAGGCGTCGAACGTTAGCGTTTTCGCGTTCCCCTTAAGGAAGAGGTTTCCGGAGACGCCAGAGCCGTTAGTACGTGACCAAACGTAAGACCCAGCATCAATGGAGCTAGACTGCAGCGAGGTCACCGCCAAAGTAAAACAGATTAGAAAACGAAAACAAAGCGCCATTTGACAAGAACCCTTCTCCGTTCTGACGATAGGCTTCCGGTTACTGGTTCGGACATACCCGAATGGCGTTCTGCAAGGCGCCAAATAGGCAAACTCGTCGGAGGCGCAATTTCGTCCCTGGAGCATTGGCCGCGCTCGCTGTTCAATTGACTGGACTGGGGTGTGCCTCCCAGCAAACACACTGCGTGCTCTCTCTCGTTCAAGCCTCCGGCTGGCCCATGTGGACTCTTGGATTACTGCCGTCCTCGCGGTGTGGTTTAGCCCGACGCGGGGCTGCAAGTAGCAGCCGTTCGGCGATCGAGTTCTTTGCCGGATCGACGCGAGCGCAGTAACGATGAAAAAGACAATCATTTCCCTAGTTGCAATAGCCGCCTTGGCAGTGGGTTTCAGTGCTTACAATGAAAATGCAAAGGAGCTTGAATCTACACGTAATTTGTCGATTTCCAGTATTCACCCCGAAGTCCGCTATCGGAAGCATTCGCAGAATCGGACGCTCTGCCAGTCACCGGTCAATCTCCCTCTAACAGTCTAAAGCCATTCCAAGCCGCTCTGTCCTTGCCTGGTAGGAGGTTGTGACTCTTTGGAGATTTACCGATATGCGTCGCTGGCTTCCCGTATTGAAGAGGCTGAACTCATCGCTGTCCGCATAGCTGCA
>Ga0157374_10004009_pt1 | contig 12378 bp, 9 predicted proteins | sample M25metaG_FD_115308 | JGI IMG/M metagenome (GOLD analysis project Ga0157374, IMG submission 115308) | Miscanthus rhizosphere microbial communities from Kellogg Biological Station, Michigan, USA - M2-5 metaG | ecosystem: Host-associated > Plants > Roots > Rhizosphere > Soil | place: USA: Michigan...
AAAATTTAAATCCTGGCATAAGCTTGTTCTTTACTACTAAGTGCAAGTTAGTGATAAACTATCACCCAGATATTCTGTTTTTTAAGTATTATGAGCCGAGCAGATGATTGATCATGGCTGAAGGGCTTTTAAAGAAATCCTGATATGTTTGAAATAATTCAGTCTGTTCATAATGACGTAAGAAGACTCCCTGATTGCTAAATTCATAAATTAATGAGTCGGGGTAAGCAATTAATATGGGTGAATGGGTAGCAATAATGAATTGCGAATCTTTTGATATTAATTCATCCATCCTGATTAGCATCGCCATTTGACGGGCAGGTGATAAAGCCGCCTCAGGTTCATCTAAAACATAAAAACCATTGCCCCTAAACCTATTCATGAAAAGAGACCAGAAGGCTTCTCCATGGGATTGTTCATGTAGGGACTGCCCACCATAAGATTCAATTAAACGGTTACCACCTCCCGGCTCCGCGTCCAGATGTTCAATTTCAGTAGCTACATTAAAAAGGCTTTCACTTCTCAAGAAGAAACCATCGCTTCGCCGGTGAACGCCGCGTGACGCACGTATATATTTATGTAAAATTGAATGTGATTCCCGCGTGCTGAAATTGAAATTGAATGAGCCACCTTCAGGGTTGAATCCCGACGCAACTGCAATAGCTTCTAATAAGGTTGACTTTCCTGTACCATTTTCACCAACAAAGTAGGTGACTTTTGGATGGATTTTGATCTCGTTCAGGTATCTGAAAAATGGCAATACGAAAGGATAGATATTCAGGTCAGCATTTTCTTTGTTAAAATAAACGTCAAGTAATTCCCCTTTTGAGATCATTTTTTATGGCTATTTGTCTTGTTTTACCGCTGTTACTTTTGAACCATCATCACCCTGCGTGCTAAACACCAGATTCTTATCATCCAGTTTGGAAACAATGAATGGAAACTCGCGGATCTTACCGCCAGGTTGAATTTCTTTGAACTGGATCTTATCGCCGTCGATCTTATAACTTCCGTGACTCAGTACCTTGCCACCCCACCAGATGAGCAAGCTGTCCTTAGTGAATTTAATATAAGGCGATTCCGCCTCCAGTTGCTCGGAGGTAACGTTGGTAGCGTTGGCAACGCTGTTGTTTTCAATCTTTACATATTTCCATTTGCCCAATAACGTCTCAGGATTAATGGAAAGCTGGCATGAAGCAAGAAGGGATAGTAAAGTAACTCCTGCAATAAGCTTATGTTTTGTAATAAATGATCTGATCATAATGCTTTAAAGCTAAAATATTTGCCGGGTTTTTGCCAATTAATCATCCCCTGACAATTAAATGATTCACAATAATTTAATAAGAAAATATGATCCTGACTATTGCAAATCACAGATTCGAAAAGCATATTTGGTAAAAATAAATCCTATCACAATGTGTAACAAAGTAAAATGCAAAGTCTCTAAAAGGTGCTATATAGCTAAGGTCTCAACAAGCTATAAGTTATTGTGAGGAGTCCGCACCTTAAGGTCTCCGTTAAAAAATCTAAACAAATAATATGAACAATTTTTCGATCCAATTACTTTGGTGGGCTGTGCCTGTCATAGTACTTCTTGTGGCGTACAAATTTGTACTCCGTGTTTTCTTTGGTATGGTTATCGTTCCCGACGACCGTGTCGGCTTGGTTATTAAAAAATATGTGCTTTCGGGTAATAAACGACTTCCCGACGGCCGTATCATCGCTACCAACGGCGAAGCCGGTATGCAGGCTAAGGCATTAGCTCCGGGTTTATACTGGGGTATGTGGCCATGGCAATATTCAGTGATCATGCAGCCGTTCGTTATCATCGAGCAGAATAAGCTTGGCCTGGTAAAGGCTAAAGACGGCGCCTCGCTGGATACGGGCCGTGTATTAGGTAAACCAGTTGAATGCGACAAATTTCAGGATGCTACTGCATTTTTGGATAATGGCGGCCAGAAAGGCCCGCAGGCTGCATTCCTTACCCCTGGTAGCTACCGTATCAACGCCTTTTTGTTTGATATCGAGATGGTGCCTATCACCCAGATACAGGAGAATAAGGTAGGTATTGTGACCACACTCGACGGTGAGCCCTTAGATAAGGGCGAGATCGCAGGCGTATCTGTAGTAGGTCATAAAAACTACCAGGATCCTATCGCATTTATTATTGCAGGTGGCATGAAAGGTTTGCAGGAAGACGTGATCCTTGCCGGTACTTACTACTTGAACCCATGGTTTGTAATTGTGGAACAGGTGGATATGATCTATATTCCAATCGGTTATGTAGGGGTGGTAAACTCTTTCGTTGGTCCGGAAGGCAAGGATACCAGCGGTGATAGCTTTAAACATGGCAATATTGTAAAGAAGAGCCAGAAAGGTGTTTGGGATGAACCCCTTGACCCAGGTAAGCACCCGGTAAACATTTACACCCATGCGGTAGAAGTAGTACCTACAACCAACATCGTGTTGAACTGGGCCAACAGTCGTACTGAGGCACATGAATTGGATAAGAATTTGTGTACCATCACCGTGCGTTCGTCGGACGGTTTTACATTCAACCTAGACGTGTCACAGATCATCCACATACCACGCAATGAAGCGCCAAAGGTGATCGCCCGTTTTGGTAACATGCGCAACCTGGTATCACAGGTGCTGGAACCGACTATTGCCAACTACTTCCGTAACTCGGCACAGAAGAGCGACGTGATCGAGTTCCTGGCTAACCGTGTGCAAAGGCAGGATGATGCAAAAAGCCACATTAGTAAAGTGCTAAGCGATTATAACGTGGTAGGAGTGGACACACTGATCGGTGATATAGTTCCGCCGGAAGCTTTGATGAAAACGCTTACCGACCGTAAACTGGCCGAACAGGAAAAGATCACTTACGAAATTCAGCGTAATGCACAGGTGGAACGTAAGGAGTTTGAAAGTGCCAAAGCAGGTGCTGATATGCAGCCTGAGGTAGTGAAATCAACCCGCCAGGTGGAAATCAACACCCAGTTGGCTGCTTCGAAAGTTGCCATAGCCAAAGGTGAAGCTGAATCAAAAACCATTAATGCTGAGGCTGACTCTAAGGTTAAAACCATTAACGCCAAAGCCGATGCTGAAGTAAAAACCGTGAACGCTACTGCCGACGCCAACGCAACCGAAGTGAATGGTAAAGCCGAAGCCGGTAAAATTAAAGCAGTCGGTTTGGCCGAGGCCGAAGTTACCAAGCAGAAAACCCAGGCTATGGGTTCAGAACAGTACGCTATCGTTCGTGTGGCCGAAACATTGGCTGCCAACCATATCAAATTGGTTCCAGAAATATTGGTTAGCGGTAAAAATGGTGAGAGCGGTGGCGGTATGATCGATGCCCTGATCGGTAATGAAATGCTGAAAAAGCTACAGGCCGAGAATGGAAAGGCAAAAGATCAGCCTAAAAAGAAAGACGATAACGCAGATAACAGAACTGAATAACCTTTACTTTTATCACAATGCAAGGCGCGCCGAAAGGTGCGCCTTTTTTACTTTGAATGTGAAAGTGTTCTTAAAAGCCGCCTGGCTGTTCTATTCCCGGGTTTCCAAGCTCCACTAACTCTGCTTCATGCTCTTCTTCATGCTGACTTGTTGCATAACTCAATTTACGGAAGCGCCACAAAGCAAATGCAGGCTCCTGGAATCTGTTTAAAAGCTTAAAATATTTTGGAAAGTTATGAACCTCGTCAAGCAGCAGGCCGGGCACGATTCCGTCATTCTCCAATATCTCGCGGATGGTGTATTCTTTATCTTTGGTTATCCAAATCTCAAAATCCCTACTGATCTCCTCCGCCTTTTCCGGATCAATCCTCGCATCAATACATATTACCTTATCTCCGGGTTTCATCTTTTGTTTTTATTGGTTGTAGAAGTTGTAAAGGTTGTAATTGTTGAAGAAGTCCGTTATGAAAGGTTACATCACTCTAAGCAATTTTTAACCCTTGTAACATCTGCGATCTTTACAACCTCTAAAACCTATTTACCGGCAGCCTTTTTCAAACTATCAGCCTGTGCTTTTGCCTTTTTCTTGAAAAAACCTTTTAGCAAAAAGTTATGCTGGGCAGCCTCAAGGTCGTCATTTAGTTTAATAGAGCTTTGCTGCAAATTGTTTAGTGAAGTTCTTACCTGTTCAGCGCCTTTCGGGTCGTTTAGTAAAACGCCGATCGCATTATCGGTAGTAGTTAATTTTTTACTTGCTGTATTCAAATTTTGGGTCAGCTCATTGGCATTAGCCACGGTTTTTTGCAATTGGGCAACGGCGCCTTGTATTTTATTGAACGTAACTGTATCTGTGAGGAACTTATCCGCCAAACCGCCTTTGGTGTTTATTTTCTTGCCGAAGTTATCCAACTGAACAGCCATACGGGCTGCACTTTGCGAAGTAGCCTCCAGGTTTTTCATGGTGTTCTTCAATTGGATACCCATGGTGCTATCTGCCAGCAAAGCGCCCACTGTCCCCTTGCCTTGCAGTATTTTATGGCTCAATTCTTTAAAATCCTTGGTTATTGCCAGCAGGTTTACATTGTTTTGCTGCAATGTTTTAAGCATATCATCGGTAGATGCTACTTTTTCGGCCTGTAAAACATCGCCATCCTGTACAACAGGCGCATGGGGGCTTCCGCCCTCTATTACGATGATCTTGTTGCCTATTAAACCGTCAGAACCGATCTTTACTCCCGCATCATGATGTATATAAGGCTGAGAAGCCTCATCTATATTCATTTTTACATCTACCTGGGAAGGCCCTGTAAAGTGCACATCACTGATCGTTCCCACTTTCACACCGGAGAACCATACGTTGTTTCCCTTTTTCAAACCGGCAACGTCATCAAATACCGCAGTAATGTGTATGCTTTTGTTAAAGGTTTTTTGTGCACTGCCCAAAGTGAGCACACCCACAATAAATATGATAAGGCCGAGGGCTAAGAATATCCCGACTATAATTGCTTTCCTGTTTTCTGTTGCGTCCATACGTTATGGCTAATAGCTTATTGTATAAAGTTATATTCAAAAAATGGTTTTACCCGATCGTCGTTTGTGCTAAATACTTCATCAAAAGAACCAACCCGTTGAAATTGACCATCGAGCAGCATCGCTATCCTGTCGCCTGTACTTTTGGCGCAGGTAAGATCGTGTGTAATAATGATAGATGAGGTATGGAAATTCTGCTGAACCTCGTTGATCAGATCGTTGATTTCGATACAAGTGATCGGGTCAAGCCCTGCTGTTGGTTCGTCGTACAACATGATTTCGGGGTTCAGTATCAAAGTGCGGGCGATGCCAATACGTTTACGCTGACCACCCGATAATTCAGATGGCATTTGGTTGATGGCTTGCAGCAACCCAACAGCGTCCAGCACACGTTCCACCGAAGTATTTATTTCAGAGCGGGTAACACCTTTCTTATTTCTAACCAATGGGAATTCAAGATTCTTACGCACGGTCATACTATCATACAACGCACTGTTCTGGAACGAGAAACCGATCCTTACCCTAAGTTCTTGTAATTCTTTTTCGGTTATGGTATTCATATTGCAGCCCAACACGTTTACCTTGCCTTTATCAGCTTTGAGCAGGCCGGATATGATCTTGATCAATACCGATTTTCCTGTTCCTGACCGCCCAAGTACCACCAGGTTCTCTCCCTGGTAAAGGTCAAGATCGATGCCGCGCAATACCTCGAAATCACCAAAAGATTTTTCCAATCCACTGACGGTGATTACTTTGTTGTTGTAGTCGATATTTGCTTTACCTTTTTCCATATGCTAACGGAACCAGCCTGCTATTTGTACGATCAATATTTCTTCAACAAAAACTAAAAACATAGCGGTTACAACAGCGCCGTTTGCTGCCTTACCCACGCCTTCAGTTCCTTTGGTAGAATTATACCCCTGGTAACAGCCTACAATTCCTATTGTAAAGCCAAAAACAATGGCTTTAGCTAAAGATGCAACAAAATCAACAAATGTAAGCGGCTCAAAAACCTGCTCCATAAAGGTAGTATAACTTGTACCTTCGTTCACTGAAACGTTCAAATATCCTCCCAATAGCGCAATAAAACCTGTATAGGTAGCCAATATGGGTATTGTAAGTGTGGTTGCCAATACCCTGGTACAAACCAGGAATTTGAATGGTTTGGTCCCCGATACCTCCATCGCATCTATCTGCTCAGTTACGCGCATCGAGCCTAGTTCAGCGCCAATGCTCGACCCAACTTTTCCAGCAGCGATAAGGGCAGTTATCAGCGGTGCCAAAGCCCGCATAATAGCAATGGAAACTAAAGACGGTAACCATGACTGTGCGCCGAAATTTGCTAGAGAGGGCCTCGATTGCTTAGTGAAAATCAAACCGGTGATAAAACCTGTAAATGTGATCAGCGTGAATGAACGGACACCTGTTTCGTAGCACTGACGTAAAATCTCTTTAAATTCAAATGGCGGAACAAACGCCTGCCTGAAAAAGCGCAGTATAAAATTGTTGATGTTATAAAGCGTAACAAAAGCATTAGACAGGCGCGTTTTGAATAACGGACCTTTTTTAGCAGCAGGTGCAGGTGATTTGTTTACGGTGCTCATTAACGGCGCAAAGGTATTATTTATGAAGATATGAATGATGCTGAGGCGGCAAAAACTTAACGGTCGGCTTAGAAAAATGATTTTTAATAAACAATGTCATAAATATGTTATACTTAAACATAGTTTTTAATAACGGATTTTCGAAGGATATTGTGCCATAAAAATGAAATAATAGTATCATGTAACATTTTTAATTTTGATCTTGAACCTCATTTTTAAATACATACTATATTTCAGTTTGGTGCTTTTAAATAAGAGATTGACAAAAAAGTATTATATAATTCCTTGTTAAAAAAGATAAATTTGATGTTTGCCGATTATTGCAATTAAAGTTTGATGCCCGCGATGAAGTGTAGAATTCCAATACTGCTGTTTCTTCTAATTTTTACTTCCAATTTATTAAAAGCCCAGAACGATCAATTCCAGTTCTCTCATTTAGACATCAGTAACGGTTTATCACATAACCAGGTAAACTGCGTTTTTAAGGACGGCAAAGGGTTTATGTGGTTCGGTACCTTGTCAGGATTAAACAGGTATGATGGGTATAAGTTTAAAGTTTTTAAACATTCCGCCAGCGATACATCCTCATTAAGTGATGATAATATCATAAGTATCAGCGAGGGGCCCGACAAAAAACTTTGGATCGAGACGCGAACAAGTTTCAATATTTTCGATCCCGCTGTAGAAAAATTCAGCCATAACATCAGTGGATATCTTAAATCAATCTCCATTCCCGATGCACATATCACAGCAATAAAAAAAGACAGGCAGGGCAATTTCTGGTTTCTGAATGCTTCGCTAGGTATATTTAAATATAATCCTGAGAGCAAGAAAGTAACTCACTTGTCGCATAATTTACGGGATACTACGTCAATCTATGCCAATACGGTTTCAGATCTTGCACAGGACTCCAAAGGAAATATATGGCTCAGCTATTATAGTGGCGTACTGGAAAGGCTCGGCGACAGGACTCAGCGGGTTAACTACCGGTCATACAGTATCAATAAACTTCCACAGGGGCTCAATACATCTTACAAAATTTATATTGATAACCAGGATGATATATGGGCGTTTGCGCCAAGTTATTCGTCAGGCGTTTATTATTTAAACAGCCGGACATCAGTCTTCAGGCATATCGGTAAAGGAACAGGCCCGGATCACTTAAATACCGATGTGATTTCCAATGTTATCCAGGATGATAGGGGGCGAATGTGGATCGCATCGGATCATGGTGGAGTGAACTTGTTAGACAAGCGAAACTTTAAATTCAGATACCTGCTTAACCGCGAGGATGATAATAAAACGATAGGCCAGAATAGTACAGTCTATATTTACAAAGACAATACGGGCATTGTTTGGATAGGTACTTACAAACGCGGAGTAAGCTACTATCACGAAAGTATCATCAAATTTGCCCATTATACACATCATTTATCCGACCCGAACAGCTTACCTTTTAGCGACATTAACAATTTTGCTGAGGACAGATCAGGGAATATCTGGATAGCAACCAACGGCGGCGGCCTGATTTACTTTAATCGTAAAACAGGCGGCTTTAAACAGTATGTGCATGATCCTAACAATCCCAATAGCCTGACAAATAACGTGGTTGTCTGCATGTATGTCGATCATGCCCAAAACCTGTGGTTGGGTACCTATTATGGCGGATTGGATTGCTTTGACGGTAAAACTTTTAAACATTACCGGCATAATGATGCTGATCAGGGAAGTATATCAGAAGATCGGGTATGTTCTATAAAAGAAGACTCTGAGCATCATTTACTGGTTGGCACGATAGCCGGAGGGGTCAACGTGATGGATAGTAAGACACAAACGTTCTCTCACATTAGATTTAGTAATATCGACAATACTATTCACTCGAACTACATCAGTGCCATGCTGGAGGACAGCCGGAAAAATTTATGGATAGTAACCTCATACGGGGTGGATGTACTGATGAAAAAAACACATCAGTTTGTGCATTACATTCATGACGACAAAGACCCAAACAGCATTGTAAACAATAACACCAATAATATTTTAGAAGATAGCCGGGGACTGATCTGGGTAAGCACACACGAAGGCATCAGTGTTTTTAACCCGGAAACGGGAAAGTTTACCAACATAGTAAAACAGGACGGTCTTGCCGACAATACTGTAATTGATCTGCAGGAAGATAGCAACTATAATATTTGGGCAAGCACACCGAATGGCTTATCAAACATTCTTGTAGGCGGAACGGCATCGGCGCTTAAATTCCGTTTTGTGAATTATAATGAGAACGATGGCCTGCAGGGGCGGGAGTTTACTGAAAACTCATCCTTAAGAACACGCGATGGCGAGCTTCTTTTTGGCGGCGGAAATGGTTTTAATATTTTCAAGCCTGCTGATATCCATTTTAATAAAGGTGTACCTGAGCTGGTATTTACCGACTTCGAGATATTTAATGAAAGCTTGGATGCTGGTGAAAAAACCAACGGGCACGTTATATTACCTCAATCTATTACGGAAACCAGGTCTATTAATCTGAAATACAATGAGAACTCGTTTTCACTGGATTTTGCTGCCCTAAATTATTTCAATCCGGATAAGGTGCGGTACCAGTATAAAATGGAAAATTTTGATAAGGACTGGATCACTGCCGATAATAAGATCAGGAAAGCGACTTATACCAATCTCGATCCGGGAGATTATATATTCAAAGTGAGAAGAGCTGATAATACAGGTTCAAATAGCCGGGAACTGGTTTTAAATGTGCGCATCACACCCCCTTTTTGGAAAACAATATGGGCATACCTGCTTTATGCGGCAGTAGTTATCGGTGCATTGCTTTATTACCGCAGACAGGCTGTCCGTAAACTTCGCCTGCAATTCGAACTGGAAAAACAGAAGGAAGAGGCCCAGCGCATGCACGAGCTCGACCTGATGAAGATACGCTTCTTTACCAATGTGAGCCATGAGTTCCGTACGCCTTTGTCACTCATTATGGCGCCTGTCGATAAAATATTAAAGCAAATAAATGAGCCTGATATACAGCGCCAACTGCAGTTAGTCAATCGTAATGCACGACGTTTGCTCAACCTGGTTAACCAATTACTCGATTTCCGCCGGATGGAATACCAGGAGTTGAAATTGCACGAAAAATCAGGGGATATTGTCAGATTTATTAAAGAGCTGTCTTATTCATTTGGTGATATAGGCGAACAGAAGAACATCACGTTTATGTTCGATTCAGAGATAGATGAGTTCTTCACTAGCTTTGACCATGACAAAGTTGAACGTATCATGTTTAATCTATTGTCAAATGCCTATAAGTTTACCCCGGAGGGTGGGCAGGTAAGTGTTCTGCTCAATATCCTGAAACAGGATGATAAAGGCGATAACCTGCTCGAAATAAAGATTATTGATACAGGCATAGGCATTCCTGATGATAAACTGGAGAAAATATTCGAACCATTTTTTCAGAATGAAATACCAGGGTCAATGCTTAACCTGGGTAGTGGTATAGGTCTGTCTATTACCAAGGAGTTTGTGAAGCTGCACAGAGGGCGTATATACGTTGAAAGCGAATTTAATCAGGGTAGTTGCTTTACGGTGATGTTACCTTTACGCCAATTGGATTCATCATTGTTTACAGACACAGATCATTTGCTGGAGCATGAGCAGAGTTATTTACCCGACTCCTGGTATCAAAAACAAGCATCATCTACCAATTATTCCATTCGTGATGCCAAAAAACCGACGGTGTTGCTGGTAGAAGATAACGATGATTTCAGGTTCTATATTAAAGACAACCTGAAGGATTCTTTCAATATCATCGAAGCTGAAAATGGTAAAAAAGGCTGGCAAAAAGTCTTGTCTATGCACCCGAACCTGGTAGTGAGCGATATCAGTATGCCCGAAATGAATGGCATAGATCTGTGCAAGAAACTCAAAAGCGATAGTCGTACCACGCACATCCCGGTAATACTGTTGACTGCTTTGATAGGCGAAGAACAACAATTGAAAGGCCTGGAAACCGGTGCAACTGATTACATGACCAAGCCTTTCAATTTTGAGATCCTGTTATCCAAGATCAAAAACATCCTGAGCCAGCAGGAACAGATGCGTAAAACCTATCAAAAGCAGGTAGAAGTAACGCCGACCGAAGAGCATGTGGAGTCACCTGATGAATTGTTCATCAAAAAGGTGTTGTTGCTGATCGATAACAATATATCAAACCCTAACTTTTCTGTCGAGAAATTAAGCGACGATGTTTTTGTAAGCCGCTATACCCTGTACAAGAAAATACTCAGTATGACCGGCAAAACGCCAAACGAGCTGGTGCGGTCGATGCGCTTAAAACGTGCAGCCCAATTACTGGAGACAGGTCATCTCACCATATCGCAAATCGGTCATAAAGTTGGCTTCAAAAGCCAGAAATATTTTGTAAAAGCCTTCAAAGCTGAATTTGATGTTATTCCATCCCGCTACGCGGAAAGGATACACGATGAAAAGGAGTCCTAGCGTTCTTTTGTCTGAACCATGATTAAACTGATTAAAGATTAACCATGATATAATTTAAAAATTCCTAGCCCATTAAAGAATCATTAAAATCATAGTTCAAACAATTCAAACATCTTTCTATACATTTTTGCCCCCTTTTGTCACTTCAATTCCACCATTTTAAAAAGTACGAATCATTTAAATCAGGGCTTATTTGTCAATAATCTGACGTTTATTTCACGATTTTAATTATTAAATATTTGATTTTCAATTGTTTAATATAGGTTGACATTTGTGCCCCTATTTATCCACAACCGGTGTTTTTATAGCATATAGTTTTACCGCTGTTATAATGAAAATTTAACAGGGTAGTCATCGCTTTCTGTTAATACTATAAACTTAAATAAACCACTTCTTGATTTTAGTTAGACAATGCGGCTCTTCACTAGCCTTGTTGTACTGTATCTGCAGCTCTGGTTTCGGTGCTGTGAATAATACTGGTAACTGCTATTGGGTGTGGTAAAATGGAAGGTGCATAATCAAAATCAAATCAATATAAACTAAAGTTCATTATGAGAAAATTTCTACGAATGGCATTGCTGTTCGCGTCCTTTTTCATCTGTTCGTCGGTAATGGCGCAGGGAACAGGAACAGCAATCAAGGGAACAGTATCTGATGGCAAAGGGGTTACACTCCCCGGAGTTACAGTTACTGTGAAAGATAGTAAGGTAAGTGCTATCACCAATGTTGACGGACAGTATAACATTGTCGTTCCGCAGGGTAAAACCATGCTCGTGTTTTCATTCATTGGAATGGAAAAAAAGGAAGTGGTTATCGGCAGCAGGACTACAATCAATGTATCCTTAAGCGCTACATCCACCACTTTGAGTGATGTGGTGGTTATCGGTTACGGTCAGCAGAAGAGAGGGGATATCAATGGTGCGATATCTTCGGTATCAGCCAAGGAAATTCAGGACATTCCACAGCCCAGCGTCGACCAGTTGATTCAGGGTAAAGTATCGGGTGTAACCATCACTCAAAACTCAGGTCAGCCCGGTGCAAACGTATCTGTGCATTTGCGTGGTATCACTTCATTTGGTTCAAGCGAGCCTTTATATGTAGTAGATGGGGTGGCTATACAAGGCGGAGCTTCAGGCGTGCAGCTCACCCGAACAGGTGGCGGCCAGGAAGAAACCTCGGTGAGCCCCCTCACATCACTTAACCCTAATGACATCGAGTCTATCGACGTTTTGAAAGATGCATCTGCAACTGCAATTTATGGTAGCCGTGGTGCAAACGG